>CEOQ01088621.1_pt1 | contig 10582 bp, 22 predicted proteins | sample 361351 | NCBI WGS metagenome assembly CEOQ01 (sample SAMEA2619907, study PRJEB7988) | marine metagenome | biome: marine biome (ENVO:00000447); feature: deep chlorophyll maximum layer (ENVO:xxxxxxxx); material: "saline water (ENVO:00002010), including plankton (ENVO:xxxxxxxx)" | depth 60 m | reverse complement strand
CACCTTGTGCCATGTGAACTTCTCTAATATCTTCTGTCTGTTCTAGCACCTTGTGCATATCTTCTATACGTGACTCCATATATATCTCTAATGAGTCCATATTCTTTTTTATATTTACAAACGACGCTAATTTACGTGCAACATCTACTATCATTGTGCTCCGCCAAGTAACTGTTCTAATCCTTGTGCAGCTTGTGGTTCAGCTTGTGTCTTCGGTGCACTAAATCCTTGTTCACCCGGAGCAGGAGCTTGTCCAACACCTATGTTGCCTCCACCACCACCAGATGGGTCAGCAGCATTTATACCTTGTGCCCCACCTTGTTCGCCACCATCATCATCTTTAACACCACCTGCAGCTTTAATTATTTCTGCTTGTACAAAAGCTTCACGTTCGTCATTAATTAATTTTTCTGAATCAAGGTCCATAGCTGCACCTAATTCTCTTAATATAACTGGTATTTTTAAATAGGGTGCTACAGCAGGGTTGTTACCAATTTGTAATAGTTGTAGTAGTCTTTGACTTCTAACTTCATTCTTCATTAAACTTTCTGTACCACGGGCTTTAACTTCTAAATCACCACGTGCTTCAGGGTCAAAATCAAACTGCATATTAAATGCAAATAATGCTTCTCCTAAAGGTTGTAATAAATAATCATCTAAATTTTTTACTACACTTTTTATAGATAACTGTGCCGCACCCATCAACATACTTATACCAGCTGCTGTTCTTCCTGTACCTGCTACGCCTGTTTGTCCATGTGAGTAAGATGGTATGCCTGTAGCATCATCCGCTAACACACGTGCTTTGTCAAACATCATCATATTCTCTTGGCTGACGTTGGGGTATTTAGTTCCGAACAGAGCTTGACCGGGTGCTCCACCTTGTCTTCTAAATACTTTGCCGGGATATACCTGTAAGTCTTGTCCCGGAACTAAATTAGTTTCATCTATTTCAAACACTAGGTTACCTGATAATACAGCATTATCAACAGCCATTCTCATAAAGCCATTCATAAGTGTTTGTGAGTCTGTCATATTTTCAGCAAGTCCTACACCAAAAAATGAATATGGATTTGTTTCATAAGGTGTAGCAAAGTAAGGTATTCTTTTTGGGCTAAAAGGATTTATAACCATGCGTAGTATTTGATTGTTACATACCCAAATATTTACTTGTAGTGTGTCAACATCTTGTAGTTCGTTTGGTACATCAAGTCCAGCTTCTTCTGCTAAACTTTTATCTATGTTGCCCCAAAACTCTAATATTTCAAATCTGTCAACATCATACTGTGTTTCATTATCTCGTAAGTCTGTTTCCCACCATTTACGAGTATAATTATATCCCATTTCAATACACTCATTAATTGCATCTGTATTAAAATAAGGTCGTCTTTTTAAATTACGTAATTCAGAATGGCTCATCTTATGTCGCTGTATAACATACTCAACCTCTGACATATTATTTGCATCATAGTCAGGATAAAAATTCCATATTGAAACAGCTTCAACTTTAGGAACTGTTTTACTTTCAGGACTATACGTGCCTTCTTCGTCCCAATTAGCCAATTCTTTATCAAAAGCAAAAGGTCCCTTTAATATTCCTGTACCAAAAAGAGCCATTTCAAATGCTACATTACGTAAATGTTTAGACGCACTTGATTCTTCTAGTTGGTCAAGTATCTTTTTTTCCATTCTTTTAGCTGCTTTTTGTGCAGGATAAAAAGTTTGGGATGTTGGTGTTTTACCAACTCCCATATTTAATTTTTCATTAATTGGTTCTAGGTCATCAGTAAATGCCCCTAAATTTTTTTCCTTATCCAATGTTTCTTTAGTTGCTCCCGGAGCTAAATCTTTTCCGTCCCCCGGAAACCCATAAACATTTTTTAATTCTTCCATAGCATTTTCAGGGTCTTTAGGGTCAAAATGTACAGCTTCTGTAACACCATCAGGTATCCTTGTCGGGTCGACTCCTAGAGGAAATCGTTGTCCTGCAAACAATACGTCAATTATCTGTCCGTACGCTGCAAGAACTTTTGTTTTAGTTATCTTAATAAATACTTTAGACCTTTCAGTTTCAGTAAACTGCATGTCTGTGCTGTAAAGACCTCTATATTGTCTATAAGCATTTAGCCAACGCTCTTCATCATATCGTCTTGAATCTTCAGCTGAATCAAATTTTTCTTTTACGTAAGCTGCTAATTCTTCTTTTGGAGACTTTGGTTCAAACACCATAGCTTCAATATTTTCATCTTCTTCTGCCATAATTAATATCCAAATATGTTATCTGCAGGTTGCCATTTTTGCATTGTTTTCTCAGGGTTGTAATCAAATATTGATTGTGACCTTGGTCTTGACATAACTCCATAACGTAAAGAGTCGTATAAATGGTCTTCTGCTTTTGTATCAACATCCTCTTTGTTTGTTTTATCAAGAGGTAATGTTGGTAGTTGTGCAATTAAATTAGTGCACGAACTAAATATTACGAGACCTGCTTCTTCTGTCTCTTCATCTACTTGCAGGCGTCTATGTATTTCGTTTTTACCTGCAACACGTGACCCTCTGCTTCTGTCAGAAGGTCGCCATCGACAACCAGTAGCAATCATCTGTTCTGCTAATGATGGTCCTGTGTCCCCTCGTTTATGCCAACAAGAGCTATCCAATACACCATAGCTAATCTGCCCATCATCTATTTCGTTTTCCAAGACAAGATACGCCAAATCTTTTGCAGTATATTTAGACACGTACAACTCACGGTATACAATAAGCTGCTCATTAGCCGGATTAACTGCAAACCATAATACTCCACTGTACGAAGAATAACCGTAATCGCATGAACGAAACCTTCTCCAACTAGCTGGAATTGAATAATCATCCACCACATGGAATTTCCTATTAAACTCAGCAAACGCTGCACCTTCTGCAACATCCCAACTCCCTTCTAATAACTGTTTACGTTGCGTCTCTGGTAAAGAGAGCAACATGGCTTCATAATCCCCTGCGTTATACAAGTATGGATTATCAAGTAGTTTTGCCGGTATGAACCTTCTTTTAAAAAGGGGCATTCCTGCTCTGCTATGGGCTTTTGGGTATCTAAGTGTTTCACCCGTTGAAATATCTGTTGCCCAAAATGCTTTATTAGGTACAGAGGGGTCAATAAACATTTTTTTAACCCAACTGTGTCCCGGACCTCCGGGGTTTGTTGTGCCTCGCATGTAGACTGGTAATGAGGCATCTGCTGTTCTAAGACGTGAACGTAAATAATCCCAAGCATAAGGTGTCGGATACTGTGTTAATTCATCAAAACCAATATATGTAAAAGCCTGACCTTGATAACGTAAAACATCTTTTTCTTGCTCCAAATAAGTCATCCATACACGTGCTCCCGAAGGGAACGTCCACTGACTTTTTCGTTCTTGCCATTTAGCACCCGGAAAAGCCCTTGGATATATTTCTTGAGATTTATGTATAATCTCTCTTAGTTCATCATTTGTACGTCTGAGTATCAATGCATTCGTTGCACCGTTACCACAATAACGTAAAGGGTCAATAATTAAACTATAAGTCTTGCCCCCTCCAGCTGCCCCACCATATAATACTTCTCTTTCAGGCGCAGCTAAAAATTCTGTTTGTGGACCGGGATTAGGTTTAAATAATATTTCCTGTTCCGGTTGCTCACTTGTTGATGTAGCATCTGGTTTAAAATATGCTTCATCCTGAATTATATCATCTTTTGTTAGATTTTGCAACTGTCGTTGCGTATGACGCAACTTCATTTTAGCAGACCTAACTTTTGTTCCTCGTGTGCTTTTAGGCTTCGACGCTGCTTTCAGCTTCGTACGAGGTGGTATAGCGTTTTCGTTGACCATCTCTTCTTCTGTTGGCTCTGTCTTTCTTTATACGTTTCCACAGACCCATAGAAGTAATCTTTCTTCCTGTATAATCTGTCAACCATCTAGCTACTTCTTTGTAAGATGATTGTTTTAGATATTGTTCTGCCTGTTCCAGAGCGTCCAACTGCTCTTCAATAGGTTCTAAAACATAACTATTCTTGTCAGACTGCCTGTATCCCCAAGGAACAGTAGGTCCTTTTAAACTATTGTAGTGGTTCATCTTCTTCTTTTTTTGCAGGTAAAACAAATAAACCAACTGGCTTGTTTGTTTCTACATTTATCTTTTCTACCTTAGAAAGACCAACTCTGTCAAGGATTTGTTGTGATGCAAGTAATTTTTCTCTAGTTCCAATCTCTGTTGGGTCATCTAAAACACCTACCATTGACATTACAGCTTTAGGAGCATGTGCTGCCATTTCCAGTTCAGCACGTTCAATAATCTCCTGTCGTAATGATTGAATAATATGATGTGGATTAGTGTTTTCTGAATAACCTGCAAGACGCATGGCTTTAGCATAATTACCTTTTGCTTCTCCAAATAGATTGTTTAAAAAGTTTTGTTGTAATTCTGTTAATTCTTTACGCACGTTTATTCTTCTTTCTTGCTGTTTTAGTTCTGGCAAAAGAACGATTATTACTCTTTGATTTTACAGACAATTTTTTATTATTCATAGGATTGCCTGTTGTATGATGTACGTCTTTGCCATCACCTTTAGTTACCACTCCCCGTTTAGCCATAATAGCTCTAGCTTTATTACGTGATGCCCTTCTCTTTACTTGTGTAGGACGTTTGTGATATCGGTCATATTCTTTTCTGTAATTACGTTTAGTCATTTCTTTTTTCGTACTTGTTTACGCTTGCGTCCAGAGGGTGATACGGACCATTTAATACTGGTGGGTTTTCCTCCGGGATTTCCAGCTTTTCGTTTCTTACGGACGGCTGCAGATTTTTGTCCTTTGGACATCTTGTCCGCAACTGCTTTCGGACGACACGCTGGATATTTTCTTTTTGATTTACCAGCCGATTTACGCCCACATGGTTTCCCTGTTGCTACGTCTCGCCAATCTTCTTTGAACCATTTTCGTAGTCCACCTTTGTATGCCATTTATGCTCACTTTCTAAATTGGTCTTTTATACTTTTAATTACACTTTTTAAATCAAAAGGTTTTTCATTTGGTCTGTACGGACATTGATATTCTCTTGGGCATTCTCCTGCATCATAAGGTACATACTCTCTGTACTGTGTATGATTTGCTCCAACGAATATACAGATTCTAGTATCTCCTTCTAGCAAATGGCTTGCCAATCGGCAAGTTGTCATTTTACTTTCTTCGCCTCTTGCTTTATTTACTCCTGCAAAAATATAACATATAAAAGCAAGAGCAAGCAATGTTAAATAGAAAGACTTATTATCCATATCATCCACCCTATTGCACTAGCCCCTATTAAACAGGCTATACCAATAATGGTGTAATCTCGTATCTGTCTACTTTTTTCTTGTCTAGCATATACGGCTTCCCTTCTAGCTTTTCGTATACGCCCTTCTTCCCGTATCAGGTCGTCCCATGCCTGAACGCCATAATGTGCAATTAGAAAATTTTTTAATTCTTCTCTTTGTTTAGCAAGTTTCTTTTTACTAGCAAAACTTTCTATTGCAACTTGTTCAATCGAACCATTAAACAGCTTATCTAAAGTTGATGGATTGTTAGAAGTCCTGTGTATATTATCAACATCACTAACTGCTGACATCCAACGACCCAGTTCACCTGACAAATCTTCAATCTCTTTGCCTAAATATATGGCTTTTTTTATGCCGTTATAAGCAGCTGTTGCCCCACTGACAGCAGCTGACAAAGTTATTGGGTCTAACATATTTTTATTATTTATCTCTAGGTAAACAAACTGCAACTATTTTATGTTTTGTCTTGCCGTCGTTGCTAGGGACAAGAGGCTGGTTATTTATCCTTTCTGCAAAATATTTACAATCGTTAACATTTGCAAATGCTTGAGTGTTGTTTTGAATTACTGTGCCAATGTAAACATATAGCACAAATTCAATCATGACGAACGCCAGCCACCACCCATTGCTTTATATCGTTTTGCAGCAAAAGCATTTGCGTAAGCCGAAGGATATACCTTAAACTTACGCTTTGCTTCAGCTTTTGCTTTTGACCATAAAGCTGGCTTAGTAGGTTTTGGCTTAGACGAAGATTTTTTCTTCTTCTTTGCTGCCATTACACTTTAACCAATTTATAGCCTTTAGCTTTAGCCATTGACCTAATCTGTGCCAATGTCATTGCTTTTTTAGAACCGCCTCTAGCCATTCCTTTTGACTTCATTCCGCCTCTAGCATAGCCTTTGGATTTCATTTTTGCTCCACCTCTTGCCATACCTTTAGCTTTTTTCTTACCATGCATTGCCATATTATTTCTCCTTAGCATATAAATTGTTAAATACTCTAGCAGTGTCCTCAACATAGTTGGGGTCTTGCTTTGAGTGATGAGTCCATTGACTCGGTACAAAATCAGGTGGACCTTCACCTGTTACAAACCATGCAGGATTTGTCACCCTTACACGATTATTCGGTAACGCTACTATGTTACCTGTCCATTTTCCTGCATCCATTAATTCTAACACATGACTCTGTTTGTGTTGTGCAGGGTCATCAGCTACTTCAGTATCCGTATAGTCAATAGTAAAATAATACTTTGCCGGATAAAACTGGTTATCTATTTTTGCCTGCCAAGGACAAGGCGTTGCTCTATTCAATACAAAAACCGAATGATGGTGCGATTGGCAATCCCAAGGCTGAGCCAAATATGTAGGCAAAGGTTCTGCCCATTCATCATATGGTGTATCTCCTACAAGGGCAGTTAGTGGCATTCTCGCCCACATAGCACCCCCGTGTACATTCTCTTCTTCATCGCAACCTGTAAACAATATCTGAAAACTTAATGTTTTCATTGGTAAGGTTGTTACTGCTACAGCCATACCATGTAAAAACTCGCCATGGTATCGCTGAAAATTGGTCGTATATTCTCTACGAACCCATACCTTAAAATAAGGTATGTTACTTGTTATATAGTTCATTTATTTCTTCTTACGTTTAGTTATCCGTTTTTGTTGTTCAATAAATGCTCTATAAATGCGAGCTGCACCAGTTTTGCCAGCAACTCTCGCTCTTTGTTCCATTGCAATAGCAGCCTGCGTTTTATGAGCATGGCTCCTATTTGACCTTTTAATTTTAGCTACTGATGCTTTAGCGTCAGCGGCTGTAGTAAATTTTAATCCCCTAATTGTACCTTTAGGGTTTTCATCAGTATATAGGTCGCTATGTTTCTTTGACCTTGCGGGCTGCCCCTTTTTCCTTGGTATTCGACGAGCCACTATTTATTTCTTTGGGCTGCCATAGATTTTTCAATAGCTTTCTGTCTAACTTTTTCATAGCCTGACATTTTGCCATCTTTATTTAAATCACCTAATTGTCCTCCTTTTTTTAATCTAGGCACATTAGTCTTTAATTCCATAACATGTGGTGTTTTCTTTTTTGCAACTTTTTTCTTTTTCTTTTTAGGTAAAGTTGTTTTACCACGTTTGTTTTTCAAATCTCTATCTGATTGTGCACTTAACAAATATTCATCTAAACTCATATAATCATCTCTTCCTAGATTAAAATAGTTTTCTCGTTTCATTTGTTCAACGTCAACAACCTCTGGTTTAATATCGCTATCTTCAGCCATGTAATGGTACTCCCTTCATTCTATGAATTAGTCTATCTGCTCTATTGGTTACTTGTTTGTACCATCTAGAATCCTGCATTTGATTTCCGGCTTCAATCCACTCGCCATCTCTAACAGCCTGTATCATTTTTTTAAATTTGGAAAATCTTGGATAACCGAGATTGAACATCATATTTGCCATGATTAATCTTACTTGCTCAGGCATAGCCTCCCAGTCATCAAATATCTTTTTACAATCCGTTATAGTCGTTCGTATATCCTGCTCAAAACATTCAAGCACCCGTTCTTTGCTAACGGCTGTTCCAATAGGTTTGTTATACTCCGGGTCAGTGCCTTTGACCAAGTGCCCGATACCAAAAGTGGGTAAACCAAGATGGTCCAAATACGTTTCATATTTACATCCCTCATCAATCTCAAGTTCTTTTTGCAGTCGTTCAACAAAATATTCCATTATTTAAATAATCCTCACTTTTTATTATGTAATTGAAATAAAGATTCTATTTTTTTCTCTGTTTCCTTTACAGCACTTTCAGTTCTTACAGAACTTACAAAGTTGTTTTGTATTTTTTCATTTGCACTTTTACAGTCTTCTTCTAACTTATCTACATCTTTTCTTAACGTGGTTACTTCAGTGTGTAATTTAACAGCTACAACTAAAGCCCCTAAGAAAAAAACTAATTGTTCCCAATACTGTAGTATCCCTTCCATATAATCATCAATGTATCTTTTCTTTTTTAATTTTTTTAATAAGCTTATAATAAGCTTCTGTTATGTGTTTTAAATCGTCTTTTAATAGTAGTATCATCTGTTGTGCAGCTAAAAGTTCTCTACGTAAGGCTTCCTCAAAAGTATCTTCGTGATTATCCCATCCGTTACCTTTAAGCATTATTTCTTTCCACTCAAGGCACTAAAACCAAAATAAGCCCCTAATAGTCCACACATTGAAAGATACTGGGTCATTAAAATGCTTTCTGCCTCTGCCATTCTGGTAGGGTCGTAAATTGTAGCAACAGTAGTGAAAAGCATCATAGCCAATAAAATCCAAGCCATCCTCCGTTTGTTTGTTTGATAAGTCAACTTATCAGGTACTAAGTCAGTGCTGGACTTATCTGTATTTATATACTGCAAATCATTATTGCAAGTACACTTTTTATTTTCGCCACACTTGCAGGTCATTATTTCTTTTTAAACTTATCTAAGCCACGAATACCCAATGCTGCTGAAACAGTTAAAAATAATAAATAGGTATACCACTCAGGTAACTCATTTAGTCTTGCAAAACCATTTTTTACAACATCTTCCATTCCCGGAATAAAAACTAACACAGTCGGTATTAGAATAACAATAGTAACCAGCTCGTCTTTCCACGAGTTCTGTGTACCCTGCGCCATAATAATTTCCCATTTTGAATCATGGGTTGCGGCAGTTCTCATTATCTCTGCTTCTGCAGCAGCTTTTGTTTGTGCTAAAGTAGCTTTAGCTTTCTGCTTTTCTATCTGTCCTTGCATAAATGAACCAGCGAGTTCGCTTATTGGTCCTATCAAAGCTTGAAACATTACGTATTCTCTCCTGTAGGGCTACCTATATATACACAAGTACTATATCCATTTAAGTATTGAGGGTCTTGCGTTATTTTATTTCTTGCATGCTCTATATAGGTGTAGCATTTCTCTGATGATGAAAAGGGAAAATTAACCATTGGAAAATTTACCCATGTCGCACTTTCACCAAGTGCCCATAATATTGTTATAACTGGTATCCACATTTAACACTTCCATCTTCTCCTAGCCTGTCTTAAACGACTGTTAGGATTTTTTGCGGCTTTTGGAAACTTTTTCATCTGTCCTGCACTTCTTGCACAAAACGATTTACGTCTCTTTGCTGCTTTGCTTCCTTTTTTAACTTTACCAGTTACTGCTGTCTTTAATTTACTACCCGGGTTCTCTCGTCTATATCTTTCTACGCCAGCTTTAGTCATGCCAGCACCAGATTTAGTAGAACGAAAGTATTTTTTTGTTTTTGGGGGCTGTTTATCTCTTTTTCGTGCCATATTATCTCATTATATTAATTAAGGACGGAATCCATTGGTATAACTCCGTCCTTTGTACGTTAGATTGGCTGTAGCGAACCCCTCAAGTATAAGTACAGCTTCTTTACGCTTGTGGTAGGGCAGGTTTTCACCTGACATACTCAGACAATCCCTCTGCTACCAATGCTTTTTCAATGTCCTCAACGCTGAAGTCCTGTCCAGTACGTTCTCTTAAAGCCGCACGTATATAATATACATGATGGCTTGGTATATGCGTTGTAAAACGTCCCTTTTCTTCGTATTCGGCACTAATTTGCTCTAATAATGAGTTAAATTGACGTTTTTTTCTCATGGTATACATATTATAACACAAAAATAGAGATTTAGGAAGGGATAAGTTGTCAAGAAAAATTTATTTTTATTTAGGGGGTTGACAAGAGTCAAAAAATACGGTAAAAAGTGCTTGTTTTTCTTTTTTCCCTTTTTTTCTTTTTCAGGAACAACTAATGGTAAGTAGCCGAACTCGTAAAAGAAACCCTGTTGCGGCATCCGTACGCAAATTCAGACCTAAAATAATACCCAACAAGAAAAAAGTAGTGCCCCGAAAGGCTAAACACAAGCTGGTTTACAATGCCAGCTTTTTTTATGCCCAATATCCTAGCTACTGTAAGTAGCCGCACTCTGGTTTACAAACCCATACCCCAAAATTATGCAGGAGTCAAGCACATATAACGTGTAGGGGTGGGGTGGGTCATGCGTATGCCTATGCTAAAATATGTAATAAAATCAATGACTTAAGTTATTCCGTCGGAGAAAACTAAGTACTTGTTTTTGTTGTGTTTTTTGGTGTCAATTTTTTGACGCACTGGCTCTTTTTATTGTCAGTTTATTGACTATTTGAAATATAGGCAGGTAGTACAAATTT
>CEOQ01298692.1_pt1 | contig 10590 bp, 9 predicted proteins | sample 361351 | NCBI WGS metagenome assembly CEOQ01 (sample SAMEA2619907, study PRJEB7988) | marine metagenome | biome: marine biome (ENVO:00000447); feature: deep chlorophyll maximum layer (ENVO:xxxxxxxx); material: "saline water (ENVO:00002010), including plankton (ENVO:xxxxxxxx)" | depth 60 m | reverse complement strand
GAAGCAATTGAAGATACTAAAAGAGCCCTTCAACGTGCACGGGAAATAGAAAACGCTGAGAAATAAAAAGACAAGCATTTAACACTTCGATCCTTAAAACGAAACGCCTAGCTTAAGAAACAGTTATAATTTCAGCAAATATTAGATATACCTATGCATAATGATATTGCTGTTTACATAGTCGTATCTAAAAATCTGGCCAACATGATGAGTAGTGTAACTGTAGGATTGAAGATGCAATATGATGTGATAGTAATAGGTGCAGGTTCCGCAGGTTCAGCGGCAGCTTCTAGATTGTCTGAAGACCCTAATCGGTCAATTTTATTACTAGAAGCAGGTCCAGATTATCCTGACATTGCACATCTTCCTGACGAGCTCAAATATGGGTATTCAACCGGAACCGACATAATGGTTAGCGATGAGCACAACTGGCAATTTAAAGGAAAGGGTAATGAGCACACACCTGAAATGTTGGTACCGAGAGGTAAAGTCACTGGTGGAACAAGCGCAATCAACGGTCAGATTTTTCTTCGGGGGCTAACCCATGATTTTGACGATTGGGCTAATAATGGTAATGATGAATGGACTTACGAAAAGGTTCTCCCTTTTTTCAGAAATCTGGAAACCGACATGGACTTTAGTGACGATTTCCATGGGAAAGATGGTCCCATTATATGCCGTAGATTCAAACGAGAAGACTGGCTGCCTTCGCAAGAAGCTTTTTTCCAATCCTGTAGGAACGCAGGATTTCCAGAAGTAGAAGATTTCAATCAGCCTGATTCAGCTGGCGTGGGGGCATTTCCAAACAACAACCCAAATGGCATAAGATTCAGCAGTGCTATAGGGTATCTGACTCCAGCTAGGTATCGCCTTAATTTAACCATCCGATCAAAATGTTTTGTCAGAAAGCTACTGTTTAAAAATAAAAAATTCTACGGAGTAGAGGTTGAGAGTGCAGGAGATATTTTTACGGTAGAAGGTAAAGAAGCCATATTATCAAGCGGTACAATTGCGAACGCACAGATACTTCTCCTGTCTGGAATAGGTCCCACGCAAGAGCTCGAAGAACTTGGCATAGAGACGATTCATAACCTGCCAGGAGTGGGTAAAAACTTCAGTGATCACCCACTAATATTCATAACGTGCGGAGTTAAAGACGGGGTTGAACTTGACGGGCTAGCTCCTAGATTACAAGTCGGGCTGCGATATACAGCCGAAGGTTCTACAAGAGAACATGACATGATGATTTGGATGACTTCCTTCGCCACCGAAAGAGTTAACAGAGGTGGGGAAAGAATGGAGCCAATAGGCATCCGAATAACTTGCTCAGTCTACTTAGCTGACAGTAAAGGCGAAATAAAACTATTATCAAGTGATCCGAGAGATCATCCTTTTTTGGATTTCCACCTGCTAGAAGATCCCGAAGATTTAAGACGCATGCGGGAATCTGTAAGAAAAGCTGTTGACATATTTAATGACCCTGCCTTCTCTGACATGGTTTCAGGAAGGATAGAACCTTTGGATCACGACCTAAAGAATGATGATTCATTAAACAGATGGCTTCAGAGAGAAGTTACGACCGGTCAGCATCTTACGGGAACTTGCAAAATGGGTCCCAAAACTGACCCTATGGCAGTTGTAGACCAAAACCTCAAAATACATGGACTAGAAGGAATTCGCGTTGCGGATGCCTCTATAATGCCTGACACCGTTAGAGCTAATACCAACGTCACCACCATGATGATTGGAGAAAGAGTTGCTAATTTTATTAGTACCGATTCAGCCTAGATAAATATTCGCACGTAATGCCGAATTTACAAAATCTTGAACCAAATATAGCAACCCTCCATTTTATAACTATCTTTATTAATCTGATTTGAGCTTGTAATATGTCGAGGTGGTAAAGGTAAATTATTTTATTGAAGTAAATTAATATGCCCTAAAAAGGACTCTTTAGATTGACAATATCGGCCGCGATAGTACTTATATTAAGACTTCTTATCCCAGTCTCCATATTCAAGTATCGGATAATCGGAGCAATAGCCTCAATGGTCATCGACCTTCTCGATGTAGTTCTTGTTGATTTGCTCCAGACAATTCTAGGAGAACCAAAGGTAGGCTTCGGATCATACTACCAACATTTTGATAAATGGTTGGATATGTATTATTTAGCTATAGAAGGAATTGTTTGTATCACTTGGAAAAATAAATTAGCCAGAAATGCCGCCATTTTCCTTTTCTTGTTCAGGCTTATCGGCATAACTTTGTTTGAATTAACTGGCGCCGAATCTCGAAAATTAATCTTTTTCTTCCCGAATTTATTTGAAAACTTCTTCATTTATTACATCATCTGCGAAAGATTTTGGCCGAACCTTATACCAAAGAAATGGAGCACTTTAATCCTAGTATTGGTTTTACTATATATACCCAAATTCTTTCAGGAATACGTTTTACATTTTGCTGAAATTAAACCATGGCAATGGATAAGATCTAATTTTACGTAAACCGTTATAGTCATTTAATTTAAATATATAAGCATAGTTAATAGAATTAAGCTTACTTTCACTATCAATACGTACTACGTTAACGTAATATGTCTTTCATTACTCAGAAGGTAAATTGAGAAAATGGCCACTAGACAACCTGGAATTGCTCACAGCGTTACTCTCAGAGCGGAATACGCCAATCATGTAGGCATGCTTGGAAATATAACCTCTGCCATTAGTTTAGCCGGCGGTGATATAGGCGCCATCGATATCGTCTCTACCGGCAGCGAAAACATGATCAGGGACATAACTGTAAATGCCAGAGATGAACAGCATTCCAACGAAATAATAGATTCCGTCAGTGCCGTAGAAGGCGTTCGTATTGTCAACGTATCTGACCAAGTATTCTTAAGACATCTCGGCGGAAAAATTGAAATGCAAAGTAAAACTCCAGTGAAGACCAGAAATGACATGTCCATCGTTTACACTCCAGGAGTAGCCCGTGTGAGTTCTGCAATCCAAAAAGATCCTGAGTCGGTTTGGAACCTTACAAGTAAAAGTAACACTGTAGCCGTTGTAACTGACGGATCGGCTGTCTTAGGATTGGGCAATATTGGAGCCGCTGCTGCCTTACCTGTGATGGAAGGGAAAGCTCAATTACTCAAGGAATTAACAGGTGTGGACGCTTGGCCTATAGCCCTCGACACCAACGACCCGGACGAAATAATTAAAACAGTTAAGCTTCTTGCCACTGGTTTTGGAGGAATTAACCTGGAGGATATTTCAGCTCCAAGGTGCTTTTATATTGAGCGGAGACTAAAAGAGGAATTAGATATACCTGTATTTCACGATGACCAACATGGCACTGCTGTAGTTGTGGTTGCAGGACTGTTGAATGCATTGAAAGTTGTCGAAAAAAAACTATCAGACGTAAAAGTAGTAGTAGCTGGTATAGGGGCAGCTGGAATTGCTACAACAGATTTAATGATCACAGCCGGAATAAGCAACATCATTGGAGTAGATAGACACGGAATTCTATCAAAAGATGACACTTACCCAGAGAATGAATACTGGGAATTGTTCTCCAAAATCACCAATCCGAACAATGTAAAAGGCGGACTGACTGAAGCCATAAAAAATGCTGATGTGTTCATAGGGTTGTCGGGTCCAAATGTGGTGTCAGTAGACCAAATAAAAACAATGAACTCAGATGCAATAGTATTTGCGATGTCTAACCCCGACCCTGAAATATGGCCAGAAGACGCTCATGGTCTCGTCAGAATTATGGCAACAGGAAGGTCAGACTATCCAAATCAAGTGAACAATGCGCTTTGCTTTCCAGGTATGTTTAGGGGAGTACTAGACGCACGTGCCACTGAAATTAATGATGAAATGAAACTCGCTGCAGCCCAGGCTATCGCTGATGGAGTTCCAGAACGCCACCTAAACGACGAATATATTATGCCAAGCATTTTTGATGCAGCTGTGGCGAGAAGAGTAGCGAGAGCTGTCACCCAGACTGCCCGTAAAACGGGAGTCGCCAGAAGAAAGAGAAGCAGATAAAGACTTAATTTCAGTAATAATACCTGAATTCAAGACTGTCATAAAAGTCAAACTTGTACTACACTCAAATTCATAAACATGCATATTTGAGTCATTACAAAGGTAATTTTATGAATAAAATGCGCTTCGGAGCTTTCCTTGCCCCTCATCACCCAATCGGAGAACACCCAACTTTGCAGCTCCAAAGTGACTTAGAACTGGCAGCCCATATGGATAAGTTAGGATACGATGAATTCTGGTGCGGCGAACACCACTCAACAGGTTGGGAAACTATAGCGTCACCAGAAATATTTTTAGCAGCTGCAGCTGAAAGAACACAACGAATTCGACTAGGAACTGGTGTCATATCACTACCATATCATCATCCCTTTATGGTAGCTCAGAGGTTAGTCCAGCTCGACCATCAATCAAGAGGAAGACTTATATTTGGTTCTGGCCCCGGAGCGTTGCCTTCAGACGCTCACACAATGGGAATTGACCCGATGGTTCTCAGGGATAGACAAGACGAAGCAATGGGAGTCATCAAAATGCTGCTCAATGGAGCAGATAGGTTCAGCTATGAATGCGAGTGGTTTAAATTAAAGGATGCAAAACTTCACTTAAGGCCACTACAGGATGAAATGGAATTTGCAGTTGCATCGATTGTCAGCCCGTCTGGGATGACGTTAGCGGGCAAACATGAAACCGGGGTCTTATCAATCGGTGCAACAGTTCCAGCCGGAATGAGAGCACTACCTAATCAATGGGCATTCGCTGAAGAGTCTGCCAAATTACATGGGAATACAGTTGACCGCAAAAACTGGCGAATAGTACTAAACTGGCATATAGCCGAGACAAGAGAAAAAGCACGTGAACAAGCAAAACATGGATTGTTCCGTCACAACAACGAATATTCTGTTGGTACTTTAAAGCCAGGGGAAGGAACAATTTATAAAACTCCTGATGAAGCTGTAAATGATGTCTCTAACTCTCAAGAGCGTACAGCGGTCATTGGAACTCCTGATGACCTAATTGAAAAGATACGTGACATGATCAAATTGACTGGTGGATTTGGATGTGTAATAGGATTCGTTCACGATTGGGCAAGTCGACAGGACACTTTGAGAAGCTGGGACCTAGTTGCGCGTTATGTGATACCAGAGGTAAATGGAATGTTAGATGACTTCAGAGAGTCCAACAAATACACCATAGAAAATAGAGAAACTTGGACCAGAGCGAATGAAGCTGTTCTCAATAAAATACAGACAAACGAAAAATCTGCCAGAGTGATGGAAACTGAAGGATATACAGGGGAAAAAACCGGCAACTAACGGATAAGATTATGGGAAACTATTCTCATGAAAATCACCGGAATAGACATACTACCATTCAAATGGGAAACCTCCCCCTGGAAAACTGGTATGGGCAAATGGTTTGGAGGATCCAAAAACATTGGACTGTTAACCATCCATACAGATGAAGGAATCACTGGTCATTCATTTGTTGGAAATTTCGCAGCGGGCGTTGAACAATATGCTAAGTTAATAAAAAATGATTTACTTCCGCTAATACTTCACCGTGACCCAGAGCTAATTGAAGTATTGTGGCGAGACATGTGGACACACAACAGATACATACCATCTCAATGTATTTCCTCTATAGATGTCGCACTGTGGGATATCAAAGGTAAAAAATATTCCTTACCAATACACCGTATGCTAGGTACTTCTAGATCAGAAGTTCCAGTTTATTCAAGTACTGCTTGGCATGAAACTCCCCATGAATACTACGCAGAGGCGGAAACGTTTCTACAAAAAGGTTGGACCGCACACAAAATCCATCCTCATGGAATCGCTGAAACTGATATAGAGATATGTAAGTCTGTGCAGAAAGCTACGGGAGACAGAATGAAATTAATGCTAGACGTCACTTGGGCATACAACTATCACGATGCACTAATGGTAGGGAAGGCAATTGAAGACATGGATTTTTACTGGTATGAAGACCCCTTGCCGGAAACAGATATTTATGGGTACACCAAGCTCAAAAACTCACTCACCATTCCTGTAGTAGCTACTGAGGCAGTTCCAGGTAAATTCCTGGGCATGTCACAATGGATTGCTCGCAATACCACTGACATGATTAGGGGTGATGTTGGAAGTCTAGGCGGTATAACGCCCCTACTTAAAACAGCGCATCTCGCGGATGCATTTAATATGAGTTGTGAGATATTCCATGGAGGCAATTCTATTGATGCTGTAGCAAACCTACATGTGATGATGTCAATTAAAAACTGCCAGTTCTATGAAATGTTCCCACCAAATGGTGAAAATCAATTCGGTTTAATTGACGACATCCAGGTCGACGAAAACGGCTTGGTTCATGCTCCAGAAACGGCTGGTTTAGGAATAAATATTGATTGGGAGTTGCTAAACAGTATGAAGGTGGACATTTAAGTTGTGCTAACTTTCAAATTAAAGACGTATATAAGTTTAATCCTTTTCTTAAGCTATATATCAATCATATTTTTCGCCAACTGGTCAATTAACAAATGGGGCATAGTGTCCATAGGCTTAGGACTCAGTGCCCCCGCAGGGGTTTATTTCGCAGGATTGGCGTTCTCTATTAGAGATGGGCTTCACGAATCTTCTAATAAAATCTGGGTGTCCATAGCAATCTTGATAGGAGCGTTACTATCTTTTTTACTAGAAGGTGGAGAGAGGATTGCATTAGCAAGCGGAATTGCTTTCTTACTTTCCGAATTTATAGATTTCGCTATATACACTCCATTACGGGCAAAAGGAAAAATTACCGCTTTGTTTTTCAGCAATATCGTGGGGTTAATAGCAGATTCAGTGATCTTTTTGTACATAGCTTTTGAATCTCTCAAATTCATTGAAGGACAAATAATCGCAAAAGCCTACATGACAGGAATCGTATTACTAATTATGATAGCTTTTCGATTCTCAAAAAATTATATTCCGAAAAACAGCAACTAATCTAAATAGATTTAACCTTAGAATAAGCCCGTTGATAATAAAAATAACTCTCTTGGTATGACTCCATATGATCACGATTAAATGAGATGTGATCTGATAGAAGGACCCATCGTTCAACGGCGGCATGAATGCTATTAAACCAACCAATACCTACGGCCGAAAGTAGAGCAGCTCCATGACTTGGGCCAGACTGCGTTACAACTTTGGATAAATTCTTTCCAAGAACATCAGCTAAAATTTGAGACCACACTTTGCTATTAGCTCCTCCACCGGTCACGACAACAGTATCCGCCGGATTAATTAGGGACCCCATAAGTTCGTAGACTTCCTTTATAGAAAAAGCAACTCCTTCCATAATAGATCTAATCATATGCCCTCTTGAGTGTGAAGCATCCAACCGAAGGAAAGCACCTCTAATATTTGGGTCATTATGAGGTGTTCGCTCACCATTCAAATAAGGTAAAAACACTAAACCGTCACAGCCTGGATCCACTATAGAAGCCTCATCATCTAAAATCCCATATCTATTTGGCATGTCAATCACATTGTTAGCAAACCAAGCGAAAGAAGACCCTGCATTTAAGGTAACTCCCATTGAATACCAACTATTTGGCAAACAATGTGAAAAAGAATGTAACCTTAGCCCATCATCCACAACAGGTCTCATTGTAGTTTGTAGCACCGTCCCTGATGTACCTAAACTTATTTGGCATACATCTTCACGCATGGAGTTCGTGCTTATCGCGGCTGCAGCATTATCTGCCCCACCCGCCACCACCGGTGTTCCTTCTAGTAACCCTGTGGCTTTAGAGGCATGTCTAGTTACACCTCCTACGACATCTGTAGACCTCCTAATTTCGGGCAATTCAACATTTTGTAAATCGAGAAAAGTCAGAACCTCCTTAGACCAATCGCAAGAATATAGGTCCATCAAAACTGTCCCAGAAGCATCAGATGGTTCAGTAACTTTTTCTCCAGTCAACAAAAATCCGATGTAATCTTTCGCTATTAGAAAAGAATCCAATTTCTTGAAATTGCTTCCTTCATGTTGTTTCAACCATAGTAATTTTGGAGCTGTGAATCCTTCTAAAATTGGGTTGCCTATTATGTTTTTCACCCGATCCCCACCTAGTGATTCGTAAATGTCTGCACATTGAGATGAAGTCCGCCCATCACTCCATAACATTGATGGCCTTATGATGTTATCGTTTTTATCTAGAAATGCTGGGCTATGCATTTGCCCCGATAATCCTAAAGCTTTGATATTTCTAGCATCCAAATATGAAGTGATTTCCTGCAAAACCTGGCATGAAGCATTCCACCAATGGAGAGGTTCCTGTTCATTCCAGCCAGAACGAACACTGTCTGTATAAATCTCCTTGCTAGAAGAAAACACCTCTTTCCCAGATCGATTGATAGCAAGCGCTTTAACGGCTGAAGTTCCAACATCAATACCAACAACTATTTCAGAATCGCTCATTTGAAACCTACCAGTATGGCTATTAATTTTAAGTTGATATAATCCGACTTACGAATCAATGTCAATACGGATACAAGTGCAAATCTCATGACTAATTTACCTCCAAAGCTTAGCTACAATCCTTCAGAATCAAAACAATGGGCCTCTATTGAAAATGATCCTCAAATTGAATTCTTCAAAAGCGCTCGGGCTGATCATTCGAACGATCCATTTAGACCATTGTTTCATCTTTCCCCTCCAAACCATGTAATGAATGACCCAAATGGGCTCTGTCAATGGAATGGCCTTTTCCATATTTTTTACCAATACAGACCTAATTCTCCTGACGATGCAGTGCATTGGGGCCATGCAATGAGTTCGGACTGTGTGTTCTGGCAAGATATGCCTATAGCTTTGTATCCAGATCAAGAAAAAGACTGCTATAGCGGTCAAACCCTAGTTGAGAGAGATAGAGTGATTGCAATCTACCATGGCACAGAGAAAGGAAACGCTATTGCAACAGCCACCGATCCTCTTCTATTAAATTGGAATAAACACCCTAATAATCCAGTCATACCAATAGTCTCAACAGATCCGTCCGGTTCACCGTATAGAGTATTTGACCCATGTATCTGGAAGGAAAATGGTAGTTACTATTCGTTATCTGGAACATTCAAAAACGGAGAACGGAGTCTCGACTGCATGGCAGTGGATCACTTGTTCAAATCTGAAAACTTAGATGAATGGGATTACCTTGGCCCTTTAATCGAAAGCGGATTTTTCACTGAACCCGGTGAAGATGGGGCAGTCCCAAACTTTCTACCTATCAGTGAAAACAAGCACTTATTGCTTTTTTTTAGTCACAAAAGAGGCAGCCAGTACATCATAGGTGAATATGACAGAACATCCCACAAATTCAATCCTGATTCACACGGTAGGATGACATTCGGGCCTCTTCTGCTTGGAAGATTACATGCCCCCTCCGCCACTATCGACGAGTCAGGGCGATTAATAGCAATTTTTAATGTTAAGGAAGGCATTAAGTATCGTGGTTGGTCAGACATAATGTCATTGCCCAGACAATTATCACTTAATGAAGATAATTCTCTCAAGATAACTCCAATTAAGGAATTAGAGCATCTCCGCACAGAACACTCTACTTATCCAGAGGCTGATTTAACATCAAACGAAGAAGTCATCCTAAATGGCATGGGAGGCAAATCAATAGAAATATTTGCGGAAATCGATACAGGTACAGCAGCTGAATGTGGGTTGGATGTATTTAGGTCAAATGATGGCAAAGAAAAAACGAGGATTTCATTTATCAAAACAAAAACAAGATTTAATCAATGGGACACCATCCAGATTGATATATCAAATTCCAGTCTACACAAAGACAAAATATCCAGTCCGCCAGAATCCGCGCCATTAAATCTCGATAAATCAGAATCCCTCAAATTACGTATTTATATTGACCGCAGTATAGTAGAGGTATTCGCAAATGACAGGCAATGCCTGACGATAAGGACCTATCCCACCCTGGAAAGTAGCAAGAACATAGCTTTCTTCTCTAACAATGGATCGTCTAAATTAATCTCGTTTGAAAAGTGGAACTTACAAAGCATATGGCCGGAACTTAACTCCCAGGAAGGCAAATAATCAAGTTAAAACCGGTATTAAGGAGAGAACGTGAAGATACCATTTTTAAGTAAAAAGACCCCTCACACAGCTATAGACCCTGTTTGTAACATGACTGTAGACACATCGAATCCACCAGGAGGTCAACATAAATTTAATGATGTTGAATATTTTTTCTGTGGGCCTGGATGTAACAAAGCTTTTCAAAGCGAACCTGAAGAATATCTATCTGGAAGAAAAAAAATGGAAATGGATTAATTATTGGTTTAGATATCAAAACCCGAATATAAATCCGTTAAATCTGGAGATTCTCATGAACTATGACACCATCATAATCGGAGCCGGATCTGCCGGTGCCATATTAGCAACAAGGCTTAGTGAAAACCCTGATCATTCAGTTTTATTACTAGAAGCTGGAGACGATTATTCTGATGTAGATTCGCTACCAGAAGAGGTTAAATATGGA
>CEOQ01010884.1_pt1 | contig 10611 bp, 11 predicted proteins | sample 361351 | NCBI WGS metagenome assembly CEOQ01 (sample SAMEA2619907, study PRJEB7988) | marine metagenome | biome: marine biome (ENVO:00000447); feature: deep chlorophyll maximum layer (ENVO:xxxxxxxx); material: "saline water (ENVO:00002010), including plankton (ENVO:xxxxxxxx)" | depth 60 m | reverse complement strand
GGCTGTTGCTACGGCTTGCGTAGGCAACACACGTTTCCGGGAAGTGAGTCCAGGCAGAGACATTAAGGCGGGATTGGCCGTGCCTTCGTTTCCTGCCAAAAATGGATTGCTTGGTCCTTGTACGAATTTCCTTGCAGTTTCCTCTGCTAATTCTTCAGTTTCATCCACGTGTACTTTCCATAAATATCCGAAGTTTTGAGGACCTGCCTCATAGCCTTCTTCTTCAGCTGTATCCTTATATACTTGGAATGAATTTAGTGTGGGTTCCAACTGTGTGGCTAACATCACATAGGGAATTCGTTGTCTCGCTGCCCACATAACTGAATCCTTGCTAACCACACCGGGTAACATAATTTGTGGATGTGGTTTCTGGTACGGGCGCATAAATGGGTTAACATATCTATACTGGTAATGTTTACCTTCCCAACGAAATGGCCCAGGAGTGGTCCAGGCCTTTACTATGAAGTCATGTGCTTCTTGAAATCTTTCCCAGTTGTATGCGGGCGGGGCGTTGTGTGACACACTTTCTCGACCCGTTCCCCTGACCCATCCTGATACCAGTCGACCTTTAGAAATCATGTCAATCATCGATAACTGTTCAACTAGCCAGAGTGGATCATCCCATATGGGTAGTATGTTACCCATCAGGACGATTTTGGCCTTGTTAGTGATACGGGCTAGAATTGATGCTTCAACATTCATGGCTCCACCCATGCAAAATGGGGTACTGTGGTGCTCATTTAGCATGAGGCCATCAAAACCCATTTCTTCTGCATATACCTTTTCATCTAGGTATCTGTTGTATAGTTCTGATCCAATCATAGGATCGTAAATATCGTTACTAAGATCTAGATCCTTTATAGATAAGCCAGTAGCCCCGAAGTACCCAGATTTTGGATCTTGATACGGTCGCTCCGTGAAATGCCCTATAAACATATTCCTCTCCCAGTGATTTTTATGATTATGATAGGAATTGCAGTACTTTTTGAGTAAATTCTTCGCTTTTTTCTATTTCTGGTCTATGTCCACAATTTTCGAATACTTCTATTTTGGAGCCCGGTATCGATTCATTGTAAATCCTTGCGGAATCTATAGGGACTATGGTGTCTTCTTTACCCCACACGAGTAAAGTATCAAGGTTTTTCAGTCGGTGCAACAGATGTTTTAATGCTGGATCGTTCATATATGGCTTCCACCCCAGCCTACACGATTGTTCTCGGCCGACCTCCCAAGCTTCCCTTCTTTCTGGAGTTGGATCTTTCGGTAATATGATTTCATATTCTGGCCCAACACTATCTTTATTGTGAAAACTTTCTTCAAGATAGTCTGTGGCAATATTTAAAAATATGTCATAAATTTCCCCAATCTCAGGTTTGATTCCTGTTGCACTTACCAAGACTAGTTTTCTAAATTTTTCCGGATTCATGACTGCCATTTCTGCGGCTATCCACCCACCAAAAGACAGTCCCATAAGGTTTATGTTCTCTAGATTTAAATCATCTAAAACTTCTAGATACCACCCTGCCATATCCCTTATGTGCATAATCCAATCGAGCGCGGGGCTTGAATCGTAACCAGAATGACTTGGGGCGTACACGGTATATTTCTCTGAAAGACTTTGGTGATAGTTCATCCATCCAGGAAAGCCTAATTCTCCGTGCAAGATCAGTAGGGGATCCCCATTTCCTGATTCTCTGATCTGTATCTGGGAATTACCAGCGTCCGCAGTGTACTCTTTAAAATTAGGTGAGATTGCCATTACTTAACTGAATCTCCTATGAGTTTTTCCGTTTTAGGAATATTTATATCAATCTTAATTTAACGGCATCATACATTATCGAACACAGTCAATGCTACCGAATAAATGAATTACAAAGTTTCACTCAACAGGTATAGCGATAGATATTCGATCCTTATTACCAATGACTCGTGTAGTGTGCCCTTGGCCAGTTAAGTCTTCAGCAAACATCATGTCACCTGGTCCCAATATGTGCAGTAATCCATCGCCGGTACCTATTTCCACTTCACCCTCCAGGGTTACCAGAAACTGTTTTCTTGGAGCTGTGTGCCAATCAATAAATGTCCCTAACGGTTGATTTCTAAATACTATGTTTGTTGCTGGCATAGATTTAGGAGGAGCGAAGGTTTCCATGTGAGATTTGTTATCTGTTCCTGTGTATAGTCTGTAATACAATTGACTCCTCCTTATTTGTTTTTATTTAGCTGTTGTTCCACCGTCGACAATTATTTGAGTACCGGTAATGTAGGACGCTTCATCTGAAGCGAGAAACAAGACAGTGTAAGCTACCTCTTCGACCCTTCCTTCTCTGCCCATTGGGATTTCCTCAATCATTTTTTTTCGCATCTCAGGATCAGCTGTACCCGCGGAAGTCAGCATAGGGGGCATCATTCCTGGATGTACAGAATTGACTCTTATATTGTATTTTGCATACTGGATTGCCGCTGACTTAGTCATAGTTCTTACAGCTGCTTTGGAACCACTGTATCCCATATGCACATATTCTTGGCCGACGAAGGCAGCGTGAGAGGATATGTTTACAATTGATCCACTTCCTTGACATTTCATTATCGGTAGGCAGTTTTTCATTCCTAAAAATGTTCCCTTAGCATTGACCTCCATAATAACGTCGTATTGCTCCGCATTTAATAGGTCTGGTTGGGATCCACTAATTGCAGCGTTATTTACCAGTATGTCTACTTTATTAAAAGTTTCCAACGTGTTTTCTATTAGATCATTCCACTGCTTATTATTTCGAACGTCTAAGGGTAAAAATTGTGCTTTCCCACCTTTGGATTCTATCTCCGACACGACTTTAACGCCTAAGTCATTCCTTATGTCCGCTACAACAACACTTGCTCCTTCAGAGGCAAAAAGACGAGCTTCTGCCGCTCCTTGACCATTTGCTCCGCCAGTAATAATGGCCACTTTGTCTTTTAGTCTCATGTTTTTCTCCCTTGTAATTCTGCTTATTATTGGGCTATAAATCCTCCATCAATAACCAACTCTGTACCTGTTATAAATGAAGCTTCATCTGAGGCAAGAAACATTACACCATTAGCAACTTCTATAACCTCGCCTGTTCTCCTTAGGGGAGTGCGTTTAATGTTTTCGTCTGTAGTTTGGGGACGTCGATATGAAGAAGTCATTGGGGGCATGAATCCTGGATGAACAGAATTCACTCTGACTCCGTATGGCCCATATTTGACTGCCATGGCTTTTGTGAATATCCTAACCGCCCCTTTGGAGGCGTGGTAAGCAGGGTGCCCATTTTCTCCTCCAACAAATCCCATGATGGAAGAAATGTTGACTATTGATCCTGATTTCTGCATTTTCATCACTTCAGCTGCAAGCTTTGTGCCTAAGAAAACACCGGTGGAATTGACGTCCATAATTTTCCTCCACCATTCAGTAGATAGATGATCGTTAGTAGATCCACTGCTCAGTCCGGCGTTGTTGACCAGGATATCCAGTGAACTGAATTTTTTAATTGTTTTCTCTATTACATCTTCCCATTCAGTCTCGTTAGTGACGTCACATCGGATAAATTCAGCTGTACCGCCGGAATCTCTTATGCCAGCTGCAACTTTTTCACCTTTGATTTCATCAACATCGCACAGAATCACCTTTGCACCCTCAGAAGCAAATAACAATGCCTCTGATTCTCCCATTCCTTGGCTTGCACCAGTTACTATTGCGGTTTTGTGATCCAATCTCATGTGCGCCTCCTATGCTCTGATTGTCATCATACTTTGTACCCCCCATCTACACTTATTACTTGCCCAGTGATTCCATAGGACTGTGGCGAGGATAGCAAGACAGCCATAGGCCCTAGCTCTTCTGGTTCCAGTACCCGATTCTGCAAATTATTTGAACTGGCCCATTGGTGAGCCTCTCCAGAACTTGTGCCCCTAGCTCTCCCCATAGCCTCCCAATCAACAAGTTTTGTATTTGTCCAGCCCGGACAAAGAGTGTTGACGGTAATATTCATGTCAGAGACTTTTGAAGCAAGTGCTTTAGTCAATCCTACTAAGCCATGTTTGGCTGCCGTATACGCTAAATCACCACCACTCCGTTTTGAATAACCAGATCCGATCATAATGATTCTGCCGAAATCATGTTGACGCATGCTTGGTAGTGCTTCTACCGTCGCCCAATGAGCTGATGTTAGGTTGAGAGTAATGTTTGCTTCAAAAATCCCAGGTTGTTCATTGAAAGGATCTTGACTACCGGGGACTCGTCCTCCTACGTTATTGATCAAAATATCCAGCCGTCCAAATCGTTCTATTGTTTTACTGATTGGTAATTTGGCTGACTTCTCCTCCGTTGCATCTGCAATAATGGCTAGCGAAGTTGAACCTACGTTTTTTATTTCTTCAGCGACAGACTCAATCTGTGATTTGGTTCTTGCAGATACAGCCACATTAGCCCCGTTTTGCGCTAAATGAAGTGCAATTGCTCGACCTATTCCACGGCCTCCGCCAGTTACAAGTGCTGTTAACCCTTTTAGTGTATTTGCCATATTATCCCCAGTGGTAATATCCTGTGTCTAATTGAAGGTAATGTACTACATATAAAAGTCAATATGTGCAGAGAACATCATTTAATTGATAGCTATTGGTTCGTGAGTATGATAGCTGCAAAACGAATATGAACCCTGCATCAAAATATGTAGGTCAAGTCTTTGAATTATCTTCTGTATACGTTTTTAGTGACTTTTATTTGTATCAATATTTTGAATTAAGAGAAACTGGTCCGGTATGATGCTGAATCGGTGATGAACGTTTAAAAATTTGGTTTTCGTGAGTGTGGAATGTCAAATTACGAAATTAAAAATGTAGAGTGGGCTGATGTAGTAGGTGCAATTGAAGAATGCTACTCCCTCGGTTGGACTGATGGGTTGCCTGTTGTACCTCCAGTGCAATCTAGAGTTCAAGAGTTTATCGATTATTTGGGTCGGGACCCTCAAGAAATATTGGGGGAAGTTCCGGAGAGAAGGCGGAAGATTTCAGTTTTAAAGGCAGCAGCAAATGCCGTTATGGCTGGGTGTCTTCCAGAATATTTTCCGGTAGTAGTTGCTGCAACTGAAGCCATGTTAACTTCAGATTTTAATCTAATAGGCCCTTCCTCCAGTCAGGGTGGGGCAGGTATCTTAGTGGTTGTAAACGGGCCTATTTCACGGGCCATTGGTATGAATTCCAAAGATAATTTATTTGGTCCAGGGAACAGGCCTAATGCAACAATAGGCAGAGCTATTCGGCTTATATTAATGAATGCATGTGGGTCCATACCTGGTTTATTTGATAGAACTAATATTGGACATCCCGGAAAATATACTTATTGCATCGCTGAAAATGAACTCGAGACACACTGGGATCCTTTGCATGTAGAACGAGGTTTCAAAAAAGATCAAAACGCTGTGACAGTATTCGCTGCGTGGGAGCCGAGGCAGGTGCGATCTGCCTCAGAGAAATATGCTGCACTGGACTCTTTAATCGATGTAGCCTCTACTTTAGGAACTTCTCTTGCTAATGATGACTCTGTTGCTGGAAATGGGGCTCTAGTGAGACAAGGACAAATCTTGGTTACAATTGCTGGAGCGTCAGATTTTTGGAAAGGATGGAGCAAGGATGATGTGAGAGAGTATATATATCCCAAAATTAGGAGGTCAGTTGGAGATTTGAAGCGAGTGCAGGCAATTTCAGGTGAGTACCAAGGTGGAGATGATGATAAATATGTGTTGCTGGTACCTTCACCAGAAGACATTTTAATTGTTTACGCTGGCTCACCAGAGGCTTCAGGCTACCGAAGCGCAGTGATCCATAGTGAATTACCTAAAGTTTCATCAACAGCTGTGACAACAGAAATCAAAACTAACTGATAAAGTTAAGAATTTACAGGAGGTTGGAATGACTATTAATGAGCTGCAAATGCACCGGTTGGTGGATCCCACAACATCAGCCATTATTCCGGAATTCAACTTGTCTACTCGATTAGATAGCTTAAATGACAAAAAAGTAGGTCTCATTGACGATGCGAAGGAGAATGCAAAGGAATTACTTGAGGAATTCGCTTCCTTACTAAACGAAAACTACGGAGTACTCACGCAGTATTACCATCAAAAACCGTCAGCGGGAAAGCCTACAGAACCTGACATTATTGAAAAGATTGCTAATGAATGTGACTTCGTCATTGTTGCTATTGGGAGTTGAGGTTCCTGCAGTGCGTGCAGTGTGCACGACGGGATACATGTAGAAAAAGCAGGCACACCCTCAGTAACAATATGCACGGATGTGTTCCGTGTGACTTCAGAATCTATGGCGGCAATGTGGGGAGCAGAGGGATACAACATTGTTTACACCAGTCACCCAATATCAGAGCTGAACAGATCTGAGCTTAGAGCTAGGTGTGAAGAGATGTTTCCAGAAATCGCATCAATACTTTTAAGTTAATTATGATTATATTTTCATGATAATCGATGTGCACACCCACATACCAACTCATAGGGAGAATGTTCCAGAGAACGAAGAGAGGATAGACCATGTAATGCGTCCGGACGGTCCAGTCCGGCTCAATAACAGTTTTGACGATTACATTAGAGATATGGGGCCTGTTGATGTGAGTTGTGTTTTTGGTGTGGCAATAAACCCGCACGGGAGTGAGGGCGATATGGGTGTTATGACTGATCAAAACACTTTAAACGATATTTCTCATAATTTGGCTAAGAAAGATCCGCTGAAAATAATTGGATTTATGTCTATTCATCCAGATTCAGATAATTTGATGTATGAAATGGACAGATGTACTAAGGAATTAGGGTTAAAAGGATTGAAGCTTGCGCCTAATTACCAGGGTTTTGATCCGTTAGGAGATAACGCTAAGAAAGTCTATAAGTATTGTGAAAAAAATAATGTGCCGATTATTTTTCACCAAGGCACTGCTCCCATGAGAACCGCTCCCTTAATGTATGCCCATCCGATGGTAATGGATGAACTTGCAATGGAATTTCAAAATCTCAAAATAGTGATGGCGCATATGGCCCATCCATGGCATGAAGATTGTATAACAGTGATAAGAAAGCATCCGAATGTCTATGCAGATGTATCTGGCCAATTTTATAGGCCTTGGCAAATGTATAATGGCATGAGGTTAGCACTTGAATGGGATGTGATGAGCAAGTTACTGTTTGCTTCAGACTGGCCGCTGACAACACCTCAGGAAACTATTGATCACTTGATAGGACTAACTGGGTACGCAGAAAGATATAATTTGCCAGAAATCCCTCAGGAACCATTAAAATCCATCATTAACAGAGATTCCCTAAGCATATTGGGACTCGTACACCCCAAGCAGGATAAGATTTAGCTAATCTATAAAATTTTCAATCGCGTTTTTGGCGCCAGCCCGAAATAAATCATATTCACTGCTTCGAGTGGGGCCGAAAATTTGTATCCCTTTCTTCCTTTGCTTAATGAATTCGTTTCTGTCAGATGCAAATATAGGAGATTCAACAGCTATTCCTTTTTCTAATGCAAGATTTGTCACTGATTCCATTGCCTCGATAACATTTGGGTCCTCCCATTTTCCATGAAGGCCCATATCAGCAGATAGATCACCTGGTCCAAATACAACTGCGTCTATCCACGGGTTATTTAATATTAAGTCGGCATTCTCAACGCCTTTGAAAGATTCGAATTTTAAAATAATCATTGTGGAATTGTTTTCTGATTTACAATGAGATTCAGCGTCATTAATTTCATATCCAAATGCCGGTCCGTGTCCGAGAGCTCTTGACCCTTCAGGTTTATATTTCATGCAATCCACCAATTCTTCTACTTCGTGAGGAGTTTCAACATGAGATAAGCATATTCCCTGAGATCCTGCGTCCATGTAGGTTCCAATCGTAGTTCTATTGACAGATGTGATCGTAGTTGCGGTTGATAGCTTGTTATACAGGCATAGCAAGTAAAAATTAGTCATGTGTTCTGGATTATGTAATATGTGTTCAGTTTCAACCATGACCATATCGTATCCAGTTTGGGATAATATTTTTGCTACTGATGGCCTGAGAGACTCAAACACATTGAACACCCGGATAGATTTCCCTTTTTCCAATTTTGTCTTTGCAATGTTTTCCATAGCCAACCTCATTTACGTTTTGTTTATAAAGCACCTACTAAACTTTTAAAATAGCTTCAAAACGCTATTTGTAACTATATGATTAACGATAAATAGGTTTGACGATACTTTCCATATGGTGAGAGTTTCAGGTCAGACCATATAGAAGCGTTAGATACCAAACGAGTTGTGGCAGGAGCGGCAGGGATCGAACCCGCGGCCTTTGGTTTTGGAGACCAACGCTCTACCAACTGAGCTACGCTCCTACGATTGCACAAGCAAATTATAGCATTTACTTAATGGAACTTACTGAGGTTGGTGATCATACCGTGTCTGAACAATCAGTAGTGAACCCACAGTTTTGACATATAACTTTGCATTTGACTTGAATTGTAGTCCCGCCACATAACATACAAGTTAATTTCAATTTGCATACCTTATGTAAATTTAAATTGAGACTGAGGTAAATTATAAGCCGAGTTCTGTGTTCCGTTTTTTGGAATGACAATCATCTATCTAGCCCCCACGTTGCCGAGAGGGTCAAGCAGCCAACCCAGGTCCGTCTCGGAAACCGATAACCTCTATTAGGCCTTGCTCCGGATGGGGTTTACCTGGACCATGCGCGTTGCCGCCCATGCGGTGAGCTCTTACCTCACCTTTTCACCCTTACTGATTTACAGCGGTATATTTCTGTGGCACTTTCCGTCGGGTCACCCCGCCCCGCCGTTAACGGGCATCCTACCGAGTGGAGCTCGGACTTTCCTCTAGACCTTTCTCGAAAGAATGTCTAGCGATTGTCTATCTACCTCAATCTCATTTGGAATTCTATCATTTTCTCAATTCCTGCCTATGTCAATATGGAAATCAGAGGCTTAATTTTGTTAAATAATTATTTTTATGGATCTGTCTTTGACTCGGATCTCTTCTAGATATTCATTGAGAAATGCTTGCTGGGATTGAAAGTCTTGAGAATCCCAGCTATTTAAGAATATGTCGACGTTTTTAGTGTCCACACTGAGAAATGCTTGTGCTCTACTGGTATCTAGATCATCTAAATACAATGCTAATCTCTGTAGAACCGATTTTCCAATTGCGGTCTTTTTAAAGAAGTCAACGAATCGTTTCTCAGCCTGAGCGACTTTTCGTAGCCTTGATTCGGTAGCTTTCATTCTTTTAGAATCTCCAGCCTCCCCAGTCATATTAGCCTTGAGATTATCTAGGAAAGGTGGAGCTATTATGGTTTGTAGGACCTTGGATTCAAGTTTCTGTGTAGGCCAAGTGTGATAGCCACATGTTTCCTGATTATTTTTGGATTGGCATTTATAATATCTGTACTTGTTACTTGATTTTGCGCCTGACTGCGAATGCCAACTTTGTTTGGTTGACACTCCGACCATTGTGTTTCCGCAATATCCACATTTGCATAAGCCTGAAAGTAAGTATGGTTCACTTTTTATAAACGCTTTGTAATGCCTTCTAGATCGTGTTTTATCTTGAGCCAACCTGAATAGATGTGAATCAATTATCGAATCGTGATTATTGGTTAGTCTGAGCCCAAATCTAGAGTACGTTCCAATACAGGTTGTGTTTTTCAATATGTCTCTTAAAGTTACGATATTCCAGTCTTTTCCAGAACGTGTTTTGATCTCTTTGTTGTTAAGTTTCTGTGCGATTTTACGTAGACCTAGATCGGAATTTACATATAGATCAAAGATCTCTCTAACGACATTTGATTCATTTTCTTCTGGAGTTAAATTGCCCTGATTATTTATTTGGTAACCATAGGGTGGTTTACCAAGTGCTTTGCCAGATATCGCGAGTTCCTTCATTGCTGAACGGATGTTTTTACTTTTATTCAGGGAAACTCCGGGAGCAGGGATGTAGGCTATGGAGTTTTGTAGAAAATCTGGATACTCTTCGTCAAGGCAAATTATTTCACATTGTAAAGATGCCACCTCAATCGCTATTCTCGCAGCCTCCTCAAGTTCTTTAGCTACATGCCTGCTGTCAGGTATTACTATCAAAAAACCTGATTTAAAAGCTTTGACTTTATTTAGAATATTACTGAAACATTTATTAGGTTCATTACTAATTTCATTGTCCAAATAGACTGAATGTACAACATGTTTATTATTTCGTGCGAAATGATTCAACTGCGCGTTAAAATTGTCTTCGTTCCAAGTAAAGGTGTCTGAATATGATGTTTTGCAGAAACCAATAATTCGCATCCTTAGGGTCTCATCAAAAGGATTCTTCTACATGAATTGCAGTAAACAAACTCTGATCCGGACTTTAATTTTTGAATCATTTGGGTGGGGACGCTTATACGACACGTTGAACACCTGTTGCTTTCTACGGAAGAGACGGCTATCCCGTCCCTGCTTTCCTTGAGGTTGTCGTATATCCTTAGAGTCTCTGATGACAATAATTCTCTAGTCATGTTTCGTAGAGGAGTGTTTTTATCTATAACGGAA
>CEOQ01186332.1_pt1 | contig 10620 bp, 3 predicted proteins | sample 361351 | NCBI WGS metagenome assembly CEOQ01 (sample SAMEA2619907, study PRJEB7988) | marine metagenome | biome: marine biome (ENVO:00000447); feature: deep chlorophyll maximum layer (ENVO:xxxxxxxx); material: "saline water (ENVO:00002010), including plankton (ENVO:xxxxxxxx)" | depth 60 m | reverse complement strand
TAGGAACAATAGATAAAGTTACTGGATTAAAATAATGGAATTTTTGTTATATGTATTGGTATTAATAATCCTAGGAGGATTATGTGTGTTAAGTGCAAAGCACGTAGAATAAAATTATAAAAATAAATTAAAATAACATGGAGCATTTATTTGAAATATTAAAAACAATTTTTACCGGGCCTGAAATATCCGGATTAACATATGCGTTTCCACCAGCAGTAGCTGCAGCTGCTATTAGTGGCGCTGTTTCTATTGGAACTACTATTTTTGGTGCTAGTAAAGCTAAGAAAGAAAGAAAAAGAGCTGATAAAAGAGCTAAAGAATTAAAAGCTGAAATTAAAAAAGTAGAAAATGATAGAGCTGAAATAATAAATCCATTTGAAGGATATACAGATTTATCATCAATGGCTCAAGATGTTAGTGGTATGGCTACTGCTCCTAAAATGAATTTAGCCGTTGCTACTAAAGGAGCTGAAATACAAATAGAAGAAGCAGATATTGCTTTAGCAAATACCCTAGATACATTAGCATCTAGTGGAGCGTCTGCTGGTGGAGCTACAGCTTTAGCTCAAATGGCTTTAAAAAGTAAACAAGGTGTTGCTGCTAATATCGAGCAACAAGAGGTTAATAATCAAAAACTTGCAGAAGAAAATAGAATAGAAGGACAACTTCGTCTTGAAAATTTAAAAATGCAAGAAGCTCAAAGAATACAAGGTGTAAAAATAGCTGGAGCAGAAAGAATGCAACAGGCAGAAGCTAAAGGAGCTGAATTTATGTATAGAGAGCAAGAAACAAGAACGATGGAACAACTTGATAGATTATCAGCTCAATTAACAGGACAAGAAGCACAATCTGCTCAGTCTAGAAGAGATCAAACTGCAATTACAGCAGCTGGAATTCAATCTGTAGGAAGTATAGCTTCAGGTTTAGCAGCAGATAAAGGAAAAACTTGGTAAAATATAGATATGAGCACATATAGAAATCCCACGGAAATTATAAATAGAGATCTTGGTAATATTATAATTAACACAGTTAATAAGGTTACTGAAAATCATTTAAAAAAACAACAAAACGAAAGTGATCAACGAGTAAAAGAACTTGCAGAAGCTAGAAAAGAGCAACAATCTATTAATAGAGCTCATCAAATATATAGCGAGCAAATTCATGCTGACGCTGTAAAGAGTGGTGCTCAATCTGAAAGTTTTTTTAAGCAAGTAGATTTTGCGATTAATGAAAAGTTTAGATTAATGGGATTAAAAGCAAAAGAAACAGATCCCACAAAACTTGCAGAATTAACTAAGGGTATACAATATTATCAAGATTCTGTGACTATTGCTATGAAAACAGCAGAAGAATTGAATGAATGGAAAAAAATTGAAGGGCCTTTATTATCAGGGATTAAAAATGAAGTAGGTGGAATATATACCGGAATTAATGATGGAGAAAGTGAAAGTGATTTTGCAAAAAAAGTAGGAAGAGATTATTTTTTAAAGCTTGTTTTATCAGGAGTAGGCGTAAAAAATGGTAAACCAGTTGGTAATCCTAAGTTTTTTATAAAAACTGTAAATGGCATTCCAATGCAATATGCTTATCTAGAAAGCGAAGGTATAGAAAATGCTTTTAATGTAGCGGATGTTATGAGTTCTTCTTTAGCAGAAATTAGAGACATGGATAGTAATATTACTATTACCGGTCCTGATGGCAAAAAAAGTGTTCAAAAAGGGTTTAAAGGAATATATGATGATACTGGAATTTCATCTAAAGATGGTTTTAAAATAAATGATGCTTTTATTTTAACTGATGAAGAGACTGGATTACCTATACTTAAAAAAGTAAGCACCACTATGGAAGATGGTACTGAAATTAGTGGATTTATAAAACAAGCTAATATTCCTCGAATGATAAATACTGTTACACCTATGTTTGAAAGTTTTATTAATGCTAAAGTAGAAACAGTAAACAACTGGGACGATTATGCAGATATAAATGCTACTATGCTAGAATATATGTCTAAGCTTACACAAGAACAATTAAGCTCTATAGGTATTGATTCTAAAGGAGCTAAGCAAGATTTAAGTACTTTAGGTGAAGGATCTTATGAACTTACTCCAGAAGCTAAAGATAAATTTGAAAAAGTAATGCTAACATATGCTTTAAGTAAATACATAAAAGGATTTGAAGTTGTAAATGGAGAAGATCAAGGTAATGGACAGGTAGAATGGGTGGATGCTCAAGGAAATAAACAACTACTTAATTATGAATATGATAAAGAAGCTTACAGAGATGAAGAAAAAGCAGGTATAACAAATATAAAAACGAAAGAATATCAACCACCAACCAGTAAATTTACTACTCGACAAATAAGAGATATTAATAATACCATTAAAGCTTTTACAGATGGCAAAGTTCAAGGAAATGACTTAATAAAAGGTATGACTATTGATGGAAAAAAAGTTAGTGATTTTAGATTTAAAGGTGGTAAATTAACGTTTTTATATGAAGCAGATCCGATAATTGTTACAAAAGAAAATAAAGAAAAGTACAAAGATTCTGAGATAGGTGATGAAATTATAAAAGAAATACCAATCAAAGGATATGATGGGATTAAACCTACACGAAATCAATTAGAACCTATTGTTAAAAAATATGTAAATAAGCAATATGATTTAGGACAAAAAGAGAGAGGTATATTAATAGATCAAATTGTTGAAGGACTTATAAAAGGCCAAACTGATTCTACAAATATTACAAGAGGAAATAAAAATAATTTACCTACCGGGGTAACAACATTTACTAATAATCCATTAGTCAAAAAATAATCTAACATTACCAAAATATGTGGGAATTAAACGGAGAAGCATATAATCAAGATGACATTCAATTTGTTGCAGATCAAATGGGTATTTCTTTTGACGAATATGTAAAAAAATTCAATCTTAAAAAATTAGATGATGGTATAGAGATTATGGAAGAAATAGATATTAAATCTGATCCATTTTCTCTCGATACTATAACTGATGTTATTGGAGATGATTTTTATAAAATTGACTCTAAAGAAGGTAGTGATAGAATTAATAAATTATTAGAAGGAAGTGATATAGAGTTTAACAGAGATGAAGCTAAGTTGGTTCATTTCGCTGGTGTTGGAGGCCCTATGAATCCCCCTAACACTTATAATGAAAGTAATAAAGGAAGATTATCTTATACAAATACGGATGGTGAAATTATTGTTTCTGATTATATAGAACTAGATACAGAAAATCCTTACAAAATTAAAAAGAATACTGATATAATTAAAAATTTTCTTAAAGAAAGAAATTATTCAGAAGAAGAAAAAAATAAATTTGCAGAAGAAAAAGAACAAGAGTTATCTACGTTTGAAACTTTAATAGATAATAATAAAGAAGTTATTAAAGAAAAAGAAGAAAATCAAAAACAATATTATAATCCTGAATTATTTGTTCCTTATGAAGTAACAAAATCTGTAGGTGGATACAACTCAAGTTATACATTTCAAGAAATTGTAGAACCATACAAAGAAGAATTAGAAGCTACAAAACAAGAGGTAATTAATTCTTACAAAAAATCAGGGAAAACTTTACCAAATGAAAATAAATTAAACGAAGAAACTGAATCGTTATTGAGAGAAAGATTACTTTTTCAAGCAAATCTAGATACAAACTATAAAGCAACACAAAGACTAATAGCAGAAGATCCTTCTTTACAAGATGATATTTATATAGGTGCATTACTTTCTGAGGAAAGAGAGTTAAGTGATTTAAAAAAAGTACAAGAAAAAGTACAATTAAATATCCCTACTATGAAAGTACTTGAAAGTGCTTATCCTAAGTTTGTTAATTATTTAAGTGTAGATAATAAATTAAGTGAAAAAGATTATGTTGAGTTAGAAAAAGAACTTATACAGTTAGGAATACCAATAGATCCTACAGATGAATTACAAGTTCAATTAACAAATGGACGAACTGTAAATCAATCTACTTTAAATGCTTATAATTTATTAACTAATAAAATAAAAGGATCAGTAGCAACGCATTCTTCTTTACTCAACCAAATGGTACAATATCAACAAGATGCTTCTGGAGATAAAATGATATTAAGTGCTGCGAATAAAAATTATGATTTAGCCGAAAAAGCTATTACAGAATTAGGCGTAGGATTTGCAGATATTGGTGCTTCTTTAATGGGTTTTCAATATCAAGCTCTTTTAAATTTTACTACAACCGGCCAAGCTATTAATTTAGTTTCTAAAAAAATAATAGGGGCTAAAGAAGATGATGAGGTTAAAGACTTAAAAGATGTTGTTACTAGTGTAGGCGTACAATATAATTTATGGAGTAATAAAATGAGGGAAGAATATGTTGATGATATTGCTTTTGATGATGCTTTTTCTAGTGGAGAAAATTTTGGTAAATTTGCTGCACAAGAAATAACAAAACAAATTCCAATACTTACAACTATTATACTATCTGGAGGAGCCGCAGCTTATACTATTGGAGCTAGTACTGCAGGAAAGAAAATGATGGATATGCAAACTGAAATTGCAACTGGTCAAAAAGATTGGAAAGATTGGGAAATATGGGCTAAATCTTTAGGGTATGGAGTTGCAGAAGGTGGATTTGCTGCTCTTTCTACTATTCCTATTTTACGAGCTGCTAAAAATAGTTTAGCTACTGGAACAGCAAAAAGTGTTGTAGACAACGGAATGAAAGCTTGGTGGAAAAATAACAATATTTTACTTTATGCTCCATTTCTTGAATCTGGAGCAGAAGGCGCCACACAATTTACACAAAATTTAATTGATGGTGTTAATCCTATGTTGGGTGTTGATCATGCTGGTTTTACCGGTTTTGGTTTTGGTATTCTTTTTGGTGGTATTCCTTTTGCTCAAAGTGTATATAACTCTGTTTTTTCTGATTATAATAAAAATAAGAAAATGCAAGGTTTATTACAAGAACAAAGAGATTTAGGACGAAAGTTAAGTAGAGCTAGATCTCCTTTAATGAAAAAAGAATATGAATTACAAATAGAAGAAAATGCTTGGAGAATACAAGAAGCCTCTAAAGAAATAGAAAATAGTGTAAAAAATGATATTAGAGCCAGTGGAGCCGAGGGTTATGTAGAAATGATCAAGATTCAAGAGGAACTTAGAGTAAGTGCTACAGAGATTCAAAATAGCACAACACTTTCTATAGAAGAAAAACAACAATTAATAAAAGTTTTACAAAAAAAATACGATATAGTTGAAAACACTAAACAACAATATTTAAATGATAATAATTTACAACTTTATAGACCGGAATTTGTTCAATTAAAAACTACAGATGTAACTCGTTATAATTCTTTAATGTCTAAAGGTAGAAAAATTGCCGTTAAAGATAGAGGTCCAGATTATAGACCAGATAAAAAAGAAATTGAAAGATATGCTTATGAAGCTTATTTAGAAGAAGAAATTATAAAAGCTAACAATAAAGCAGGTGCAGAAGGAGTTTCGTTAAGACAATTTACAACAAAACAAGAAGCCTTAGACTATATTGATAGACAAAAAGATAGTGGTAAATATGAGGAGGGACAAGGAGATAAAGCTTGGGCTATAGTAAATGAAGGTGGTGATGGTTGGGCAGATCCTAATACCGATAGAAGTTTTGTAGTAGTTGAAAATCAAATTGCTAATCAAAGAAAAAATATTGCTACTCATGAGGTAGGGCATCAAGTATTTTGGAAAATATTTGGTAGAGAATCAAAAGCTTTTGATAATATTGCTAAACAATTATTACAAACTGTAAAAATTTCAGACCCTAATTTTTATCAAACTTGGGTTAAAAATAATCCTGACGCTAATCCTGAAAGTGATAGTTATAATAGTCAAGAAGCTATTATGAGATTTATTGAATTAGCTGGTAAAAAAGGTTTTGTGTTAAATGAAAGACGTAAAGGATTAGCTGGGTTTTTTGGAGCAATGGTTCAACGAGAATTTAAAGATTCTTTTGATTTTAAAGGAGAAACAGACATTGTAGATTTTGTAGTTGGATTAGCTAAAAAAATAGCAGATGGAACATTGAGTAAAACTGATATTGTAGCTGCTAAAAAATCTAAATTAGTACCTAAGGAGTCAAAAGTAGATATGGAAAAGCAATATGATATAGCTGCTTCTGTTGCTCCTAATACTTTAAATGAATTAGCAAAAGAATATAAAGAAAATGTAGATGCTATGTCTACTGAAAATCTTACGTCTTTTGTTAATCAATATAGAAATGTAGCTTTAAAAGCTTTAGGGTTTGATCCTGTTAAAGGTACTATTACTAAAGCTGAAGCTATTAGTTTTGTAGATAAATATTTTCCTAATATAACTAGAGGATTTAAACCTACTGAATCTCAATTTAGTACATATTTAACTAATACTATATTAAAGAAAAGACAAGAATTCTATGAAAAAGAAATAGGTGATAAATCAAAAACAACAAGTGTTGATGATCCTAGAGCTAAACAAGTTATTGCAGATACTGAAACTGTACCTTTACAAAAAGATATAGCTCCAACAATAGATCCATTAAGATTATTTACTGATACAGCTTTAAAAGATAAATTTATAAAAACAACTGAAAAAGCTTTAAAAGATCAAGATATAAATGCATTAAACTATAAAACATTAAAAACTTTAGATGAAGATGCTATAGCAGATCTTATTGGAATACCTGCTAAAAAAATATTTGATCCTACCGCTAATCTTAGTAAAGAAGAATTAACTAAAGCTCTAATGTTTATAAATAAAAATGCTTCTACTTTGTTTAATTTATTACCAAAAGCAAATACAGATTTAGCTAGAGTACCTTATTTAAATGACCCTAGCAAAACAACTTTAGTTGGTGGAGATCCAACCGGTATACCGAGATCCGTATTAAATTTATTTTATAACAAAGGAAAGAGAATAGGTAATAATTATCAATGGACTAAAAAACCTGGATTAACAGTAGATAAATTTAAAAAATCACTAGGTATAGAAGGTAATGTTAAATCTCCTGATGTTAAAGTTAGAACAAACACTTCTCAAGCTGTAAAGGGTATATTAGAATTAACAGGTAGAGCACTAACTAATAAAGCTGTAAGAGATATTTTAACTAAGCAAGGATTTACACCAAGTCAAGTTTTACCTATAGGTGAAGGTAAAAGTGATTTAATGTTTAGTCAATATCTTAAACAAGCAGAAAGGCCTTTTGGAGATAAAACGATTAATACTATTTTAACAGCTCAAGGATTAGATCCTGTTAAACCGTTTAAATCTAAAAAAGATGTAGATATATATATACAAGGAATTGAAAACTATTTGTTTCCTTTAGCTGAAAAAAGTTTCTTTTTTAATCCTGATACAAAACAAACTAAACGATCAGTAATGTTGTTAGCCACTCATTTAAGACCATCTAATAGAGTTGTAGGAAAACAATTAGATAATTATTATGTATCTAAATTAAATGAATTAAGTAAATTACCTGATACAGCTTTTGGGGATAAATTTAAAGGTTTAGATAAAGATTTTAAATTTAATATGTCAAAAGATTTTTTTGGTCAATCTCCTGAATCTATAGAAAAAGCTAAAAAAGATGGTAAAATTGATTCTTATAATAAAAATTGGGGAATAATTCACAAAGAAATGTGGAATAGAATAAAAAAAGTTATAAGAAACGATGCTAATGCTGCTACTATTATTGCTACTTACTTACGAATTACAGCACAGGATACGACTTTTTGGCATAGATTAGGAGCTGAGTTTGTTGGTTATTCTACTAATCCTAAAGGTAATGGAAAGAAAAAATATGAATATGAGCACGCAATGCCTGCTACTGCCGCTTATGTTTATTTATTAGATAGTATATTAAATGGAGGAAATTTTGATGCTGCTTATAAAGCTGTAATGGATAACTATAAGCTTATAGCTCTAGACGCTGCAATGGATGTATTGTTGAAGAAAGCAGGCTTAACTACCAGCATGACACAGGGGTGGCAATTAATTGATAATTTTTGGTGGCAAAGATATTTCAACGAATTAGTTGCTAATGTAAAAGGAGGAATAAACCCAGAATCTATTGTTTTTTTAGATGGTAAAACATTTGCAGAAACTTTAAATATAAACAACGCAGGTCAATCCGTTCCAAGTGTAATAGCCAAAAACAAACAAATTGTAGCTCCTATAAATAATAAAATTTTACCTATAGCTGATCAACTTAAAGGAGAATTTACTAATGATATGGTATTAGATAAAATGGCTGAAGTTGACAAAGTTAATAAAGAAAAAGCTTTAGCTTTTAGTAAATCACAAAATTTAAGTGAAGACTTTAATAAAATATTAGAAAACCAAACTGGTATTGGTGCTGATAAAGTGTATTCAGATGTTAAAGCTCAAGTAGTAGGAGCAAATAAAGGAAAATTTAATTTCTTTGTTCCACCCTCTGCTGAAGATTTTGTAGGATTATTATATAAAACCTTAGGTAAAGGAAAGCTTGGAGATGCTCAAATGGCTTGGTATAAGAAAAACCTGTTGGATCCTTTTGCTACAGCAATGGATAACATATCAAGAGATAGAATAGCACTTATGAATGATTTTAAAGCTCTTAAAAAAGAATTAAAAATTGTTCCTAAAAATCTTAAGAAAAAATTACCTGGAGAACCTTTTACTCAAGAACAAGCAATAAGAACTTATATTTGGAATAGACAGGGAATGTCGCCGGAAGGTATGTCTAAAACAGATTTAAAAGATTTAACTGATTTTGTAGAAAGTAAACCCGAATTAGTTACTTTTGCAGATCAATTAATTGCAATGCAGAAAGGAGATCAATATCCGGCCCCTAAATTTGGTTGGTTAGCTGGAAATATCACCACTGATTTAATTGATGGTATCAATACTATTAAAAGAGCTAAATATTTAGAACAATGGCAGTATAATGTAGATGAAATATTTACTAAAGCTAATTTAAATAAACTTGAAGCTGCTTATGGTAAAGGATATAGAGATGCACTCGAAAATATATTAAAAAGAATGCGTACAGGTAGAAACAGGGAATTTACTTCTGATTCTTTAACAGGTAGAGTAACAGATTGGTTAACTAATTCTATTGGTGCAATAATGTTTTTTAATACAAGATCAGCTGTTCTTCAAACTATATCTGCTGTTAACTTCATAAATTTTAAAGACAATAATTTATTTGCTGCGGGTAAAGCATTTGCAAATCAACCTCAATTTTGGAAAGATTTTCTTACGCTTTTTAATAGTGACTTTTTAGTAGATAGAAGAAACGGATTGAGATTAAATGTAAATGAAACTGATATAGCTGATATGGCTAAAAAAGGTGGGGTAAGAGGAGTTATAAGTGAAATACTTAGAATAGGATTTTTACCTACTCAATTAGCAGATAGTTTTGCTATAGCGTCAGGAGGTTCTACATTTTATAGAAATAGAGTTAAAAAGTATACTAAAGAAGGTATGTCTGAAGCAGAAGCGGAGAATCAAGCTTTTATAGATTTTAGAGAAATTGCAGAAGAAGCTCAACAGTCAAGTAGACCAGACAGAATTAGTCAACAACAAGCTGGACCATTAGGACGTGTTATATTAGCTTTTGCTAACACTCCAATGCAATACACTAGATTGATTAAAAAAGCCGCTAGTGATCTTAGAAATGGCCGAGGAGACACAATAACCAATATATCTAAGATATTTTATTATGGGTTTGTACAAAATCTATTTTTCAACGCTATGCAACAAGCTTTATTTGCTATGGGCTTTGGAGATGAAGAAGAAGAAACAGAAAAAAGACAGGAAAAATATTATAATATAGTAAATTCTATGGCGGATAGTATATTAAGAGGCGCTGGTGTAGGAGGTGCTATATTTTCCGTGTTAAAAAACACAGCTATTAAATTAAGTAGAGAAGCTCAGAAGAAATCACCTAAATTTCAAGATGTATTAGTTAAAGAAATAGCTCAACTTTCTCCTCCTGTATCTTCTAAACTAAGTAAGCTAAGAGCGGCTGGTAGAACTTATGATTGGAATAAAAAAGAAATGATGGAAAAAGGATTTTCATTAGATAATCCTGCATATTTAGCAGCAGGCCAAGTTATTGCTGCAACTACAAATATTCCACTTGATAGAGCGTTTAAAAAAATTGATAATATAAGAAAAGCTAGTAGTTCAGATTATGAAGCGTGGCAAAGAATAGCAATGCTTGCAGGATGGTCTGATTGGGAACTAGGAATTAAGAAATCTAAATCAAATAAAAAATCTAAAAGAAAACCAAAAAGAAAAATAATAAAGTACAACAAATGATGAAAATAACAAACGGCGTAGCAAAAGAATTAAGGCATTATGTAGGAGCAATTGGTATATTTTTATTAGTAATTGGTATACTAATTTTCTTATCATATAATGAAATACCAAATATGAACAAAGATGTAGTTGTATCTATAATAGGTATGATTGTAGGTTCTTTGTCAGTGGTAATAATGACAGTCATCGGTAGAAATCCAGATGAAGTTAATGAACTTAAAAAACAAAACGAAGGTTTAACCTCTAAAGTAGATCATTTAGTAACTCAAAAAGATGAGCTTGAAAAA
>CEOQ01152023.1_pt1 | contig 10651 bp, 8 predicted proteins | sample 361351 | NCBI WGS metagenome assembly CEOQ01 (sample SAMEA2619907, study PRJEB7988) | marine metagenome | biome: marine biome (ENVO:00000447); feature: deep chlorophyll maximum layer (ENVO:xxxxxxxx); material: "saline water (ENVO:00002010), including plankton (ENVO:xxxxxxxx)" | depth 60 m | reverse complement strand
CATTGGAAACAGTAGGAATAGTCTTATCATAGTAAACCGTGATTCCCGCTGTAGCCCCACCCGAATATGTCCCAGAATTACCCATATAATCATTTGTAGATATAGATAAATAATCAACATAGCCTTCTGGCTCATCACCTAATGGAGAGGATGTCGCTTGAAACCTGTTATTTCCTAAAGAACTCTCTATTGCATCATTCCCATCTACTCTAACCAAAGGTAAATCAACATCTTCATCATAATTAACAGAAATCGTGAGCTCATCACCAATTTTTGCTAAATGAGAGAATGTGTTATTTGAAACTATGTTTACCGCTATCGGATCATTTACCTGCAAATCTATGTAAAGAGATGTTTCACTTATATTACCGTCAGCATAGTTTCCAGCCTGATCAAAAAGCCGAGCAGATAAATAAGCAGTATCATTATGGGCAAAGCCTGATATATTTTCAAATTCATTCCCCGGAGTGCTTAGAATCATATTCCCATTAGAAAGATCATTTTCAGTAATCGTAAATTTTTCTCCAACCGGTTCCAAAGCATTTTCATTGATTTTTGATAATATCTGAAATTTTGAACCAATAATTACATTAGGGTCTAACAAATCCTCTTGGAAAAAAAATTCTGATTCCCCTAGTTCCCAATTTGCACCACCACTAATGTTACCATTATTATTATTTAGTGATGAATCAACCACAGAAGTCCCTGAGTCTTCATCAAGCCGCCAATACCCAATTAAGCCCTCTTCATTTCCAGAAAGACCAACATTACGATAGGCTTTAATTTCATTATCTGATCTTGCCACATTCCAAAAACGGACCTCATCCATTTTACCATCAAAATAATTTGTTCCACCTCCTGCATCACTACTGAAAGAGCCTAGATACATTAATGGCTCATTAAATCCACTCCACTCAACATTCCCATTATACCCACTTTTTGAGGCAACAACCACACCATCTCGGATAAGGGTAAGAGTTCCATTTTTTAATTTTACTGCAAAATGAGTCCAAGTATTTAACGAAGCTGATGCTTGAACAAAATCAGTTTGTGAAAAATTCCCATCATTAGTTGTTTTAAGAAAAAATCGCCATCCCCCTCCATAAAGAAAAAATCCCATTCCAGCCTGGGTAGACAAATTTGAACTATAATTACCATAATCAAAGAACCCTTGATAGTCACTCTGGTTATTCACCTTGATATAGGCCTCAAAAGTAAACTCATTCGTTACCTTATAAAGATCGCCAGATGCATTTGAAGCTGGTATGTTAACAGTTCCATTACTGCCTATAAACGAAACACAATTCCCCAAAGAATATGTGAACGCAACTACAGCAGTATCATTCGGGACAGCAACTTCAACTAACACATTTTCATTTGATCCATTCCATATATTTGGAACCTCCGTTCCTCCGCTTGCAGAAACATTTTCAGAAACCACAGGTGTAGCAGGACCTGTTACATCAATTAATATTGATGTACCATCACTTGTACTTCGTTCTGTTGGTCCTGATATTCCATTTTGTGTAGTAAAATCAATGGAAAATGCAACCGGACCATCAGTCGCATCATCAGGTACAACATAAGTGGCCTGATAGTTGAGACCACCTGAATTATTTATAGAAGCCTGATTAGAATTAATTAAAACAAATGGAGATCCAGAAGCTAATGCCTCAGGAACAGTAAATGTAAGGGTAACAATATCTCCAGGAATTGCTTTCTGATTGTCATCATCATTATTAGAAGAGATGGATACATTACTTATTGTTGGTATAACGATCACCTCAACATCATCGATGTGCCAAGCATCAATATGGTAAGAGTTGGTACCAAACGCTTCCCAGCGAAGTTGAAGTGTCTGCCCCATACGGGCATAAAATGTCTCTACTCTTGGGTTTATATCTACCGTCGCACCGCTTTCAGCACTAATTTGGTATGATAAAACAGTTGTCCAGTCCTGATCATCACTTTTATAGGCTACGCGCATCCCATTGTAGTGTCCTGTAGGCGTTGGAAATCCATCTAGCGCAATTTTAAATCGGACTAGTACGTTTGTTGTATCAGTCACATTAATTTCATTGGAATACATATAATGCCCCTCATAATTAGCATAACCACTTGGACTAGCGGGTGACCAATAATAGGTTGCTGCTGGTGCGGAATTATTAAAATCTGTGTTCCAATTATTTATTTGCCAAGTCCCAGTGTTGGATGGATAATCTGAGGGGTCTGGTGTAAAACTCCATCCAGCTGGCAAATCACCGCTATTAAAATTTTCATTAAGTAATGTTTCTGAAAAAGCTAAAGACAGAAAAAAGATTAATAGCAAAATATTATTCTTCATTCTATGATAACCTCGGCGGCTCTTTTCCCATTAAGTTGAATTATATTATCATTATTATCATAAATAAAACACGATTCAATTTGGTAATCAACTATCGTTACACCTGATTCAAGCGGGTGGAACCTCAGGTCTGCTAAATGTCCCGTACCTTCAATAGCAATTTTTTCCTCATCTAAAAAGAAAGCTAATAATTCAACCATTCCTGGGGTATCATAATTATAGACAAAAAGTGGGGTTGAGTTATTTGTATCTGTAATAAATAATCCTGGAATGATAGTATCTAGTTCAAGCAAACTTTGATCGTAATTAAATGATAACTCAATAGCAGAAAATGGAGCTAAAGAATCCGAATAAAAAACAATAAATGATTCAACTTTTACAGTATCCAAAAGACTCTTACTTTGAGATTTAGGGAAAAAAACTAACGCAGGTAAATCAGGGGCATTATCTGCCTTATGATCAACCGGATTATCTAATTCCTTTTCATATATTTTACAAGATGAAGGGAAAAAACAGACAAGAAGAAAAAATATTATCTGAAAAATTTTATTTTTCATGACTAATTCACGATTGTTTTGGTTGAATCCCATTCACGATATAATTTTAAACTAGGCCTCGGACCAACCACCCAAGCGTGTAAGCTGTTTGCAATCCATGTTGTGCCTGTGGCAGCGGCAAAGCTTATTATTAATTTATTATATTTTAAATGATTTGCGTGCTCAGTAATAGCAAGTTTCCTAAACCTAGCTATTTCTTTTTCATCATTTGTTTCATCATATTGTTTTTTGTAATTAAGAAAATTTTTAACTGCATTATCATAACCAATATAACTTAAAATAATCGCCGTACTTAAAGATAGTTCTAACCCTGCCCAAAATGCTGCAGAAAGCTTCTTCCCTGAATATGCCTGCCCCCATCCAGGAACAAAAAGACTCCTTATCGCAGCTCCCATAGGTGTTTTTTCATATGTCATATCAGATGGATCTAAAAAAAGTATCGACTCTCTGTTTTTCAACCAACCGGGATAGGCTAAATCCATAATCTCAGCAACCCAAAGGTTAAGCTCATTTAAATCCCCCTCTAAATAGTCCATTAAGTCAATTGTTCTTTGGAGAACTAAACCTCCAGATCTTGTGCTGAAAACCCTTCCCTCAAGAAATAGTCGGTTATGATTTTTCTTTATTTGGTTGTTTACAATAAACTGAACATCATATTTTAATCCAATTCTTTTGACTAGACCCATTCTTGCTGCAGCAGGATATTCCTGAGTCTCAAGATCCACAATTAGATCTTGGATAGGCTCAGTAAACTTGAAAAGGGCACCATCAAAATTTGCATTTAATGAAGAATCTATACTTTTTTCGTTATCTTCATATTGATTTAAGATTAGAAATATCGATTGATTGCTCTGAGCTGATAAATTGCAAAAAAAGAGCAGAAAGATTGCCCGTACCATAACTAGCTAGATATTTTTTTCTTGATTATATATTGTATTAATTTGGGTTCATCTACAACAAAGGTCTGTTCATCAATGATTTTGTTATTTTGATAAACTCTCAAAAAATGCTCTCCTGCTTCAATTTTTAACTTGATCTTATTCTCACTCCATTTATGATTATCATTTAATTCAAAACTGAGTCCATCTTCTTCAGTAAAAAACTTTATTAAATAGATAGGGTTTAAATAATAATCCATTTGAACTGACTCTGCGGGATTAATAATAACCGAATGGGTAAGTGGCGCATACCCTCTTTTTTTCAAATCAAATTTATGAGGCCCTGGTTCAATAATTATATCACGCAGTGGCGTTTTGCCAATATTTTCGCCATCCAAAAAAACATCTACTTTTCTTGGTATTGCATTAATACTCAAAGATACCTGAGAATAAAGAAAGTTAATGTTTAAGATAATAACATAAATAACAACTAAAAATTTCATTCTTTATTTCTCCCAGTATAAATATTTTCTATTTCCATTAGAGACAAATCATCTCTTAAAACCCAACCATCAACTTTTTGAATCTTACCATTTGATAATATGACCTCGATATCTCCATAATATTCCCCCGTAGTCATCTTTTTAACTGAAACAGTCTCTCCTTTATCTAATAAGAACATTGTTTTTGACCCTATCTCAGGTGATTCTCTAAAATGTACATTCTCTTTATTTGTCAAATATACTGGCCCTGAGTGAGTTTTTGGTGGACCAATCATAATATTTCGGTATAAACCTTTTGTATTGGAATAGTCTAGGTTTTGTCTTACCGGTTTAAAAACCAAATTAGTTCCTGCTACCAATTCAATGTCTTTTGATTTCATAAACTCTCCAGGTATACCAAGTTGGTAATAACCATTAATATCAGTTGTTGTCTGTGCAAGAATGCTTGGAAATACTTGAACCGAAACATTTACATTTGGAATGGCTATGTCATTTTGTGCCAAGGTAACAATCCCTTCAACCAATAAAGGTTTAAAATCAACTGGTACAATCGGTAAATCTATCCGTCCAGAATAGACGCCCTTAAAAGGAATATATCGAGTCCAAAAATCAGAATCCTGGGGAACAATTCTAATTCGGTTAGAAGCTTTTTCTACATCTAGAACTCCATGTGGTAGAAATAAGACTACTTCATCAATTGGTTCATGCATTATAGACAACAGTGGAAAGGTCGTATCATCATTGGCGAAAACTTGAAAAGCAATTTGTTTTGGTCTATACCTCGGATAATATAGTGGAATACGGATCTCAATTTCTCCATAATCGTAACTCACAGACATAAGAGGCTCTCTATCATTGAATATAACTTCAGGATATTTACTCCATCTAAAAGTAGAGCATCCGATAAAGCCAAAAATTATGATCCCCGACCAAATCCATTGATGATGAATATATTTCAATAAATTTTTCATTCTTTAGAATTTAATAAAACTACAGCTTACCTAATAATTTACAATCTCTTTATGATAATCTGTGTTTTATATGAAGCCGATCATTTTTAAGTATTGATAGAAGAATTAAATTCACGGACGGCGTTGTGAAAACAGAATTAGAAAAGACTTTACTATATAGATTAAAAAATAGCGATAGAGACGCTTTTCAAACCCTTTTTTATAATTATTATGAATCTATATTTAATTTTGTTACATATAAAATACTAGATGCGGATTTGGCTGACGATATTACACAAGACACCTTTTTAAGAATCTGGAAATCACGCCAATTAATTCAACCTGATAAATCATTTTATGCATATGCAGCTAGAATTAGTACTAATCTTTGTAATGATCATTTTCGGCATATAAATGTTAGATTTAAAAACAAAGAAAAAATTGAATATTCAAACTATCCAAAACCTCAAACTCCTGAAATGATCAATGATGAAGCTGAATTGAAAAATAAAATTAACCAATTAGTAAATACAGTTTTGCCTGAAAAATGCCAAAATATTTTCATTCTTAGTCGAATTGACCAAAAAACAAATAAAGAAATTGCCGATATCTTAGGTTTAAGTATTAGAACAGTTGAAAATCAAATATATAGATCGTTAAAAATACTAAAAAAACATTTGAAAGAATATTTTGAGTAATAACTAATATAAAAACGTTAAATCTATAACTATGAAAAAACTAGATAATATAGAAAAATTAATATGGGATATAAGTTTTGAAAATAAAATTTCACTCCCACCTAATCTAGATAAAGCTTGGAATAATGTAGAAAAAAACCTTGATGAACTCGAAAATCCTCGCATACATCCACAATCTAATTTTTTTCAATTATCCTTGCCAAAATTTTTTGAATGGCAATTTAGTTTAAGCAGCATTGTTTCATTTGTTTTAGTATTGATTATTTCTTCCCCAATTGCATACAAATTCATCAATACCAAAACATTAAAAGCAAATAAAGGCTGTTTAGAGACATTTTTGTTAGAAGATGGTTCAACAGTAAGTCTCAACAGTGAAAGCAAAATAAGTTTTGATGCATCTTTCAATAAAGATAATAGAAAAATCAACCTTATTGGGGAAGCTTTTTTTGAAGTCTCTAGTGGTGAAACCCCGTTCATAGTGAAAACTGACTATGGTAATGTCAAAGTTCTTGGAACTTCTTTTAATGTTAGAGCTCGAGCAGATGGTTTTGAAGTAGGTGTTGTTAAGGGAAATGTAGTTGTAGATAATAAATCCAAGTCTGTTGAACTAAAAGCAGGACAGCAAACAGATTTAAAACTGTCGAGACCAAAAAAATTAAATTATCAGAATTATCCAGGCTGGAAATATGAAACATTGGTTTGTGATAAAATGCCACTTCTAAAAGTATCAGGTGAAATCGAACGTTTATTTGATATTTCAATTAAAATTTCTAATAGATTAATAGAGCAAACTACAATTTCTGGAGTTTTGCAAACCACTAATCTTCAAACAGTATTGAGCTCTATTTCATTATTGGCTCAGTGTAAGTTTAAATTTGATGGTGAAACATGCACTTTCTTCTAAAATATATTGGATAAAACTACTAGTTATTTATTTTTCTTGGTTTTCTGAGTTTCAAATAAGAGCAGAAACTCAAAATAATATTTCTTTTTCATTTAAAAAAACACCTTTAAAAAATGTTCTAGAAAATATTGTTGATGAGTTTAATCTTTTTATAATCTATCCAGACAGTATTTTGGAAAATTATAATGTCTCTGCTGAATGTCAAAATTGTAACCCTAACAATGCATTAGAAAAAATATTAAAAGAAACACCGTTATCATGGAAAAATGATGGGATTCAATACGTCATTTTTAACGAAGAAATACAAACAAGCTACAATTTTTCGGGAGTAGTTTTGAATGATAAAACAGGTGAAGGAATACCCCAAGCAAATATATACATACCTAAATTATTTTTAGGAACAACCTCAGATAAAAATGGAAATTTTTCGCTAACGCATATAAATGCAAAAGTATGTACTGCGCACGTATCATTTATTGGATACAATACAACCATAGTCCCAATGAATCTTCCTAAAAATAAAAATGAAAAAAAAATTGTTAAACTAATACCAAAAATTATATCTACCGAAGGAATAAAAGTATCTGGCGAAATTAGAGAATTCATGGAAACCTCTAGTACTCCTGGTAGAATTTTATTTTCACCTCGACATATATCAACATTACCTAACTTAGGAGAGGTTGATATTTTTCGCAGCCTTCAATTATTGCCAGGAATACAATATGGCTTAGGAGGGAGTTCTGATCTGTTTGTAAGAGGGTCTAGGCCTGAACATACTCTTATTATACTCGATGGAATTACTATGTATAATAATAATCATTTGTTTGGCTTTATTAGTAGTATTAACTCTGATATAATTCAAAATGTACAGATATACAAAAGCGGATTCCCAGTCTCTTATGGTGGTAGAATTTCATCTTTAGTTGAACTAACAACTAAGGTAGGTAGCAATTACAAAACACAAGGAATTGTTCATTCAAATTTATTGAGCCAAGGTGCAACCGCTTCATTACCACTTTTTAACCGCGGCAGTTGCATCTTCTCATTCAGAAGATCTGTGAAAAACAAATTTCAAACAGGTTTATATAAGTCTATACAAAAATACGTTACTAACAACAATACATTTGATCTAATTAGCAAAACTAAAAATGATAATCAAAGTTCTACATATAACCCTGATTTTAAATTCGAAGATTTTAGTGGAAAGTTTTCATTCCTTATTTCACCTAAAAATATTCTATCGATAACCTACAATATTGGCATTGATAATATCAAAGAAAACCGAGAATTCTTTGGATTTGGTACTATCTTAGGCTATGATTCAACTTTTATTGATGAATCAACAATTTTTTCGAATAATTCCGGAATAATAAATTGGACTACTCAATGGACAAACAACTTAAATACTTTATTTAGCCTATCTAATTCAAAAAATAGAGACCAATATGGAGTATTAAAAAAACTGACGAACAATGAAAATATTGGATCATACAACCACCAATATCTTTTTTCCGAATCTTCAGCTAAGTTCCATTTAAGATTTTTTTCATCGAAAAGATACAAATTAAAAACGGGAGTAAAATATATTTATAGAAATTTTGAATTAAATACCAAAGAAAAGGATGGAACTAGCGATACCCGAGTTGTGTTATTTGACCAAAAATCTCAATTTATATCATTTCTTCAATATAATTATGTATCTCCATCAAATTTATTTTTAGAAGGCGGAATTAGATCTACCAAAATTGCTGAAAATAAATTTTATTTTGAACCAAGATTCCTAATTAACACCAAATTATCAGAAAACCTATCCATTGAAATTTCGTTAGGAAAATATTTTCAGTTTATGCACAAGTATAACAATTATAATTCAAATAGAGGTTTAGAACAAATGTGGATCCCTTCGGGTAATAATTTACCACCTATTGAAAGTACCAATTTCTATTTTTCAATTATAAACAATTTCCCGATATATAGCTTTCGCTCTGAAATATATGCTCAAAAGTTAAACTCTTTATTTATAATTCAATTATCAAATAATGATCAATTGCAATCACCTAAATTATTTGAAAATAATTTTATTATATCTAATTCAGGAGAAGGATATATATGGGGCTTAGAATTATTAGTACGAAAAACAAAGGGTAAAATTACAGGCTGGGCGTCCTACCAAAGGAACCGAACGATTAATTGGTATAGTGACCTGAACGAAAATAAAGAATTTTTTGCGGACCATGATAGAACTAATGAATTCAAATTAGTTGCAATGACAACAATTTACAGTTTTCAAATATCTGCAAATTGGGCTTACACATCTGGAAGAGTATACACAAATGAAGAGAATGTGAATATAAGTTCGTTAGATTTTGATATATATATACCAACAAAACAAAATGAAGAACGTTTGAATCCAACTCACCATTTAGATATTAGTTTATCAAAAAATTGGAATTGGAAAGATCAAAAAACCATTAGTTTAGGACTTTCAATTTATAATATTTATAATAAAAACAATATCAGCCATACCCGTATTAATCCATTTTCAACATCAAATAAAATTACTACTGTGAGTATGCTTGGAATAACTCCGACTCTATCAATAAAAATATTTTTCTAGCTTTTTATAATTTATATTATTTAATTTTTACTTAATATTTTTTAATTTTTATTTAATTATCATGAAAAAAGCAATAGATATTATAAATGATATCATGAGCCAACAAGGCTTTAGGCAGAAACGAGATGTTGCAAAATATTTTGGAGTAACTCCTCAAGCTTTAAGTATTTGGATTGCAAAAAATCAAATCCCGCCAAAACATTTACTTAAATTATCAGAAGAAAATTCTATAGGAATATCAAAAGAGCAACCATTGGAAACATCATATTCAGTTAGTACAAAAAAAGAAAAAGATGTTGTTATTGATTATCTGATGAAAGAAAACTTCAAATTAAAAGAAAAGTTATCTAGAAATGAAAAAAACAAAAAAATCATAGGTCCCAAAGGTAAAATATTTGATCGAGTCATTAGTGATTCACTTTATATTTCTGGAAGAGTATCGGATGGGATTATTACCGAGCTTGATGGAAAATGGGAAAAGGTGATGGGGTATAAAGATTTTGAACTCAAAGGGCGCTCTTATGATAGTGAAGATCTGATCCACGCTGATGATCTAAAGCACATAAAAAAACACCAGGGAACATTAAACAAGTCAAACATAATTTCCTTAAGTCGCTATAGTACAATACAACGCTGGAAACACGGCAAAACCGGGGAGTATGTAATGCTAAGCATGGTATGGGATGTTGATGTAGAAGAAGACACTGCTCTGGTTGTTTGTAAACCTATTGATGGTTTTATTAGCGCCTAATAATAAAAAACATTGTGGAGGCGGGGAGAATCGAACTCCCGTCCAAAATAAAATTATAACTGACGTCTACACACATAGTCTTAGGTTAAGTCTTTACCCTAATTATAACTCAAGACAAAAATTCATTAGAGCTAGCCTGAAAAATCTCATCCTTAAAAATCAGGCATAATAAGGACCAGCCTGTGTAATTGACGCTTCTTATTTAAACCACGGGCTAATTTTAATAGAAACGGGCCACAAAATTAAGCTGCAGCCATGTAGCCGTAATCGGCAACTATGTTTGTAATAGTTGATTAAGGAGATAACTATTATCCTCCGTGCGCAATCAATTATATCTCTTATCCTGTCGAAACCGATCGCCCCCAATTGTCAAAAATCCAATATTAAAGTAATACTTTATATAAAAAGAAAAGGCTCCTAGCGCCAACCTGAAGCCTAATCATAGTGAT
>CEOQ01012119.1_pt1 | contig 10658 bp, 9 predicted proteins | sample 361351 | NCBI WGS metagenome assembly CEOQ01 (sample SAMEA2619907, study PRJEB7988) | marine metagenome | biome: marine biome (ENVO:00000447); feature: deep chlorophyll maximum layer (ENVO:xxxxxxxx); material: "saline water (ENVO:00002010), including plankton (ENVO:xxxxxxxx)" | depth 60 m | reverse complement strand
CGTAGCTGTTATGTCCGTAGCTTTTTTCATAATACTTCTAATTGCCAATTTTTTAATGTACCAAAACCCGAATAGAATCGATGTGACAGCCACACGCGTATTCACCCTATCAGAACAAACTTACCGGATATTAGACAATCTTGGGAAAGATGGTAGGTCAATACACGCCTATGCCTTCTTCGTATCAGCAGCTTCCTCTGATAACGAACGTCAGATGGCTGAAGATTTATTAAACGAATTTGATCGAAGATCTGAAAATTTTGATTTCTCGTTTGTTGACCCTGAACTCAATAGGTCAGAAGCCTTAAAATATAATGTTACTACCTACCCTGCAATCGTATTCGAAGCTGACGACGGTAAATTTGAAGGTGTAACCCTAATAGCAGAACAGGATTTTGTAACTGGAATACTCATTGCCACAGGGACTGAACAAAAAACTATCTACTATTTGACAGGACATGGTGAAACCTCTGTATCCAGAGATCCTATGACTGGAGCTATCGGATTAGAAGGACTTGATCTCGCCATAGAAGGAATGCAAAGGGATAACTATAGAGTAATGCCTCTAAACCTAAAGCAATTCGAAGAGGTTCCTAGTGACGCTGCAGTACTTATAATTGCTGGACCAAAGGACAACAAAGATCTAGACGACGGGGAACTGACTGCGCTTTTAAAGTACATACAAGGTGGGGGCAGAATTTTTATGCTCTTGGATCCTGATCCACCAGAAAAATTTAACGGCTTAGCTGCCTTGTATGGTGTGGCAATATCAGGAGAGCATGTTGTAGACGCAGTAAGTAATGTTTCAGGTCAGATGCTCACACCGATGATCCAAAAAGCTAACGGACAATTCACCACTAGCGTCTCGATATCTGGTCTTACAATTGCGGATGACGTATCCGTGATGATTCTCCCAGACTCAGCAGCAATCCTCAGCCCAGCGGCAGAGGAATTTGCTTTAAGGGAGCACATCAGCTTTACCCCACTCAGTATGACTACCCCAGCGAGCTGGCTGACAAGCGATCCTGAAGATGTCGCGTATTCACCCGATAAACAACAAGGCCCATTCCCTGTAGGAGCGGTAGTTGAGGCTTCCGGCATGTATACAGATCTAGGCCCAACTCACCAACTTACTAAATTTGTTCTTTTTTCTGATTCAGATTTCGCTACTAACAAATATTTTGCAAGTATGGACAATTCAGACGTTTTTCTAAATTCGATCAACTGGCTCGCCGATGATTTTGAATTGATTTCTATAAGACCCAAACTCCTGCCATATAGAGAATTGGTAGTGAACAGCAGAGAAAGAGACTTTATTAAATGGTCTAGTTGGACTTTGCCTCCAACCTTCATGCTTTTCATGTCTTTTGTCGTATGGTGGCGGAGAAGATAAGAGAGTTCCAATTTGAATCTTAAAACTACTTTAGCCTTTATTGTATTAGCGGCGATAGCCGTTGCCGTTTACTTCTTCAACCCGTTTGCACAAGAAGAGGAGAAAAAGCCACCTAAACCATGGTTCTATCAGGTTTCTGTCGATGATATGACATCGATCCAGATCACCCACAAAGAAAAAAGTGAGTCATTCATAAAAACGCCTTCAGACACATGGGCATTTGATTGGGATGTCTTGATACCTCCAGACCATAATAGATGGGGAGGAATTGACTTTATATTAGGAGGCCCTCAAACAAAAAGAGACCTAACAGAAACGACCACCATGATAGAGGACCCAGCTCAGTATGGGCTAGATAATCCTCACACTATCGTTAATCTCGGGCTTACACTCAACAGAACTCTTGAATTTAGGCTGGGAGACAAAACCACAAATGGTTGGCACCATTACGGACAAATAGTTGGGTTCCCACAATTATTTCTAATAGCAGACACCTGGGGAGACGTTCTAGCCAGACTTGCTGTAGAGCCTCCTTACCCTAAGTGGTATATTGAAAGACCTGTGAATCAGATAAGTGAAATAAATATTTTCCCAGAATCTGAGGATGTTAAAACAGACAAAGCTCAATTAAGCTTTAAGAGGGAGAAGGACGGGACTTGGCGAGTTATTGATTACCTTGTAGGAAAAGAGTCTCATTTAGTTGACGAGCAAAAGTGGCAGGAACTACTCCCTATCATAAAAGGACCTGACGGAGTTGATGTTGCCGTACACAAGGTACGTGACCGTGACTATTCTCAATGGGGTATTGGTGACAATTCAGCTGCCGTCGAAATACGCTTCCAAAACACAACGGAACAGGGCACTAAGTATACCGACGGATCCTTACTTTTGATTGGTGATCTTGAACCCGGCGGAAACGCTTATTATGGGAAATCCGCCGAAGAAGGAATAACTCAACCAGTACTTCTCTTCCCAAAAATATGGGTGGAAACTTTATTAGGAATATATGACGATATTCCATATGCCGAATAGGTTTAGTTTATTCGACTATCCGTCATTTTCATCTATTAGCAAAAGGCTCTTTGACTATGGATGCTGAAATTATCGCTGTGGGGACCGAATTGCTAATGGGAGAGCTTGTAGATTCAAATTCTGCTTTCCTCGCTTCTGAATTCCCAAAGTTAGGGATTTCTTTAAAGATAGCCGTAAAAATTGGGGACGATCTTGACGACCTCGTTAATGGACTAAATAGTGCTCTCCAAAGGTCAGATATAGTGATTACTACTGGCGGGCTTGGGCCAACGTCGGACGATCTTACAAGGGAATCGATTGCACAATATTTCAACGAGGAAATGACTGTTGATCCCACTTTATTAAAAGACTTAGAAACGACTTTCGCTCAACGAGGCACTGAGATGCCGAGAACAAACATCAAGCAAGCCACCTTGATACCGTCAGCAATCTCACTCCCTAATCCAAACGGTACCGCCCCAGGTTGGTTCGTATCTAAAGATTCAAAAATAGTAATAGCTATGCCCGGCCCTCCTATAGAGTTAAACGCCATGTGGCAAAACTATGTTGCCCCCAAATTAGCCTCACTATCGGATGGTACCTTCATCTCAACCAAGAATGTCAAAACCTTTGGTCGTTCTGAAGGTGAATTGGATGAACTACTCAGTGATTTGTTCGGGCGAGAAAACCCCTATTTGGGAATATATTCAAAACAGGACGGGATACACCTCCGAGCGATAGCTAAAGCCTCAACAATTGCCAAAGCTAACTCATTAATAAATAACATCCAATCTCAAATAGAAAATATGGTAGGGGATGAATTTATTTGGGGAATGGATGATGATACTCCTTCAGAAGTGGCTATCAATCTTCTCCATTCTAAGAATTTGAAGATCTGTATAACGGAATCTTTTACAGGAGGGGTTGTTTGTAGTCTATTATCTGAATGTGTCCTATTTGAAAAGGTGTTCTTTATAGGAACCGTGAATAGCCAGAGGAGTTTACCTGCTGCAGATTACATTGAATCGCAATCAGGCTGTGGGGCATCATGCAAGGCAGACATACACCTAATTGTATCTCCCCTGCTGATAGAAAAAAATGATAACTCGAGTGTTTTCGGCAGTGTACAAATAACAGTAAAAAATCAAACCCACGAAACCAAGCTGTCTGGTAGATATAGGCTAGCAAACACCAGAATGCGTCAGAGAGCTTCAAACCATGCCTTAATAGGTCTCATAGGATTTCTCAAGCATTATGCTAGTTAAATCAACTGGTCGGGGAGACAGGATTCGAACCTGCGACCCCGTGCACCCCATGCACGTGCGCTACCAAGCTGCGCCACTCCCCGACAGACCATGAAGAATAGCATGACCTCCTAAAGGCATCAATCATTGGACCGGCAATTTGTGGATTAGTTTCCGTGCTATTGATAAACTAGGATTGATTGGACAACGATTAAGGTCATCAGGAGCTTGGAGGAAAAGTTGAAATGACTACCATTTCTGAAGTAACGCTCGCACCTAGAGAAATCCGCAGCCTAATTCGAGACAGCAAATTTGAGAGACCTACAGCAGGGGTAGCTCCTGGATACGTACAAGCGAATCTGGCTATTCTTCCCAAAGAACTCGCTTTTGATTTTTTGCTTTTTTGTCAAAGAAACCCAAAGCCTTGTCCATTGATTGAAGTCCTAGAACCTGGACAAATCGAGGTATCCACTACGGCTCCTAAAAGCGACATTAGGACAGATATACCGTTGTATCGCGTTTATGAAAACGGCGAATTTAAATCGGAAATTTCAAATCTTCAAGAAATATGGAAGGAAGATTTTGTCTCCTTTTTACTAGGGTGCAGTTTCTCCTTTGAATCCGCACTCATTACAAACGGAATAAGATTGCCTCATTTCGAAAATGGTACCAACGTCTCAATGTATATAACCAACATTCCTACGGTACCTGCGGGACCTTTCTCCGGCCCCATGGTGGTGTCAATGAGGTCTATACCGCAAGAAAAGGTCGTTAGAGCGGTTCAAGTTACTTCACGGTTCCCAGGCGTGCATGGATCACCGATACACATCGGCGATCCAGCGGCAATAGGTATAGATGACTTATCCAAACCTGATTTTGGTGAACCAACCATAATAAATGAAGGAGAAGTTCCTGTATTTTGGGCATGCGGTGTAACTCCTCAGTCAGTAGCAATGTCCTCAAAACCGCCAATGATGATCACACATGCGCCCGGCCATATGTTTATTACTGACATGAAAGATGAAGATTATTCTGTTCTCTAGGCAAACACATGACTCTTGATGAACTAATTTTAAGCCAGGACAAAAGAGGAATATCTAAATTAAAGGATTCCCTACCTGAAAATTTTTGCCTTGACGCTGCTCAATTTGTTTTAGATAACCCAGGAAAGGTATTCATAGTGACTGGGTTTTATATCTTAAGCGCAAAAGCAGCAGAAACTGATGGACCTCCCGGAGCAGTCGCAATTGGAAATGCACTAGAGGAATTAGGCTACGAAGTCATATACGTCACCGATACACACTGCACAAAGATGTTAGAGGCTATTTCCACTCCAAATTCAAGAATCATAGAGTTCCCCATAGTAAATCAATCAATAAGTACTCAGACAGCCGAACAAATATTAAAAGAGGAAAACCCAGACCTTCTAATTTCTATAGAGCGATGTGCTCCGGCAACTGATGGGCGTTATAGAAACATGAGAGATATGGAGATCACTAATCAAACAGCAAAAATAGACCTCCTATTTGAAAACCATTCAGCAACGGTAGGAATTGGAGATGGCGGAAATGAAATTGGATTAGGCAATCTTTATGCTGAAGTTAACAAATCTGAAGATCTCGTTGGGTTTCCAGCAAAAACTAAGGTTTCAAAACTAATAATCAGCAGTGTTTCTAATTGGGGAGGATATGGCCTAGTTGCGGCCCTTTCCATTTTAAAAAATAAAAATTTACTACTATCAGTTGAAGATGATACGGCCAACATTCAAAAGATCGTGTCAATGGGTGCTGTAGATGGATTCAGCGGAGAAAACATCAATAAAGTCGACGGATTCACTCTAGATGAAAACTCTGCCTTCTTGAAAGAATTGCATGCCTTGATTGCAAACAAATAGGTTGGGTTTTCACAAATTCAACATATAAATTATGTAACACTATTGCTTGCTTCAGGAACGTTGCTTTGAGTTTGTCTTGGAGTCTGAGTGATGTTCAAAGCATCCAACCCACGCCTGACTTGGCCTAATTGGTTTGAAAGTTGTTCCTCAATAGAAGACAAAACTTCCATTGAATATCGATCAGCTCCCTGTCGCAATTCAGCTGCCTGATTTTCAGCATCATTTATCAAAGCGTATGCTCTCCGCTGAGCATCTTGTATGACCGTTTGGACTTCATCTTGAGCATTCGTGACCAGTTCTTGAGCTTCTCCAGAAGCAGTAGCGACAATTTCTTCACCCCTGTTGTTAGCCACCCTAAGGACCTCTGAATCAGAAACTTTTTCTTGTTGTTCAGCGGAAGCCGCAGTGGCTAATTGAGAAGCAGAATTTCTCGCCTCTTCAACAATTCTGGAAGCTTCCATTTGGGCCTGACTTATTATGCTATCTTTCTGAGTAATGATAGTCTGAGCTTCTTGAACTCCTGATGGCAGGTTGTTCTGAAGCTCAGAAAGCAAAACCCCTAACCTGTCAGCATCAATCATAGTTTTTCCCCGAAAGCCTGGAACTCGGGTACCACTTCTACTTACTTCAATTAGTTCGTTAACAAGCTGATTAAGATCCATATTGAACCCTCCCTAACTAATTACTCGTCAAATCTATATACGCTCTTTAAGTGCAGCAGCAATGTGCGGTGGCACCAAGTTATCTATGTTTGCGCCCAGACGTGCAACTTCTTTTATTCTGCTTGAATAAATAAATTGATGTTCCAATGCAGTCATCATGCAGACCACGTCAATATCTGGAGCCAAGTTTCGCCACATCAACGCCATTTCAAATTCCTGCTCAAAATCGAAACCAGCCCTCAATCCTCGTAAAATAACTTCAGCCCCTACTTCACGGGCTACAGTTGGAGCCAGACCAGTAAATTCCACAACTTCCACATTATCAATCCCTTTTAATGACTCCTGAAAAAGTTCCACCCTTTCCCCTGTATCAAACATTAACACCTTAGGTGGGGCCTGATACACACCCACTATGACCTCATCGAAAAGCCGTGAGGCCCTTTTTGCTACGTCAATATGCCCATTATGAGCAGGATCGAAACTACCTGGATAAAATGCTTTAGCCACTTACAACCTCATATAATGTTACTTTTGAATCACCATAACTTTTATCTTTAATCCTATTAATATTCCCGTAAGATTCCTTCAAGTCAGATTTGAAACGATGCTCCGCGACCACTGTACCCCCATCGTTTAGTAATCCGACTCTTCCAACTTCATTCATCACATCTTCCCATTCGTTTAATTCAAAAGGAGGGTCCAAAAACACCACGTCATATCCGCCTTGTGAACGTTTTAAAAACCTCAAAACTTCAGCTTGGTGTACTTCTCCTTTTGAAATCACTTCCATGGTTTTTAAATTTTTTGATATCAACCCACAATTACGGGACCTTTTCTCAACAAAATCACATTGCAAAGCACCACGACTAATTGCTTCAATTCCCAACGCACCAGTACAAGCATATAGGTCCAAAACTTTACTATTTATGACCGAATGTCCCAGCATTGAAAAAATTGCTAATTTTACTTTTTGAGTAGTTGGCCGGACACCTTTCGCTTTGGCCGGTGAACCTATAGACCTCCCTTTAAGGTAACCTCCCGATATTTTTATCATATGCTTAGATCCTTAAAACATGTTCAACTGATCCAACATACCACATAACTGGATAGTAACAATTTGCAAATGGTTCGCAAAGCAAAATTTATGCATTTTTGACAGCAATATTTTCGAATTTCCAATATCCTTAAATAAAACTATCAAATTTATGTTTTACATGGCGTTTTGGCCCAGTTAGAATTAGCTGCCGGTTCAAAAACATTCAGACCAGAGAGGTCGAAATTGTCGCAACAAAACGAGCAAGAATTCATCAAAGTGCGAGTTGAAAAAACTGCTTCACTGAGGCAAAAGGGTATCGACCCATACCCTACCAATTACAAAAGAACTCACACAAGCAAACAAGCCGAAGAGGCGTTTGAAGCCGCTGAAAAAGTGAATGATGAATTCAATGAAAAGATAAAAGTGGCCGGCAGAATAATGGGTCGCCGAGGAATGGGAAAGGCCTCCTTCATAGACCTATCTGATACTGATGGCCGAATACAAATTATGATGCGAAGTAACGTTCTCAACGAAGACTACGAAATATTGGATGATCTGGACATCGGTGATTGGATTGGAGCTGAAGGAACTTTGTTCCGTACGCGAACAGGGCAAATTACATTACAGGTAACGACTTTTTCAATCCTATGCAAATCGCTTCGACCTCTCCCAGAAAAATGGCATGGCTTAACGGATGTGGAAACTAGATTTCGTCAACGGTATCTTGATTTGATTTCCAATGAAGATGCAATTAAAACCGCCAAAACCCGTAGCTTACTGGTTAGCACAATAAGACAATTCATGAATGAAAGAGGGTTTATAGAAGTTGAAACTCCTATATTAGTACCCATTGCAGCCGGAGGAATGGCACACCCATTCACCACCCACCATAACGCTCTAAACAGGGACCTTTTCCTTAGGATCGCCACAGAACTTCATTTAAAGCGTCTAATCGTTGGAGGGATTGAAAAGGTCTTTGAAATCGGCCGTGTTTTCAGAAATGAAGGCGTAGATCTTCAGCACAACCCTGAATTCACCACCATGGAAAGCTATGAAGCATTTTCTGACTATAATGACGTCATGGATATGGTCGAACAACTTGTCTCCACTGCTGCCACGGCTTTAAATGGATCAGAAACTGTTAAGTACGGGGAAGAAGAATTGAAATTTTCTCCACCTTGGCCTCGAATAGATCTACGTGAAAAAATCATAGAAGTTAGTGGAATAGACTTCTTCGAACATCCTGGACTTGATTCTTTAAAAAAGGCTATGAGCAAAGCTGGGATAGATGTAAGTCAACAGGTTAGTTGGAGCGGACTCCTCGACAAATTGATCTCAGACAAAGTAGAGCCCACGCTGGTTCAACCATGCTTCCTGGTAAATTATCCGGTAGCAATGTCTCCCCTCGCAAAAAAATCTCCTGATGATGACAGAATTGCAGAAAGATTTGAAGGATTCGTATGTGGCATGGAAATATGCAATGCCTTTACTGAACTAAATGATCCGATCGATCAGCGAGCTCGATTTGAAGAGCAAGAAATGCTTAGGCAAGAGTTTCAGAATGAAGAAATGGACCGACTTGATGAAGATTTTCTTATCGCTATTGAGCACGGGATGCCACCTACGGGAGGCCTCGGAATTGGTATAGACCGACTGGCGATGCTACTCACCAACAACCCGTCAATTAGGGAAGTTATTCTGTTCCCTCAATTGAGAAGTGATCGTATTGTAGGTTAGATGAAAATGCCTGATTACACAGCTGATCTGATAGTCAATAATGCAAACATACATACCGTGAATAGCGACGCCCCCAAAGCGCAAAGTTTCGCTGTGAAAAACGGTAAATTTGTGGCAGTGGGCACGAACTCAGATACTAAAATGCTCAGTGGTGAAAATACTAAGATCTGGGATTTAAAAGGATATACAGTCATACCAGGTTTTATTGACGCACATATACATGTTTTGAGCAGCGGCTCTCGCCATGTCATGGCGGCTGATTGTGATTTGCGCAGTATTTCAGATGTTCAAGAAGCATTGAAAAGAAGAGCAGCAAAAACCGAACCTGGTCAGTGGGTTCAGGGATTTAAATATGATGACACCAAAACTGAAGAAAACAGATTCCTAACGACTTCAGATTTAGACAAAGTAAGTACCGAACTACCTATTTTCGTGTCTCACAGAGCTGGCCATGTCTACTACGCAAATAGTAAGGCTCTATCTTTAGCGGGTTTTACTGATGAATCCCCAGATCCTCACGGGGGCAAATTAGGTCGAGATCCAAATACAGGAAAACTGAATGGGGTAATTTATGAAAGAGCAGTTGAAACATTCAAAGAATTACTGCCTAAGGTAGAACCTGAAGATAGGAGACGAGGACTCAAATTAATTAATGGAATGCTTAGCGAAGTAGGGCTGACTAGTGTCCATGATGCAAGCGTTTCCAATGATGAATTTGTAACGTACCAGGAAGGCCTGGACAACGGAGACTTGGATCTACGTGTATACATGCTTATGGCGAAGCATCACTTCCCCGCCCTAAGAGATGCAGGTATACGAACCGGTTTCGGAAATGATAATTTAAAGGTAGGTGGTATCAAAATGGTTTCTGACGGCGCAATCGCCGCTAGAACTGCCTTTTTATCAGAACCATACATAGGCTCTGACCATGATGACTGTGGGATACAAGCCATGAGTGCGGAAGAAATAAATGAATCTGTTAGAGAAATGCATTCAGAAGGTTTTCAAGTTTGTATTCACGCGAATGGCGACCTAGCAATATCAATGGTACTAGATGCGTATGAAGCCGCCCTGAAAGAATTTCCAAAATCGGACCCAAGACACCGTATAGAACACTGCACCCTTGTTAATCCTGAAATTTTAACAAGGATGAACAAAACCGGGACTATAGCCACTCCTTTTTGCACATATGTTTATTATCACGGCGAGAAAATGCAATATTACGGTGACGAAAGACTGGAGTGGATGTTCGCTCAGAAATCTTTTATGGAATATGGCGTAATGTCCACTGGAGCCACTGACTACCCACCTGGGCCTTATGAGCCTCTACTGGGTATTCAAAGCTGTGTAACCAGAACTGATATAAATGGAACTCTATGGGGACCAAGTCAAAAAATATCACCACAAGAAGCTTTGAGAATTTACACATTAAATGGAGCTTACGCATCGTTTGAAGAATCTGCTAAAGGTTCCATTGAACCTGGAAAATTAGCTGATTTTGTGGTGCTGGAAGAAGACTTACTAGATGTCGACCCATTCTCTATCAAAGATATCAAGATTTTGAAAACTGTGGTGGGAGGAAAAACCAGTTACGAACTTTAGCCTGACTTTTTCACCGATATCGTCAATTGTTCTCCTTCCAATTCGTGCTCTTCCGAATATGAATCATGTTGACCATTTT
>CEOQ01028996.1_pt1 | contig 10662 bp, 11 predicted proteins | sample 361351 | NCBI WGS metagenome assembly CEOQ01 (sample SAMEA2619907, study PRJEB7988) | marine metagenome | biome: marine biome (ENVO:00000447); feature: deep chlorophyll maximum layer (ENVO:xxxxxxxx); material: "saline water (ENVO:00002010), including plankton (ENVO:xxxxxxxx)" | depth 60 m | reverse complement strand
ATCGGATAACCAGCAGGTGTTACTGGTAAAACGTGGAAATGAACCTGGCTATGGGCTGTGGAGTTTACCTGGTGGGTACGTCGATAGAGGTGAAATAGTAGAAGAGGCCGCTGCACGCGAGGTGCTTGAAGAGACAGGCCTTAGCGTCAAAATAACTAGTCTAATAGGAGTATTTTCCCAAAAAACCCACCCTGTTATTGTAATAGCCTTCGCTGGAGAGCAAATCTCTGGGTCAATAGAGACAAGTGACGAGACGCTAGCTGTTGCGTTTTTTAATATAGATGATCTACCGGAGATGGCATTCCCCAGAGATACGCAGATTATAAGATCATGGATAAACTCTACCTAAAAGTAAAGCACCCCTGAGATCAAGGATGCTTTACTTTTTTTACCTGCTCGGCTTATCTACTATTTTGCAGGAAACCAGTCCTGTTTCCAAGGGAAATCTCCATTCGCATCATCAAATAACGGCAACCCTTTTTCTAACCGGTCACGATACGGGCTCGTGATCGGCTCGGCGTAAGGATATATTCCACCTTCGTAGGCCCCAGCACCTGTCTTGAAATGTTTAGCCTGATCCGTAGTCTCTACAAACGGCATATTCATATCGTACAGCTTATCTAAGGTCTTGGGCCGAGGACCAGCCTTAGACACATGTCCATATAGTTCCCTGCCAATAATGCGCTCAGCCATCCAAACACAATCAATAAGCTTATCTACATCAACTCCAGTCTCTATGCCCATATCTTCCATCATGTGGATGATGTCTTCTGTGGGTGCCATTCCGGTTGCACGGCCATTCCCGCAGTAAGGGCAACCACCATAACCTCCGATAGTACCATCCAGTTCAAGGGTATCATCGGGGCCAAGTGTTGTAATCGCTGCATAAGCGGAGGCTAATGCCATATTACGGCCATTGTGGAGGTGAAGTCTGAAGTGATTTACCTCAGGCCAGCGCTCTTTGACCCTGTAAACACTCTCTTCAACTTTTGCCGGATGACAGTGACTCATGGGATCACCTAATGAACAGCTAACCACTTTGATACCTACTTCGTCCCATAGAGAATGCTGTTTCTCAAGCAGAACCATTAGGCTATCTACTGGAAATTCACCTAGGAAATTTGATCCCCAACTCGCGTTACAACCTATCCCTGCTTCCTGGATATTAAGTTCTTGCGCTTGGGCAATAATCTGAGGCCATCTTTCCATTTCCTGCATTTGACTTCTATTAGTATTTCTTCTTACGAATACATCGCAAAAGTGACAGCTAAGCCGGGGATATTTATCTCTTTCAATAGTTAGCGGAGGAGAGTAGGCCCTAGCCCTCTCTACACCTCTCGAATTCAGTGCGAGTGCTGTATAGGTTACCCCAGGCTTAGGAGTAAATTTGGTGACTATTTCGTCTATTCTCTCCATCTGCGGAGTCCATTTAGGGCTGACAAACGAGCCCACAACTATCTGCTGAAGTCCTGTCTCGGATAAAGCGTCAAGTAGCTCTACTTTGTCGTCTACAGCTATGTTAGCATCTTCGATTTGCATGCCTTCCCGCATGCCCTCTTCTTTATAAAGTATATTTGGGTATTTACTCATAAATATCTCCTATAACTACTCCAGGCAAATAGCCGGGATTGTGCTGGAATTGTATTGGCCACCAAGAGAGCTTGTCAAGGAGGATAATATCCATCCACTATACTCAGCGAATGTAGCGGGCATATTGACCTTCATATATCAATACAGCCTGGCATAGACAAAGCACCGGTTTTACACTCCAACATGGTTTTTAGTAAGAAAAGAATTGCCACTTGCCTACTAGCAAATTAGTATGTAGAAATATATCTATTTCGCCTCCGGAGAAAATACATGCCGAGTCAAACTCTTAATGGATACGAGATGCACTACCAAGTATTCGGTACAGGACAGCCGATCGTGATTATTCATGGTGGACTTGGTGGAGGAGATGGAAGTGCAAATATCGTCTCACTCCATTCCAAGCAAATCTCCGAATCCTTCCAACTGGTAGTTTTTGACCGTAGAGCAGCCGGAAAATCCAGTGCACCTGCCAACGGATACTCAATAAAAGCCTATTCCAACGACGTATACTGTTTACTGGATCATCTTAGTATTGATAAAACTCACATTGTAGGTTCTTCGGCTGGCGGTCCAATTGCTATCCAATTCGCGCTAGATAACCCTGAAAAAACCCGTACACTTGGGCTTGTCAACACCATGTCATATACCGACCGTACTGAAAGAATTAGAAGGCAAGAAGAGTTGGACATACTGGAGGATACCTCTGCTTCAAGCAAACGAACCCAATTGGCTAATGCCTTAGATGTCAGAAGACCCGGCCTACGTGAAGCCGAACCAACTCATTTTCAACATTTGCTGGATCTCAATCTAAAACAGTATGACGGTATAGTTTCTACAATGAGAAGCTACATAGATATTGCAGACAGTATAGATTTGCGGTTAAGTGAAATCACCATGCCAACTGTAATAATTCATGGTAGCTCTGATACTAGAATTCCTATTCGATGTGGAAAAGACCTGCGCGATAAAATTAGAGGTGCCATATTTCATACCGTTGAAGGGGCCGAGCACGGTCTCCTGGCAAATGAACCCGATAAGGTCCGTAATATCCTGATAAACTTCTGGAAAGGTAACCCCATCGTTTGAGTGCTGACTATAAATTGTTAAGTTAAAAGGAGGATTTCATGTCAACTGTAGGAATTGACCATATAGCAATGCCAACCAATAACGCCGAAAGACTTATCGAATTCTATAAATCCCTTGGTTTTGAAATCAACAATGAAGATAAATGGAGATCAGGGGAAGTGCCTACGTTTTCCATACAAGTTGGGGACTCAAAGATAAATATTCATCCAGAAGGACATGTAGCTAACTTACGAGGAGCGACCGCAGTTCCTGGATGTGGAGATATATGTTTTGTATGGGATGGAACAGTCGAGGAATGCGAAACTATGCTCAGCAGCGCTGGAGTAGAGGTGATAACCGGTCCTGTGCAGAGACCTGGAGGACGAGGCAGAGGAACTACACCATCGCTCAGTCTATATTTACGGGACCCTGATGACAACCTGCTAGAGTTCATGACTTACAATGTCTAGGACATATTCGGCAAACCCAAATACACAACTTATAATTCCGACATAGATAGTATTACTTCCCACTCGGATGCGCTTACAGGTTGTACAGATAGTCGCATTCCCTTTCTCACTAGAGGCATATTCTCAAGAGCCGGCGTCTGTTTAATCTCCTGCAATGTCACTGGCCTTGCAAGAGCTCGATCCGCTTTTATATCCACCATCATCCATATGGGATTGTCCGGAGTGCTTTTTGGGTCGTAATACTTTGATCTCGGATCTAATGCTGTATGGTCCGGGTACGCCTCTTTCACTATGGTGGCCGTTCCTACAACGGCCATAGGCTTAGCGTTACTATGATAAAACAATACTCGGTCTCCAATTTTCATTTCATCTCTCATGAGATTCCGAGCTTGGAAGTTTCTTACGCCATCCCATTCAGCTGTGTGATCATCTTCATTTTGCAAATCTTCGTACGAATAAGCTGTAGGTTCAGACTTAAATAACCAATAGTTCACTGGCGGCATTCAGTACACCTTCCTGATAATCCCTTTATATTGTCACATAATAGGAACCCTTCGGTTCAATTAAAAGTAGCGAATAATCTAAAGCGCAGATTCGCCTTGCTCTCCAGTCCTGATTCGTACCGCGTCACTGACAGGAGATATAAATATCTTGCCATCGCCGATATTGCCGGTCCGAGCATGTTCTATAACTATATCAATGGCTTTTTGGGTTTCACTATCTTGAACAACCATTTCTAACTTCACTTTAGGTAACATATCTACGACATAGCTTCCTACACCCCGGGCGCCACCCATTTCGACCCCTCTTTGAGTGCCTCGTCCTGTGACCTGAGTAACATTAATGCCTACAAGACCCGCATCTGCCAGAGCATCTTTTACAGAATTAAGGGTTTCGGGTCGAATGATCGCTTCTACCTTGTTCATGATTGCCTCCCTTTAAATATCTCTCTGGATGAAACATTCTAACACTTAAAAGCTTTAATAAGCTCTTTTGTATTTGATTATGATCTGATATCTATTCCAGACTGATCGAGATCAAAACAGCCACTTATCAAATCACGTTTTTCTGATCTGAGCACATCTTTCCTCACTCTTAAACTAGGTGTTCTCGGCAATTCAGTACGCATTTCTATGTACCGCGGAACTTTGAAATACGCTAAGTGTTCAGCGCACCAATAAATCACATTCTCTGGAGTAACACCATTTTCTGCCTTGGGGAGAATATATGCTTTAACATCATCTTCGCCAAGTTCTGACGGAACTGCTATTACAGCACAATCAAGCACGTCTGGATGTCGTTTTATTACATCTTCTACCTCTTGAGAGGAAATGTTTTCGCCTCTCCGTCTAATAACATCTTTCTTTCGATCTACAAAATAAAGGTATCCGTCATCGTCCATTCGTCCCAGATCACCTGTATATAACCAACCATCTCTTAAAGCTAAACTAGTCTGTTCAGGATTTCTCCAATACCCTGTCATCAGAGCAGGATTTTTTATAATTATCTCGCCTATAGACCCAGTCGGCAGAGCTTTGCCATCGGTGTCAACTATACTAATCTGGTTAGAGAATTTATGATCCGGATGCCTTCGGGCTGAGCCAGAGGAATTAGGTCTTCTGGATTCCCCTATTGCTTCAATAGTTCCATAACAAGTTTCAGTCATTCCAAAACCAACAATGATATCAGTCCCAAATCGGTTCTGAAATTCTGAAAGGAACTCAGGATCGAACGCCGGTGATCCATAAAATAACCGAACGGTATTGTCCGCATCAGAATCCCTTCGGTCCTGTTTCAACAATACCGGCATCATCATTCCAATAAAATTAACGACTGTAGCCTCGGCATTACGCACCTGATCCCAAAATGCCGAAGCACTAAATCTATCCGATACTATTAAAGTCGCCCTAGCTGCGAGGGCACCCATAGTAGAATAATATTGAGCATTAGCATGAAAGTAGGGCAAACAAGTAAAGAATCGGTCTTTTTCAGTAGCTTTAGTCCAATATGCAAAACCCTGGCCTGCCGCCACATACATTTTATGAGTGACTTGAACTCCTTTAGGGTTACCTGTCGTGCCTGACGTATACACCAACATTGAAATATCTGACGGCAAGATATTAACGTCAGTCGGATTAGTGTCACTTAGCTCTAATCTACTAATAAAATCTATCCAACCTTTCGGCTCATCTGTTTTATGGTTTTCACGACTTGGATCTACAATTAGACAGTGCTTCACAGTGCCACAAAATCCGACAGCTTCACTTAGGCTGTCCAGCATATCAACATGTCCAACCACCGCAGACGCCTCTGCATCATTTAATATATACGCTGTTTCAGCTGTTTTATAAGCCGTGTTAACAGGCACAGCGATAGCACCGATACGAGAAAGCCCAAACCACGCATATAGAAATTCAGCACAATTTGGCAGATATAGACAAACTCTGTCTCCGTGACCGATACCCAAGGATTCAAACATCGAAGCAGCTCTCCTAGAATACTGCTGAATCTGATCGTAGCTGATCTCTTGTCCGGCTATTTCTATGAAGACCTTATCAGGAGAATAAGATACACATGAATCTATAAACTCACCCAAGCACACGTCCCAAGGGTTACCATTAGTGTTTTCAGATTCCGGAGTGATATATGCCATGCAACAACCATTCACTTCTATAATTCATTGATCTGGTTTGCTCAATGTATGGGCAAAACCTACCATCTCAGCATCTACCGGTCAATCTAAGATATCCCAATTCTATCCGATGCTATACTATTGTGACGGAGAAATTATGTCATCATCAATAGACGATACACGGCTGATCATTTGCAACGAAGAAGAAGTCCAAGGTGCATTAGTGGGATTTAAATGTAGTGACTGTAACGTAGTGGTCTTTGGTCCTGCTACGTTCTGTCAATCTTGCACATCAGACAATCTAATTACCATCACATTTGATTCCGTTGGTTCACTATATAGTTATACTGAAGTTAAAGTACCTCCACACGGGTGGCCGGGGGAAGTTCCATATATATTGGCCGAAGTAGAACTTCCAGAGGGACCGCACGTATTGGCAGAATTAATCGATATTCACCATGAAGATATCCAGATTGGTATGGCTTTAAAGCTGGCTTTAATACCTGTGGAGTACGGAACTACAGGATCAACGAAAATCGTATATAAATGGCGTCCATTCCAGACATCAGAATTGAACTAGGACTGAGTCATGAAAAATCTAAAACCAGGTAGAGAAGTAGTTGTAGCGGGAGTCGGGTTACATCCGTTTGGAAGGTTCAGAGATAAACCGTTAGCTAATTTAGCTCTCGATTCAGTTATAGCTGCACTCAAAGACGCTGCTGTTGCATGGAAAGACATACAAGTAGCCTATTTCGGCCATGTATATTATGAAGGAATGTCGTTCGGAGAGACATCTTTAAGCAAACTGGGACTTACAGGGATACCGATCATAAATGTGGAAAACGCATGCTCTAGTGGATCTACTGCATTTTGGCAAGCCTATTGGGGAATAAGTTCAGGTGTATTTGACATAGCCCTTGCTTTCGGAGCAGAAAAAGTTCCTGGTGGGCCAGTTTCAGTAACTAGCGAAGACAGTCCGGATAGGTACATCGGTGGGGACCATATGATGGCCGGCTATGCACTACGGTCTCGAAGATACATGGAAGAGACTGGTGCAACGCCAGCGGCTCTAGCGCAAGTCACGGTGAAGGCCAGACAAAATGCTAGCCTCAACCCTTACGCACATAGGAAAGATACGTATACCATTGAAGAGGTCTTGAATTCCCGGATGATCGCGGACCCTCTTACATTGTTCCAATGCTGCCCTACTAGTGAAGGTGCTGCGGCGGCGGTTCTTTGTGCTAAAGAGGCATTAACTTCATACCATATAGATCCTAAACGTTCTGTAAACGTCGTAGCAGCAGCACTCACATCAGGGAGTTATAACGGGCACGGCAGTGATCATTCAGCTTTCAGTCCATACCGGACAGAACCAGCTGCACTGCAAGCCTACGAGATGAGTGGACTCGGACCGGAGGATGTCGATCTAGTGCAAGTTCATGACGCAGCTACCATCGGTGAATTACAGCAACTGGAAGCTCTTCATCTCATACCATATGGGGAAGCTTGGGCTGCAACTATAGAGGGACGAACCTCATTAAACGGAGATATACCTACAAATACGGATGGCGGGCTCCTAGCTATGGGACATCCTTTCGGAGCCACCGGTGTGAGAATGATACATGAGACTGTTACTCAGTTGAGGAATGAAGCTGGTGACCGCCAAATACCTAATGCCAGAGTTGGGGTCGCTGAGTGCTCTGGTGCGGGAGACGTCACAACCGTGCACATACTTACTAAATAGCCAAACTGGATAATTTCATATAACTATATCCCATGATCAATTTTATAATACTAGCTTCTATGAAAGGGAAATTCGTCTCTCAATCAGGGAGTTTTTACGACAACTTCCAGATGATGGGATATATAGTAGCTTCGGACAGTACAGAAGCTGTATCGAGATTTTTTGACCAGACGCCATACCCTATCGAATGGTCTGATGTAGAATATCTGTGGGCTGAACCACTAACAGGCGGTCCTGAAACTGGCCACTATGGAGAATACGAACGAATATACATTGAAACTCTAAAGAATATGCACAGAAAATAAGATAGGGCTGATACTCTTATCAGCCCTATCTTATTTTCTAAAAATTATACCGTACTAACAGTTTTCAGCATGTTCTCTAAGCTGTCCAAAGTCGGACTTGAAACCTTCTATGAAAGCCCTGCGATCTGTTCCGTGCAAAACAAATCGAGCTCCCTGTCCAATCCAGTATTTAGAAAGTTCAGGGGATTGGTGATGAACCAATGCTGGTATGCCATGGGCTTCCGAAATATCAATGACCTTCTTGACAGTAGTTTTATATATTTCTTCGTCGTACATATCAGGCACTCCCAATTGGATACTCATATCATTTGGCCCAACAAAAATCCCATCTATACCTGGCACTTTTATCATATTTTCCAGATTGTCCACACCTGCCTGACTCTCTATCCCTATAATTGCAATGTTATTTTTATTCCGGTTTTCTAGATACTCTCGTGCGGCATCACTAGGGTGATCACCTGAGTCTACAACGCGTCTAACCGCCTCACCTTTTAGCGGCCTCCATTTAGCTGCACCCACTACCTCTTTTACCTGCTCAACCGTTTCACAATATGGAGCCAGCACCCCTTGAGCCCCGGCATCAATAGCCATAGTTACATAGTGGGAATCAGGGATAGGTATCCGCACTATAGGAACCACACCTGTAGTATTGAACATCGTTAGAAAATCGCCCAGTTCACCTCTACTCCGATAATTGTGTTCGGTATCAATTACCACATAGTCAAGTCCAATCCCCTCCATAAATGGAATCCATTTGGGATTTCTACTCACGCTGATCATGGTTCCAAACACCCTACCACCAGATTTCAAAACTTGCTTAAGTTCCGCTCCATTCATATGTTATCAACATCCTTTCAAATATGGGTATCCTTTAAGACGCCCAAGTATAGCATAGGCTGATAGACCTTGGAGCCTATGGAAAAAACTTGCGTACAATAACTCGTTAGTTTATTGACGCTAATATTGATATAATTTCACTTGCATCAAAACCTTTTTCATCCCCGACGAGATAGTAGTGCAAAACAGACAACTTGTTAAAAGCGAACTTGAACTAGTCGAAGCGGTTTCACTCCTCAAAAACTGTACAGAAATCGCAATAGATACTGAATCAAACGGGATGTACGCATATAAAGAGCGTGTCTGTTTGATACAAGTAGCAACTGCGGATCATTGCTTCATAATAGATACTTTGTTAATAGAAGACATGACCCCACTGGACAAGATAATGTCTGATCGAAACGTGCTAAAAATACTGCATGGATCAGACTATGACTTAAGATGTCTGAATCGCGACTACGGATTTAATCTCCGGTCTTTATTCGATACACAAATTGGCGCCCGGTTTCTTGGAGATACTAGACCCAATCTGGGATCGGTGTTAGACATCTATCTAGACGTACAAATAAAGAAAAGTCATAAATTGCAAACATCAAATTGGGGCTTAAGACCTTTATCTTATGAAGCACTTGAATACGCCGCGTCGGACGTGGAACATTTAATAGATCTGCATGAGGAACTTACCCAACGGCTTGAAAAATTAGATAGGTACCCATGGGTCTATGAAGAATGCCAAAGGTTAGAACAGATTAAATACGTAGAACCACTCGCCCCCAACGTTGCATTCCTTAATTTAAGAGGCTCCAAGAAACTCACACCAAGTGGATTAGCAATACTAAAAGGATTATTTTTATGGAGAGACACAAAGGCCAGCGTTAAAGACGTCCCTCCTTCACGTATTTTGACCAATGACGATTTAATCGAACTATGTTTACAAGCAGAGTCTCTTAGAAGCACTAACAGAGTGACTATACTAAAAGTGTTGACCGAGGGGGCCAGAGTGAATCCCAGTATTCCGTACAACTACTTAGACGAGATATTGGATATTCTCGTTCAATCAGTTGATGCTCCAGAAGTCCACAGACCCGAGCAGCGTCGGATAAATAGCTTTAAAGACCCAGAGGCAAAAGATCGCCTACACCTTCTGAAGCAGTGGAGACAAAACAAGGCGGCTTGCTTGTCATTAGATCCGTCTCTGATTTGGCCAGTTAAAAGTCTTGAAAGGATAGCGATCGAAACTGATCGATGGCACACTGAGGTTACTGACCTTGAAAACTCGTCAGTCCGGTCATGGCAAGTTAAAGAGTTCTCTGAGGAATTACAGAATCTAATCCTCAATCCTAGTTAGTAACTAAATGTTACAACCTCTTGGCAAAATCGCGCAGTGTTTACCAAATCTGGTATCACCACGTACTCATTCACCGTATGCATTTCATTGGTAGACATACCCACAACCACGTTTGCAATACCATTCAACCTAAAAACATTACCGTCTGTGCCACCTCCAGAAGGTCTTATATCCGGCGACATACCCATGTCTCGCATAACTCTGGTCGCTAGTTGCACTATAGATTCTTCAGGATCCAAGTTATACATTTGAAACATTACTTCCAGTTCTTCAGAGATTATCGCTTCGCTATATTTCTGGCGCGCTTGCTCCAGAGTATCCACCAATTGCATATGCAACGAGTCAAACGTCTCTGAGTTCATACTACGAAATTCCCCTCCAAACATCGCATTCGCCGGAACAGCATTTCGTACAGAACCACCTGCAATTGATCCCACATTGAATGTAGTCTCATCGTCCAGCCTTCCCTGAGGCAGTTGGTTAATAATATCAGTAGCTATTCGAATGGCAGATAGACCTTTTTCAGGTTCAACTCCGGCATGAGCTGCTCGTCCGATTATATTCACGTCGAACCTCATATATGTGGGACTTGATCCGGTAATCCGATTGACCGGTCCATTTCCGTCAAACACGACTGCCTCGTCGCAGCGTATCATATTCCAATCAAGATT
>CEOQ01038379.1_pt1 | contig 10669 bp, 14 predicted proteins | sample 361351 | NCBI WGS metagenome assembly CEOQ01 (sample SAMEA2619907, study PRJEB7988) | marine metagenome | biome: marine biome (ENVO:00000447); feature: deep chlorophyll maximum layer (ENVO:xxxxxxxx); material: "saline water (ENVO:00002010), including plankton (ENVO:xxxxxxxx)" | depth 60 m | reverse complement strand
CACGTTATTACCAGAGATACTATAAGAGTTTCCTACTCTTTGCATTTGTGTTGCAGCAGCATTAACTGTCAGCTGAACACTAGATGTCATTCTTGACGTAATATCTGCACGAGCAGCTTGTCCACCAAGCGCAAATATTCCTAATATAAGTAAAATCTTTTTCACAGTTTTAGTTCCATACCCTTTAGATATTTAGCAGCATAAATACTCTCAGAAGATCTTCCTTCAGAAAGATGCGCCCATTTAAAGATGTACTAAAGGATTTGGAAGAAGCTGGAATGAAGTCTTTATCGGAGAAGATGAAGACTGAAACTGAAGTAAAATTCGGTATCCGCAATGGATCTTGGTCGCACACCAAATGGTCCAAAGATCTAAATACAAATAAAGATTAACCGCTATGTCAAAAGTCGTTCTCAAAAATAACCAATTGAAAGCGGTCGTGAAAATTGTGTCCGAAGATGCAACAACGATCGATCCATCAGATCTGTCCTATGATGTTGTTGTAGAATCTGGTGATCCAGATTTCGGAGCATCAGGTAGTAGAGGTACTGCTGCTAGAACACAAGTACCTACAAGATTGGATATTGCAAAAATTATTTACAGTCAAGCAGAAGATAGTGGTAAGCACGTTAAAGTAGGACGTGGTGGTACCACCATTATGATTCTAGGTGGATCTGGAGAAGTAGATCTTGCTGGTAATGGTGCATTGGAACAAAGTGCAACTGGACCTATCGAAGTTCTTACATCTTCTAATGGTCATCCATACACTGCTATATTCTTCATCGATAAAGTAGGAGTAACCTAATGAAAGTAGATCCTAAAGCCTGGTTCAATAAAGCAGTTGAATGGGATAAGAAATTAATTAAAAAATGCCAAGATAAGTTTGGACTAACTGATTATCAAGTGGTCTGTATATCCTTTGCTAAAGGATTTATTATAGGAGCGATATTGCTTTGATTAGGAATACCACACACCGATCGTGGTAGAGGTATAGTCAAGATATAATTAGTAGTGGCACTCGAAAGATCGTAATGTCACACTACACAGTCGGTTATCACGACTTAGAACAGCATCATTTAGAAGTCTGTGAGTATGCAGATGATGCATACTCCGCAATACAACACAGTAAAGAGGATGTTTCCTATCTAAAGGAACATCCTCATTTTATTGATTACTGCTTCAAGGAGAATTGAGATGGTTATCTGGAGCATAAATATTATGATAGGTATCCTGCTTGTAGCAGTTGGTATCTCAATCTTCTGGATATTTAAGTATGATGATTGGTATCCTAACCCCGTTGTTGATGAACATCACTCCAGCAGAGATGATGAACAAGATGCAGGAATGGAAGTCGGAGCAGAATCGTACGCCCATTGAAGAAACCATAAATAGCTCACTTGAGGAATATAAAGATGGGAGCAATGACCCCACCGAGTCGGAAGAGTTGTTACAACTTCCGAGTGACGGAGATAAACAAGGTACTGGACGGAGACACAATAGATGTCACCATTGATCTTGGGTTTGACCTATATAAGAAGGAGCGAGTAAGGGTAGCTGGAGTTGACACGCCAGAGAAAAGGACACGCGATCTTGAAGAGAAAGCGTTGGGTATCGATGCGACTAATTGGCTTAAAGAGAAACTTGAAGACACTATCAATGGTGACGGCGAACTTTCTGTTCGCACTGAGCTTGTTGGTGGTGTTGGTAAGTATGGTCGTCTTCTTGGTTGGTTATATATTGATGACTCCGAAATTTCTTTGAACGAACTGATGATTACGGAAGGGTATGCTTGGCCCTATGATGGTGGTACAAAGAAAAAAGATTTTGAAGAACTACGTGAGATACGTAGATCTTTTGGTACTTTAGATGAATCATAATGGAAATCGATATCAAAAACAATCAAACAAATTCGTGGGGTATGGCCGCTGAAGTTCTTGAGGAAGAAAGACTCAAGAAGAAACAGCGTGACATAGAACAGAAAAAGATGTATGGTGAATCACCTTTTATTAAAGGATTGATTGACGAGGAGGCACAAGTCCTAAGCGAGTAATGCCTGTAGCGACTGACATATATCTTGGTAATCCCAATTTAAAAAAAGCAAATACTCAGCAGCAGTTCACTAAGAAGCAAGTTGCTGAGTATATTAAGTGTCGGGATAATCCTGTATACTTCACAGAGAAGTATCTGAAGATCGTTAATATTGACGAAGGTCTTGTGGACTTTAAGATGTATGATTTCCAGAAGGAAATGATGCATAAGTTCCACAACAATAGATTTAATATTGCGAAACTACCTCGTCAGTCTGGTAAGTCTACTATTGTTACGACTTACCTGTTGCACTATGCATTGTTTAATGCTAACGTAAACGTAGCAATTCTTGCAAACAAGGCAGCTACTGCTAGAGAGATGCTATCTCGTCTACAGTTGTCTTATGAAAATTTACCACGTTGGATGCAACAAGGTATCGTTGCTTGGAACCGTGGATCACTGGAGTTAGAAAATGGGTCAAAAATTATTGCTGCTTCTACCAGTGCCAGTGCTGTCCGTGGTATGTCTTTCAATATTGTGTTCCTTGATGAGTTTGCATTTATCCCCAACCATATATGCGATCAGTTTTTTAGTTCCGTTTATCCGACGATTAGTAGTGGTAGAAAATCTAAAGTAATAATCATATCCACCCCTAACGGGATGAATATGTTCTACAAGATGTGGGAGGATTCTCTCAAAGGTAGAAACGAGTATATTAATCACGAAGTACATTGGTCTCAAGTTCCTGGTAGAGATGCTAAGTGGAAGGAACAGACTATACGTAATACTTCCCAAAGACAGTTCACTCAGGAGTTTGAGTGCGAATTCTTAGGATCACAGGATACTCTTATCAATCCTGCTAAACTTAAGACACTATCATTTGATACTCCGATCCAAAGGAATGCTGGATTGGATCTATATGCACCAAGAAAAGATAAGCACGATTATGTTATTACTGTTGACGTTGCTAGAGGAACTCAGAATGATTACTCTGCCTTCTGCGTATTTGATATAACAGAATTCCCTTATAGGTTGGTAGGTAAGTATAGAAACAATGAAATAAAGCCGATTCTATTTCCCAATATCATATATGACACTGCAAGGAATTATAATAATGCACATATAATGATAGAAGTGAATGATATAGGAGATCAGGTTGCTTCTATTCTTCAGTTTGATTTAGAATATTCTAATCTATTAATGTGTGCTATGCGTGGTAGAGCAGGTCAGGTTATGGGATCTGGCTTCTCTGGTGGTAAAGCACAGTTGGGTGTCAAGATGAGTAAGACGGTTAAGAAGCAAGGATGCTCTAACCTTAAGGCACTCATAGAAGAGGACAAGTTACTTATTAATGATTACGAGACTATTGCTGAGTTAACTACGTTCGTACAAAAGAAAGACTCTTGGGAAGCTGACGAGGGATATCACGATGACTTGGTAATGTGTCACGTGATCTTCTCTTGGATGGTGTTACAAGATTTCTTTAGGGAAATGACCGACCTTGATGTTCGGAAGAAGATTTATGATGAACGTAAGAATGAGATGGAGCAGGATATGGCTCCATTTGGTTTTATAGAAACGGGTTTAGAGGAAGATACCTTTGTAGATGAGGATGGTAACCAGTGGAGAGTTGATGAATATGGTACCAAGCAATATGAAGTAGAGTATATGATGCCGTACATCTGATTTGCACATCAATTTTTTGGTGTTATAATTATATGTACTTGCTTTTTGAACAATGACGACTCCTTTGCACGGATTCACCGATCTCCATATCGATCGTTTGCATACTCAAGCAAGTGATCATAAGAGATATCGGATTACTATGGAAATCACTACAGACCTTGATCCTAAGGAATGGGACTGGCAAGATCTGCTAGAGTTAGATGAGGAGGAGGAACTCCACTGGATCCATTTTGAGGATTGTAACAAGTGACATTTATAAATACAAGTGCACTAAGCAGCAACGACCAGTGCACGACAATGACTTTCACCAAGAAAGGGCTTGTTAAAACAATTGTTGCTCAGAAGATGCAGTCGGTAGCAGAAACTTGCAAGGAGAATTACGCCAAGACGCTAAACGATCTGTATAAACACTGGGAACAAAAAGAATTAGACGACATCCTGTTATATTACAACACCATCAACACCGATAAGCCCACGGTAACTGTTGATCAAGTGTCTGATCTATTATGAATCTGGATGAACCATTTGAACTAGAACATATCCTATTAAAAGAAAGGAAGTGTAGATCTTGTGAAGTAACGAAGGATCTTATAGCAGACTTTTATTTAATAAGAAAGGATAGAGGAGCATACCCTAGTGCTTATTCATATGAATGTAAGGTATGTACTGTGAAAAGAATATTAAAGAATAGAAAAAAGAATCAACCATTTCCCGAATGGACTTATCCTGACTGGTAGTTCACGGCCTGTTTCCCCACTCAAATAATACAGATCCCTAAATAAATTTAGATCTGAATCAGAGTAATCTAATGGCAGGGCAAGTATCACCTGGAGTCGTAATTAAGGAACGCGACCTTACTAACGCTCGTATCGATTCAACTATCGATAACGTTGGAGCGATCGTCGGACCTTTTGAGCGTGGTCCCGTTAACCAGATGGTTAACATCGTTAACGAAAAAAGTCTTCTCGATTATTTTGGTAAGCCAAACGACAGCAATGCTGGTTTCTGGTTTACTGCTACAAACTTCCTCTCATACGGCGGACAACTTCAAGTTGTACGTGTAGGTGACGCGAACTTAAAGAACGCTGTTACTGATGCTGCTACTGCAGTACTGATTGAGAGCGATACAGATTACGCTACTAATCACTTTGATGGAGCACAAGGATTCCATTATGGTGCTAAGTATGCTGGTTCATACGGAAACAACATTAGCGTCCACGTGGTTGACCACGGTTATGATGCTGATCTAACTCTCGATTCTGCTTGTACTGCTGTTGCTGGATCCACTGCTTATCTAAGCAATGGTGCAACTGGTAAGTTATTTGCTGCTGCAACAACAACTGCTGTTAAAATTTACGAGACTAACGGTACCTTCGCAGTAGGAACTGGTAATCTCTTGATTCAACAGACAGGTGCAAATGATAGCACAATTAATGAAGGTGGTGCATTTGCTGCTGGAGATACTACTCTAACAGTTACAGACGGAACTGGATTTGCTCAAAATGAGTACATCCTAATCGGATCTGAGATTCTTAAGATTACTAATGTTGCTACTAACAATCTAACAGTTACACGCGGACAGTTTGGAACTACTGACGCAGAGCACGCTGATGGTGCTACCGTAACTGAACTTAAGGCATTCGATATCACTGCTTCTACTAAGTGGTGGGATACCGTAAAACTTACTGGTACAGACATTAACTGGAACACTCTTGTTTCACGTCCTGGTACTTCAAGTTATGCTTCCAACTTTAGTTCTAAGTATGACGAACTGAGCATAATCGTTCTTGACGCTACTGGACAGATCAGTGGTACTAAGAACACAGTTCTAGAAAAATTCCAAAACGTATCTAAGTCTGCTGGAGCTCAAACTGCTGAGGGTGCAGACAACTATTACGCAAATATTATTCGTTTTGCTTCTTCCTACTTATGGTGGGGTAAGCACGACACAACTAACACTACTGGTTCGCACGGTGGATACACCACAGCTGCTTGGGGTAGTGGAATAGACTCTGGTACCGTTTACACAGTCCTTGGTTATCAGAGCTACGATATGGCGGGTGGTGTAGATGGTTACGCTGTTACTGCTGGAAATCTAACCGCTGGTTATGATCTCTTCGCAGACACCGAATCAATCAACCTAGACTTTATCCTCGCTGGTCCTCTTCTAGATACCAGAGTGGATTCAATCTCCGTCGCACAGAAGTGTGTAAATATTGCTTCTGCCCGTAAGGATTGTATGGCATTCGTTTCACCCTACGAGGGTGCTGTAATCGGTACGCTTGCTACAAGCACTGATGCCCAAAGAGATAACGTAATCGACTTCTTTGATGGAGTTGGTTCATCAACTTCCTACGCTGTATTCGATAGTGGTTGGAAGTATATCTACGACCGTTTCAATGATACCTATCGCTACGTACCTTGCAATGGTGATGTTTCTGGCCTTTGTGTTCAGACAGCTGATGACCTAGATCCTTGGTTCTCACCTGCTGGATTCAACCGTGGTAACATCCGTAACGTAATCAAGTTAGCATACACACCTGCTAAGTCTGATCGTGACAAGCTTTATCAAGCACGTGTCAACCCAGTCTCTACATTTGAGGGACGAGGCACAGTCCTCTTTGGTGACAAGACTGCTCTCAGCACACCTAGTGCATTCGATAGAATCAACGTTCGTCGTTTGTTCCTAGTTGTAGAGAAGCAAGTAGAGCAACTCGCTAAGAACGTATTGTTCGATCTTAACGATGAGATTACAAGGTCTTCCTTCGCTAATGCAGTTGGTGGATTCCTCCGTGAAGTCCAAGCACGCAGAGGTCTAACAGACTATCTGGTCGTATGCGACGAGACTAATAACACAGGAGATGTAATCGATCGCAACGAGTTTGTTGCTGAGATATACCTCAAGCCTTCTCGTTCTATCAACTTCATCACAATCACATTTGTGGCAACCAGAACTGGTGTCTCATTTGATGAGATAGTTGGTCGCTAGAGATAACCACCCGATAAATAACAACATAGAGGTCTATTAACAAATGGCAGTCACCAGTAATGTAAAGGACTTCCTCTCGAAAGTACGGAGTGGAGTCAAGCCTAATCTGTTTAGGGTCAAATTAGATTGGCCATCTGGATTAGGTGTATCACAATCAGATAGAGAATTAGGATCTTTTCTTTGTAAGTCCGCTGCTCTACCTGCATCTAACCTTGGTGTAATTGATGTTCCCTTCAGGGGAAGAGTCGTTAAGGTTGCTGGAGACAGAACCTTCGACACTTGGAGTGTTACAATTATCAATGACACTAACTTCAGACTACGTAACTTGTTTGAAGGTTGGTTACAAGCAATCAATGCTCACGAAGATAACGTTGCCCAATTGGTTAACCCTGACGGTGGTGGTGCTGGATATACTAAGGATCTAGTAGTTCATCAATTAGGACGTAACGGCGAAGATCGTCAAGACAACTACGTTAAGTCTTACAAGTTATGGGGATGCTTCCCAACACAGATTTCACAGATTGATCTTGCGTATGATAGCAATGATCAGATCGAAGAATTCACTGTTGAGTTCCAAGTTCAATACTGGACAGCTGGCGACAACCCTGAAGAGTACGATAACAACATAAATTAATTTGACTAAATACCTTTTGTAGAAGGTATTCACACCTTATTATGGCACAACTTTTTGGATTCTCCATTAAGAGAAAAGAGGGACCAAAGGGTCAATCCCCCGTCCCTCCATCACAAGATGACAGTATTACCACTATTGCAGGTGGATACTTTGGACAATATGTAGACCTAGATGGCGGTGTATCTGCTCGTAACGAATACGAGTTGGTACGTCGCTATCGTGATATGGCCCTACATCCAGAAGTGGATACGGCTATTGATGAAGTAGTCAATGAAGCAATCATTTCTGACCTCGACGATACTCCTGTACAGATTGAATTATCCAATCTACCTGTAGGAGAAAATATCAAAACAAAGATACGCGAAGAGTTTGATAATGTTAAGCGTCTCTTAGGTTTTGAACAGAAGTCTCACGAGATATTCCGTAGATGGTATATCGATGGGAGACTTTTTTATCATAAAGTAATAGATTTAACTAACCCTAAGTTGGGTATCACGGAGCTCCGTTTCATTGATCCTATGAAGATCAAGAAGGTCCGTGAGATGGCCAAGAAAGCAGATCCTAATGATGCAAAGAGGTCTGGTAAAGAACCTACAGCATTAGACTACGATTTTGGCAAACACGAAGAGTATTACATCTACAATCCAAAAGGATTCTTGAATATGAATAGTCCTGAGCAAAAGGGCATTCGTATGGCAGAAGATGCAATCGCAACCTGTAACTCAGGATTGATGGATTTGAATCAGAAGATCCAACTATCCTTCTTACACAAAGCAATTAAGTCACTCAATCAACTTAGAATGATTGAGGATGCACTGGTCATTTATAGACTCTCACGTGCACCCGAACGTAGAATATTCTATATTGATGTTGGTAACTTACCGAAGATAAAAGCGGAACAATATCTCCGTGATGTAATGAATAGGTATCGTAACAAGCTTGTTTACGATGCTAATACTGGTGAGATCAGAGATGACAAAAAGCATATGTCGATGCTTGAGGATTTCTGGTTGCCACGCAGAGAGGGTGGTAGAGGCACAGAGATCTCTACTCTTCCTGGTGGTCAAAACCTTGGCGAGTTAAAGGATGTAGAATACTTCCGTACTAAACTCTTCAAGTCACTAAACTTACCACCCAGTAGACTCGATGGAGAAAAAGGATTTAGTCTCGGAAGAAGTAATGAGATTCTTCGTGACGAACTTAAGTTTTCCAAGTTCGTCGGTCGCTTGCGTAAAAAGTTTTCTGTTCTGTTTGATGATCTTCTGAAGACTCAACTCGTATTGAAGCGAGTTATCTCACTCGAAGAGTGGGAAGAGATGAGGGAGCATATTCAATATGACTATCTCTTTGATAATCATTTCAATGAACTGAAAGACGCGGAACTGATGAGTAACCGTCTAGACTTGGTTGCCAAGATGGAACCATATATCGGACGTTACTTTAGCGCGGAGCATATCAAGAAGAAAATTCTTCTACAAACCGATACGGAGCGTGAGGAAATTGAGAAGGAGATTAAGACAGAACGTAGTTCTGGCCTCATTCCTTCCATTGTTCCTGTAGACGCAGTTCTACCAGAGAACCAACCTGAATTGGAGACAAGTTCTCTAGAACGCTAAATACTTTATATTCTGGCTAAATTATGGATTCACCTAAACCTGAAGTGTCCGCACGTAATGCGGTAGATGCTATTGCCGATGGAAATCGTGCAGCTGCTGTAGATGCTATTAATCAAATGCTCTATGGTAAGTCTGCTGAAACTCTAGATGGTTATGCAGATACTCTAGCGAAGTCGTATTTCGGTACGATGGAACTACCAGATGGTCCTAATGACACTCCTGTCGCAGAACCACCTACAGCGGAAACCCCAGAAACAACAACAGAGCCTGAACCCAATGAAACTGATAACGGAGCAAATTGAATCTGTTGAATTTGTTACCGAAGAAAAAAACGGTAAGAAATCACATTTTATTGAGGGTATCTTCCTTCAAGGTAATCTAAAGAATAGGAACAATAGGGTATACCCTGTTCATATTCTAGAAAGAGAGGTCAATAAGTATGTGGCTGAACACATACAAAATGATCGTGCCGTTGGAGAGCTTGGTCACCCCGATGGTCCAACAGTTAATTTGGATCGTGTATCACATAAGATTCTTTCTCTTAAAAAAGAGGGAGATAATTTTATTGGTAAGGCAAAGTTACTAGGCACACCTATGGGTGTGATAGCAAAAAATTTATTAGATGAAGGAGTACGTCTTGGTGTATCATCTCGTGGTCTGGGAACTCTAGACAAACGCGAGGACGCTAATTATGTACGAGATGACTTTATGTTGGCAACAGCCGCCGATATCGTAGCGGATCCCTCTGCACCAGATGCTTTTGTAAATGGCATCTTTGAAGGTAAAGAGTGGGTATGGCAAAATGGTATCGTAAAAGAGTCACGTGTCGCAAGTTATAAGCGTCACCTCTCAAGAAGTGAGCAACGCGATCTAGATACGCGGAAAATCGCTGTGTTCAAGGACTTCCTTGGAACTTTGTGATTTATAAATAAATCTAGACATACACAGTATACAAGATTACTAGAGGTTAACTCCGATGTCAGAAAATTTGAACGAAAAGTTTGAGGAATTTGTTGCGGAAGCAGGTCTTCCAAGCGCAACTGTTCCAGGGAGCGAACCCAGTGCTCCATCCAGTAAGTCTGTAACCGCAGTCAATGCAAAGGCAGCTGCTGGTGATCAAGCTTCTGGAAAAGTAGATCCTTCCTTGGTACCTGGTCAGGCAATCCAAGATTTAGGTGGACCTACTCCAACACATAATCATCCGCAAGACGACTCCAATAAGTTGGAGAAGAATGCAACTAAGGATGCTGTGTCTGATCCACAAACAGGCGGTGGTAAGGATGAACCCTCAGGTTCAGATCCTAAGCTTGCCGACAAGATCACTTACGGTACTAAGAAAGAGGATATCGAAGTTGATCTAAGTGCTGATGTTGAAGCACTCTCCGAAGGAGAAGAACTGTCTGAAGAGTTCAAGAAAAAAGCAGCAACAATCTTTGAAGCAGCTGTTAAAGCGAAGATCGCTTCTATTGTTGAGGAACTCGAAAAGCAGTACAGCGAAAAGCTTGCTGAAAATACTGATGCCGTTAAAGCATCACTCAGCGAAAACGTTGATGGAATCTTGAAGTATACTTCTGAGCGTTGGCTCGAAGAGAATCAAGTTGCCATTGACACTGGTCTCAAAGTTGAGATCACTGAATCCTTTATTGGTGGACTTAAGTCCCTATTCGAGGATCACTATATTGACGTGCCAGAAGGCAAAGAGGATGTTCTCGAAAG
>CEOQ01052291.1_pt1 | contig 10674 bp, 7 predicted proteins | sample 361351 | NCBI WGS metagenome assembly CEOQ01 (sample SAMEA2619907, study PRJEB7988) | marine metagenome | biome: marine biome (ENVO:00000447); feature: deep chlorophyll maximum layer (ENVO:xxxxxxxx); material: "saline water (ENVO:00002010), including plankton (ENVO:xxxxxxxx)" | depth 60 m | reverse complement strand
GTCGATCGCCTGTTGGCCTCCCCGCGTTACGGGGAACGGTGGGGCAGACATTGGCTGGACATCTCTCGGTATGCGGATTCCAACGGACTGGATGAGAACCGGGCACTCATCAACGCATACCATTTTCGTGATTACGTCGTTGATGCATTCAATCGCGATCTGCCGTTCGACGACTTTGTCCAATCCCAGTTGGCTGGTGATCTTCTGCCTGAACCGGAACGTCCAGGTCAGGTTGAAGACCCAACCTGGGCGTGGCGAGTTGCAACCCTGGCGGGTGACCGACTCCGCGCCACGGGATTTCTTTCACTGGGCCCCAAGGGATTGCGGGAGGTGGATCCGGTGAAGATGGAAATGGACATCATCGATGACCAGGTTGCGACGGTGGGAAAGGCCCTGTTGGGACTGACACTGGAATGTGCGCGGTGTCACGACCACAAGTTCGATCCCATCACCACGGCGGACTATTACGCGTTGGCCGGCATCTTCAAGAGCACCCGGACGATGAAGCAGATTGTCGACAAGCGGGGAAAAGGAGATGGCTACTGGTTGGAGCGAGAGATCGCACGTACCCCCCTGGGATCGGCCAAGCGGGTTGTGGAGTCGGTGATGTGTGTTGAGGAGGGGAGCCCAAAAAATTTGCGGATACATGTCCGTGGCAGCCACCTGGAACTGGGCGAGGAGGTGCGGCGTGGTCTCCCAAAAATCTTGTCTCAGCAGTTGGCTGCGGCGGACATCGGCCCGGGTGAAAGTGGTCGATTGCAATTGGCTCGTTGGATCACGGACCCGCGGCACCCACTGACGAGCCGGGTGATTGCCAATCGGATCTGGCAATGGCATTTTGGTGTTGGGCTGGTCCAGACTCCCGACAATTTCGGTGAGCTCGGTGCGAGGCCAGCGGATCCAGAACTGTTGGACTGGTTGGCTTCGGAATTGATTCGCATGGATTGGTCGATCAAACGTCTGAGTCGAATGATCCTACTCTCACGTGCGTATCGGAGCGGAGGACAGGGAAAACCGGTGGCCGACGATGAATCGGGCCACGTATTGCCAGCTTCTTTGTGTGCGGCGGTTGGATTTCCTCGTCGTCGGCTGGCAGCCGAAGAGATTCGAGATTCGTTGTTGGCCGTGTCTGGACTTTTGGATTCGGAGATGCACGGAACGCTGTTGACTCTCAAGCCGCGGCAATATGTCAATGATGCCAAGACTGGTCGTCACCTGGTCCGTTACACGAATTCACGTCGTTCGATTTACCAGCCGGTTATCCGAAACAAGGTGTATTCGTTGTTCCAGATGTTTGAATTTCCCAGCCCCAGCCTGGTGTCAGGGCGGCGTGCCACCACGACAGTTCCTCCCCAGTTGCTGTTGATGATGAACAGTGAACTTGTGGCTCGATGCAGCCAGGCGATGGCCGTTCGCATGCTGCAAGATTCAACACTGACAGAGGTTGAACGAATCGGCTTGTCGTACGAATTCGTCTACGGACGGATTCCAGGGGAAGGGGAGGTGCAACGAGCTGAGGAATTCCTCAGGCGATTTGAACAAACGTTGTCACCGGAACAGTCTCTGGAAACTCGTCGTGCCGCCGCGTGGCAGGCCTTTTGCCAGGCATTGATGGTGTCCAACGAATTTGTCTACCTGGACTGAAGCACATGGGGTTGGCGTGATGAATCGGCCTGCGCTCTCTCGCCGTCAGATGTTGCAGCGCTGCAACATCGGTTTCGGCAGCTTGGCACTCTCGTCGATCCTGGCCGACGCATCGAACGGGGCGCGGCCTGAGTCCGGGCCGGTGTCGCAATTGCAACCACGTGCCAAGCGGATGATCTTCCTGTTCATGAAGGGGGGGCCATCGCAAGTGGACACCTTTGATCCGAAGCCACAATTGCAGAAAGATCACGGAAAGCCACTTCCAATCGACCGTCCGCGGTTGCTGTTTCATTCACTTGATGAAAGCAACAACAGGTTGTTTGCTTCGCCCTGGGCATTCCGTCGCCATGGCCAATCGGGGCTCGATGTCAGCGAATTGTTTCCTCACATTGCTGGCTGTGCCGACGATCTCTGTGTGATTCGGTCCCTGCACGGAACGAATCCCGCACATGGCGGAGCCACTCTCAAGATGCACACCGGCAGTGACACATTCATTCGTCCCAGTCTTGGTTCCTGGTTGTCCTACGGCCTGGGGACTGAGAACCAGAATCTCCCAGCCTTTGTCACGATCTCTCCGACCATGTTTCACGGTGGCGTAAACAATTACGGCGCGGCGTTCTTGCCGGCGATCCACCAGGGCACACCTTTGGGGCGGGCCGGGAGCAAGGTGGGACAGGCGAAGTTCGAGCATATTCGGCCGCGGATGTCATCGACACGACAGCGGTTGCAACTGGATTTTGTCCAGGACCTGAATCGACGTCATCGACGTGGTGCGGAAGATGATTCAAACCTTGAGGCGAGAATCGAGGCGCTGGAATTGGCCTTTCGGATGCAAGTCTCGGCTCCCGAGGTGCAGGACACATCGAAAGAAACCGAAGCCACACGCAGGCTGTATGGGGTCGACGAGAAATCAACACAGGACTTCGGCCACCAGTGTTTGCTGGCAAGACGATTCATCGAGCAAGGGGTCCGAATGGTCCAGGTCACGCACCAGAGTGGGGTGGGGCACTGGGACCAGCATGGGAATCTGCTGCAACGGCATCCGCAAAATGCTGTTGAAGTGGACCGTCCGATTGCCGGGTTGCTCAAGGATCTGAAGCAACGGGGATTGCTCGACGACACCCTGGTGTTGTGGGGCGGAGAGTTCGGGAGAACACCGACTGCAGAAGAGAAGGACAAGCCGAAAAACAACGGCCGCGACCACAACCCCAGCGGTTTCACGATGTGGATGGCCGGGGGAGGGGTGAAGGGAGGCCACGTCCACGGGGCCACCGACGACTACGGTTATTTCGCGACCGAGAAAAAAGTGCACATCCACGACCTGCATGCGACGATCTTGCATTTGCTGGGGTTGGATCACACCCGGTTGACGTACCGGTTTGGTGGTCGGGACTTCCGCTTGACCGACGTGGACGGTGAGGTTGTGCGCGAGATCATTGCGTGACCTGGCTGCAGGTGGCCCCCAATCCCGCCAGCCATCGTCCGGCCCCCTTGGCCTGGGGGGGCAAATGACCGGGAATCGTCACTGCGGAGTCGATGTGAAGAATGCGACCCGAGCGGTGGCCAGCGGTCACTGGGGGGCCAGCTAGATCAACTCGGAAATCACGTCACGGTGTTCGACCAGGTACTGTGGTCGACCGCTGAAGTCCGGCAGCTTGATGTGACGGACGTCGAGCCCGAGTTGTCGGTAGAGCGTGGCGAGGACTTGCTGGTAGTGGATCGGTCGGTCCTGGGCCACTTCGGCAAAGCGATTGGTCGAACCAATGACCTGCCCCATCTGCATGCCGCCACCAGCCAGGATGCATCCGGCAACCTGAGGCCAATGATCGCGGCCACCATTGGCGTTGATCCGGGGTGTTCGACCCATCTCTCCCCACACGACGACCGACACATCCTCTTCCAGCCCACGTTCACGGAGGTCGTCCATGAGCGCCAGAAGGCATTGTTCCAGTCGGGGTAGATAATCACGGAGTTGAGCAAAGTTGTTCTTGTAGGCGAGGTCACCGGCCTTGCGGCAGGAGTGCGTGTCCCAGCGGCCAAAAGAGATGGTGACACAACGGGCACCTGCTTCGACGAGGCGGCGAGCCGTCAGGAAGTCCTCGTTGTGCAGGGGGGCCCCGTCGTCGACCGAGTCGAGTGAGCCTCGTCCGTACCGTCTACGCACACGCGGGTCTTCTCGTTCAATATCCAAGGCTTCGAGCAGACGGCCGGACGTCAGCACTTCCAGTGCCTGCTGGGAATAGTGGTCAACGCTGTCCATGACTCCAGCTGCGTCGAGTCCACGACGGAAGCGGTCAAACGTGTCTCGAAGGGTCTTTCGACTCTGGAGCCGACTGAGTGTCAGGCCGTTCAGGGCCATGTTCTGTCGATCTTCGCCAGCCGGCAGAAACGGGCGGTGGGCGGATCCGAGAAATCCGGCACGACCAGGATCCTTCCAGCGATTGGGTGTCGTGTGACAGAGACTCACAAACGGTGGGATGGCGGGGTCGACTGGCCCCAGGAGTTTTGATGCAGCAGCTCCGAGTGACGGTTGGTTTCGGTCGAGAGAATCCTTGTATCCAAATCCACTGAAGCAAATCTCTGACGCGTGTTCGTTCTTCGCGCCCACCAGCGAACGGATGATGGCGAACCGGTCCATTTGCTGGGCTAATCGGGGCAAGTGTTCACACAGGTGAAAACCTGGGATCGTCGTTTGGATGGGCTGGAATTCTCCACGGATCTCACGCGGAGCATCGGGCTTGAGGTCCCAGATGTCCTGGTGCGATGGCCCACCGGGCAAAAAGACCATGATCACCGACTTGTGTCGCCGTGGTGCGGTCGACGCCGCTTCAGCCCGCAGCAGCGTGGACAGGTCCATGCCGCCAAGTGCCAGTCCACCGACTGTGAGCAATGATCGTCTCGAGACGCCATCGCAAAAAGCCTGGGATTTTCCGGTGATGGTAATCATGGAGCTGGCCGGATGGCCTTCCGGTGGGGCGACGCATTCGAATCTTTCAATGTCCGATATTCTAGCCGGTTGGGTGCTCGTTGAAACCGGAAGATTGGGGGACGAACAACGAAATCAGCAATTGGAATGTCGGCACTGGCCGGGAGTCGTGGGGAAGAGCCGGTTGGTCTTTTGTACAACCCGTGTCGTGTTACAAGAGCTCCCCGGGTTGTTATTGTCGTCGTCATGAACCAGGAGGAGAGCTACCTGTGCGACAGTTGCGGTGAAGACATTGTTGTACCGATTGATCCGACAGCCGGAATGATTCAGAAATACGTCGAGGATTGTCCGGTCTGTTGTCACCCGAGCGTGATCCATGTTGAGTTCCAGAAGGATGGAACCGTACGTGTCTGGGCCTCGGCAGAACAAGATCGGTATTGATGGAATCCCTGTGTTACTCGTGCTTACATGTGCGTGAGGTGGTGTCGGGGACAGGATCGACATTCTTACTGTGCCGTTTGTCTCAGCAAGACGACCGATTCCCGAAGTATCCACCACAGCCGATCGGGCGATGCACCGGTTTTGCGAGGCGAGAAATGGCAAGTCGTCTGTTCGAATTGAAGCTCACACCCGGGATGTTTGCCATTTGTCGTCTCGCTCCGGATCAGGATGTTCCGGGTTGGGCCGTCGGTGAGATCGTCTCTATCACCCGGACTCCTGAAGAATTGTCCATCGTGTGTTCGCAGGGTGCGGTGCCCGATCACATCCGCTGCGAGTCCGATTGGCGTTGTTTGCGGGTGGTTGGCCCCCTGGAGTTTTCAATGACTGGCGTGGTTGCCTCGCTGACTGGCACATTGGCCATGGCCGACATCAGCGTGTTTGTCGTTTCAACATTCGATACCGATCTCGTGCTTGTCAAAGAGACGGATCTCGACGGGGCGATCGCGGCACTCAAGGCTGTGGGCCATGACGTGGCACCATGACCGGGTGGTATGCTTTTCGTTTCGGCCGACCGGCCTTCAAGAACGATCGTGAATGCCGGGGCACAATTTTGTGCCAGGAAGCGTGTGAGGGAAATGAGGTCTCCGTTGTCAGGGCCGTTCACACTGACGATGTGGTCATTCGGTCGGAGCGAGACAGAATGGCCCGGGCGGGGTGTCGTTCCTGTTCGACAAGTGGGTGCAATTGACAAGGAGTGAGACAATGCAATTCGTCAAGATCGGCCAGAGCGAGTTGGAGGTCTCTCGCATGGCACTGGGGCTGGGGTTCCGTGGCCAGTCGTCTGACGCCGAGGCCGTCCGGTTGATCGAGCACGCTATCGATTCGGGCATCAATTTCATTGATTGTGCCAACAAGTACCAGTTGAGGACGGACGCTTCCGACGCTCATGGCAGTTCCGAGGAGATTCTCGGTCGGGTGCTGAAAACTCGCCGCGACCAGTTGGTGATTACCAGCAAGGTGGGAGCCGAAGGCGGACCCGAGAAAGAGGCCGGGGGGTGTTCACGGGAAAATATTCTGCGAGAGATTGAACGTTCATTGTCACGGTTGGGGACTGATTACATCGACCTCTACTTTCTTCATCGTTTCGATCCTGTCACTCCGATGGAGGAAACGCTGGGTGTGCTCGATGAACTGGTCACCAGCGGCAAGGTCCGTTACATCGGGTGCAGCAATTACCAAGCCTGGCAGGTGTGCAAGGCCCTGTGGTACTCCGAGAGGACGGGGGCGGCCCGGTTTGTTTGCGTACAGAACAACTACAACCTGTTGAACCGTGGCCTGGAACGAGAGATGTTCCCCCTGGTTCGTGACCAGGGACTGGGGGTGATGGCTTTCAGTCCGCTCCAGGTCGGGTTGCTCAGCGGAGCGTATGTCCCGGGCGAGCCACCACCGGCTGGCAGTCTCTGGAGCGAGAGACGCGAGGAATTTGACAGCGTATTTCAGGGCGAGACGGCGGCCATGGTGGAAACAGCCGCTGCGGTGGCACGTGACAGGGGGGTGTCGATGCCGCAATTGGCCGTCAACTGGGTGCTGGCTCGTGAGGAGGTCTCGGTGGTGATCACCGGAAGTGATTCGGTTGAGCAATTCGAAGACAACCGTGCTGCGTTCGACTGGGAATTGGACGACCTGGAACTGGCCAAGCTCAATGAACGGTTTGTCGAGATGATGGTGTGGTGATTGGGACCGCTGGTGCGGCTCAGGCATCATCCTCGAGCGTTCGTTCAATTTCTTCAACGACGTCCTTGGCTTCCTTGAGACCGGATCCCGTGGTTTCTCGGTGCAGCTTGATGGCCTGGATCTTGTTGCCACTGGTGAGTTCTTCAACGATCTGTGCTTTGAGAGACTCGTTGGGGTCGAAGTCGATTCCCGCGTTCTCTTTCAGTACCTCCACGGTGGCTTCCAGTTGAGCGATCTTGGCAGCGTTGCGCTTTGTGTACTTGTTGGCACCACCAATGACCAATGAAAGAAAAACGACAACGCCAATGATGAAAATGGGGTCCATGGATGGTGGGCCTTGTTGTGCCGGTGAATCTGAGAAACCGCCTGAACGTTAGTTGGCGATTCCATACAGGTGCTTCCTGCTTCGCAGGATCAACAGTCCGTCGGTGACGGCTGGTGATGCCATGAAACTGTTGGCGAGCGTGTTGGTGGCCAGTTGGCGATATTGCTGGGGATCAGCAGCGAAGACGTGGCAGATTCCACGTTCCTCCTCGAAACAGAAAATCCTCTTTCCGATGAGAATTGGCGATGCGCAGAACTTGCCGCCGAGCCTGGTGGTCCAGCGTGTTTTGCCATTCGTGATATTCACGCAGGATGCGACTCCGGTGTTGTTGACCATGTAGATTGACTGGCCGATCAGCAAGACTGACGGTCGCGAGGGAACACCTCGCATTGTCGACCACTTGATGTGGGTCTTGGTCACGTCGCCGCGGCCACCGGGATGGACGGCCATGAGCCGGTTGGTCACGTCTCCGCTGTTGAAATAGAGGACGCCACCCTGGAATAACGGTGGACAACTGACGTTGGCCCCACCATGAGTCACTCGCCAAAGTTCGCGGCCGTTGCCGGGGTCGTAAGACATTGTTGCCATTGCGGCGGGAACGACCACCTGGGTTCGTCCCTCATGGGTGATGATGCGGGCAGTCGAGAATGCCTTTCTGTAGGCTCCGCCCTTGCCCCCGAAATCGACGTTTCGGTCGGTTCGCCAAATTGTTTTTCCTGTTCGCTTGTCCAGTGCGGCGACATATTGCAGGTCCGATCCATCGAATGGGAGGAATAGCGTGTTGCCGGCGATCGAGACACTGGATGCCGGGCCACGGAAATGATCGCAGGGCAGGTCGTCCCGTTTCCAGATGACGTCGCATGACCGGGTGTCGAGGCAAGCGGTTCCGAGGCTGCCGAAGTGAATGTAGACTCGCCCCTCTTCCACCCAGGGCGTGGGTGATGCGTAACTGTTGAATGGATGAGAGTACTGCGGGTTCTTCGGTGCAAAGACGGTCTTGTCGTGCAGGATTTTTCCAGTCTTGCGATCCAGGCACATCACCGCCAGACGACGGCCATCCAGGGTGGCCGTTGTTAGCCAGATCTGTTGTTTCCAGATCACCGGGGACGACCAGCCCTTGCCCCAGATGGGTGTCTTCCACGCGACATGGTCTGTCTCGCTCCAGGTCGTGGGAATTCCGGTTGCCTGGGAGGTCCCGTCGCCACGTCCTCCTCGAAACTGGTTCCATTCCGGTTCGGTGGTCCAACCGGTTGCGGACAGGCCAGACAGGAGCATCAACCAGAACGCGTGTTTCATCGGTTGTTCCAATCGTGGAAGTGCGAAAAAGCGGGAGTGGCTTTTCAGGGGGCCGGGCTCAGGGGACTCGTGACACCTGGCGGACGGCGATGTTGTCTATTTCCAGGACGTTGTTCGCAACGGCAACGTGCTTGTAGGTTCCCAGCGCCAGAAACCAGGTGGTTCCCATCGCCGTGGGGTCGTAATACGGGAGAGGTTGTTCGTTGAGGGCGACCCAGCGACCGCGGTCACTTCGTACAAAAGCGCGGGTCGTGTGGTCCACGGTGTTGATCACCAGTTTCAGTCCGAACCAGCGTCCCGGGGCAGCCAGGTCACCCAGCCCGTGGATGGCGTTGCCGAAGTTTCTCCGGTCCTCGGGCAACTCGACAGCGATCAGGTCGCCGCGTCCCGACCAGGCGTGCATGTTGGCAATCATTTTTCCGTTGGCATCAGCAATCGACAGGGTGGGTTGGTTCTTGATGGCCCCGCGGCGGAATTCGGCTTCCACCGACACGACTCCCGGTGTCACTCGGACAGCGTGCATGGGCAGCACATCACTGGGGCATGTCGAGTTGATGTCGCAGACGGCCCGCCTGGCGGCTCCCGTGCCCGACACCGTCAGCGATCGATCCCAGCCGCGGTCCGAATACCTGGTGTTCTCGTACCAGCCCTCATGGCCGAACAACGGTGATGTGGTGGTTTCGTCTCCGAAGGCACGGCTGCTGAAGTCACAGGACCAGATCAGGTTGCCGCGGTCGGTGGGTGCGTTGAACGTGACCAGTCCGAACCGGGCGGGGTTTCGGAAACCAGTCGGAGTGGGTGACCAGGCGGAAAAGGGGGGGTGGCCTGGCTGGGTGAACCGATTGCGACAGAGGTTGAATCTCCACGTGGAACCGGGGCGAGGGTGTTGTCCCCCCCCCAGGCGGTCCAGTGGCAGTGCGGCTCGCAGTTCCCAGGCTTGTTTTCCGACCGTCGTGCGGACCTTGATTCCCGAATTCCAGTTGATGTTGGCAGTGGCTCCTATTGCTCCGGGGGTCTCTTTCGCGTCGTAGACGACACCTCGGCTGGTGATGCAAAACTGGTAGTAGGTCGTGCCCTGTCCGGTCGGGTCAAAAAACAACTCGATCGAGTCATCACTGAAACCACCGACATCCCGGTCTCGGGTCCTCGCCTTGAGAGCCGAAACAAGTGGTTCGTCGCAAGTCGCCTTGATGTAAAACCATTTTTCGTCCCAAGCCAGTTGAAATGTCGTCTTCTGCGGGGCCGGTTGATTTTTGAGTGTCGTGGTAATCCGCTGGACCGGGGAATCTGTCCATGTGGCGTCGTCGGCCCACGTATTCGCTGGCATTTTTTCGCGTGTTCTGGCCACGCTGGAAGTCGCCAGTGGAGCGGCCTCGGCCAGCGATGAAGCTTCGTAGCGGGTACGGCTTTTGAGCATGTGTTGCAGTATGCCCTTGTCAATCAGGTCCACGCGGCGTCGGTAGACGGTCCCCTGGGAGGTTGCCTCGCGTGCCCGTTGCACCCGTTGGCTGATCGTGTCCAGGAATTCACGAGTTCCCATCCGGTTCCACCACGACCGGGAGTCCTGCCCACCGCCATGGTTCATCCAGCGTTTCTCGAGTGCCGTGTGGAACGCTTTCATTTCCAGAGCCGCGGGGCCGAAGAACGACTGATAGTACTCGTCGAGGGCGACATCGATATCCAGGGTCGTGTCGTCATAGAGTTTCATTCGCCAGTACAGGTTCATGAAGTCCAACACGGGGTTGGCCTGGGCCACTCCGCCCGGCCTGGTCCCGTTGTAGGTGGTCAGGTAGAGGTACTGCAGCTTTCCGCCCTGGAAACCGCTGATCTTCTTCATCGCCTTCACGTCGGCCGCATGGACGTGCGGAACCATGCAGGGAAAAGCCCATTCGGTGATGTGTGGCTTCAGCAGGTATTCCCAGGTGGTGAAGAACCGACATTGGTTCTTGTTGACAAACTCGGCAATCCGGAGGTGGTCGCGGCGCTGGGAGCCGGGTGTGGCGTAATTGGTGTAGAACTTGCAGAACTCGATAGCCACGTTGGGTTCGAAAACCAGTCCCTGTGGCGGCAGGGTGTAGTTGAAGTAGGCGCAGTTGGAGATCATTGCCTGCGGGTGGGTCTTTCGGACCTCCCGGGCGACGTTGTTGACAAAGTCCCAGACGTAGTGACTGGCGTTTCCGGCCGGGCCGATCCCGGGGCGGTACAACCGCCGGCAATCCGGACAATCACACATATTCGTATTGTCGTTGGGCATCACCGAAAAGAACTTCCCCACCGCGCCCCGGTACGCGCCTGGGAATGGCTCGGG
>CEOQ01148611.1_pt1 | contig 10677 bp, 6 predicted proteins | sample 361351 | NCBI WGS metagenome assembly CEOQ01 (sample SAMEA2619907, study PRJEB7988) | marine metagenome | biome: marine biome (ENVO:00000447); feature: deep chlorophyll maximum layer (ENVO:xxxxxxxx); material: "saline water (ENVO:00002010), including plankton (ENVO:xxxxxxxx)" | depth 60 m | reverse complement strand
CCCGGCCCGGTCGCCACCTCGGCCACCTCGTCGATCCAGCCACTTTCGTCCAACCGCATCCGGATCAGCGGATCATTGTGCAGGAACACCGTCTGCAACAACGACGGTTGGCTGACTCGTTCGCAGTCGCAGTTGAGCGACCGCGACGGCTTGCCAAAAACATTCATGGCGTAGGTCCCGGCCATCCGCATCGACAGGAAACCGGTCGCCCTCCGCTGCAGGTTGCTACGAACCGCCTGGACCTTGTCGGTTGATACGGTGGCCTGCTTGACCGCATCGTAAATCACCTCGGCCGGCAAACGACGCGGGATCGCCCGGCTGAAGTTGCGACGATCCTGCGGGTTTGTTGCGTTCGGCTTCCAACTCCGCTGGTAGGCCTGGCTGCTGGCAATTTGCCGATGAAGCCACTTCATGTCGTACCCGCTTTCGATGAAGCCAGCTGTCAACCATTTCAACAACGCCGGATGACTCGGTGGGTTCGCCGGTGTGAAGGCATCGGGAGGATCGACGATACCGACATGGAAGTAGCTGGCCCACACCCGGTTGACGAAGGCCCTGGCAAACCACGGATTCGTGGGATCACTCATCCAGTCCATGATCGGCCGCCGTGGATCGCCGCCCGCCTGGATCGTCACGGTCCCGCTTCCCAGCAACTGCAACTCCAGTGGCTCGTTGGTCCGCGACACCAGGTACGGCCATCCGACCACCTCTCCGGCCCTTGCAGCGGCAAAACCCGGAAAACCCGGCCCCTTGCCGCGGGCCCGAACACCCTCGAAGAACCGGGTGAACTCGGTGAAGTCCTGCTGTGTCCAACGATCAAACGGGTGCTTGTGACACTCGGCACACTGCAACTGGATTCCCAGGAAGCTGTGCGCAAAAGCCAGCGCCTTGGCCTTGGGTTGAGCAATACTGTTGCGGGTCCAGTAGTGAGGCATCGTTTTCCGGGTGGAAAAGTCAGCGGGGTTCTCTCGTCTGACGTACGACGACATCTCGGCCGAGTACTCACCAGCGGTCTGGTCACCCTGCAGTCCCTCCGAAAGCACGATGCCCTCGACCAGCTTGTCGTACCGCAGGTTCTCGGCCACGCGACGATGCACCCAGCGGTACCACTGGATCGACAGGGCCTGCCCCACTTCCAGCACCTGGGTCTGAGCCGTCGGGCTGCAGCCGGTGAAGTCGCAGATCTTGTTGGTCCACCACGCCGCGTATGCGGGCCGATCGAGCAATTCGCTGATCTTGCGAGATCGCTTGTCCGGACGTTTCGAGACCAGGAACGACTCGATCTCTGCTGGCAGCGGCAACGAACCGGTGATGTCGATACTCGCGCGACGCAGGAACTCGGCATCGCTGCACAACGCCGACGGCTTCATCCCCAACTTGGCGAGCTTGGACTCCACGAAACCGTCAACCGGGTTGGCAAATGTCCCGCCGGGCGGATCGAGCGATCGGCCACCCCTGGGCCTCATCACCGGAACCGCGGCCACTCCATTGTCGTAGAACACGACAATGTGCGTGTCGCCGATTCCGGCGACAACCGAGCGACCTTTCGAGTCCACGGTGACCACCGAATCGTCGTTGCTCCGGAACCGGCACACGCCGGTCACGTCTTCACGTGTTCCATCTTCCCAGGTGGCCACGACCGACAACGGCACCTCCGACTGCGTGTCACCAAAGACGATCTCGCTGGGCGAGACATCCAGCCGCAGCAGCGATCTGGACGATTTGGTCCCCCTGGCTCCTGACTCGATCCATCTCAACAGCAGGCGGTGTTCCCAACTGCCAGGTTCCAGCCGCTTGCCCCCCTCGTGATCGGTCTTGAGTGTCGGCTTGCGGAGCACCAGGCTGGCGGCCGCCGTGGACGTGTTCACCCGTGGCCCGTCCTCGGAAGTGGCCTCGGCCGACAACGCCGCATGATCGCGGGAAAAATCGAACCCGAACAGCGACAAGCGAAAACCACCCTGCCCCTGGAACGATCCGTGGCACTTGGCCGAGTTGCAACCAAGCCGTCCCAGTAGCGGGACGACGTGTTTCTGGAAATCGGGCACCTCGCGAACATCGGCTCCGGCAAAACGTTCCGACACCGGACGCAGCGGCTCAGTCGCCTGGACAGGGCCCAGGCACACTGCCACCAAACACGCAGCAACCCGAATCGCCGACAGGGATCGGGACAAACCGAAAACCCATCGGCCAGTCAACACGGTCATTTGCCCGACTTCCCTTTGTCCCCGGCCGTTGTGGCCGCCTGTTTCTTGAGTTCTTCCACCACGGTGAACGAATCGACGGTCGGATCGGTGTGCACCGCCCCCACGCGAATCCGATCACCGATCTTCAGATCACCAAATCTTGCCCGGAACTTCTGGTCAAAGAATCCTCGCATGCTCATCAAGCGACCAATACTCGCCTTGGGATCAGTGGCCCGGCTGCTCTTTTGCGAACTTTCGATCGAGTTGATTTTCAGGGTCAACTCGTAACCCTGTTCGGATTTCTCGGTGATGGTTCCCACCACGACTCCACGGAATCCACGAAATGACTCGGCCGGCACCGGGTAGGTCTCCGGATCGAATGGAACGGCCCGTTCGAGCACGGTGGCCTTGGGCGACAGAGAGAAGGTCGTGTCCTGGAGTGTCCCCGATCGGAACTTCAGGGTTTCTCCTCGCTTGATCAGCAACAGCGTGTCCAGCCAGGCCCCGGAAATCCCGACCACCTTGACCGTCTTGCCAACCACCGTCTGCTTCAGACTCCGGTCTCCATAGATCGCCGTGATGTAATCCACGTCCAGGGTGAACTCGCCCAACTCGACATCCTTGGACTTCAGCCGACCGATCACGATCGAATAGAAGGTGTTGGCTCCGCCCTTTTTTCCACCCTTTTTCCCCCCCTTTTTGCCGCCCTTTTTCGTCCCCTTGCCTTTCATCGCCATGGCCTGGCCACCGGCACCGCCGACCACGATCGATGTCATCGCACCGATCTTCGTCCCGGCGAACTGTTTCCGGAAACGCTCGCCAACGAAGACGACTCTCGATTTTTCCTCGGTGTCCTTGGAAGGGACCTCGAAGACAACGATGTAGTCCTTGCCCCGGACCCCCTTGAAGGTCAGCCTGGCGACCACGGGTGCCGGCCCAAGTTGCTGGACCCCGGACTTCACGGTTCCCGGCCTGGGTTTCTTGCCACCGGTTTTTGCAGCCGCCTCCTTGTACTTGGCGATCGCCTCTTTCTCAGTCATCTCGCCCGCGGCCACCGCCGCCTTGAGTTTCCGCCCCAACTCCTTCAGGTCGACGGACGCCTCGGGGGTCTCCGATGGTTTGTCACCACCATCAGCAGCCTCCTTGTACTTCGCGATCGCCTCTTTCTCGGTCAACTTTCCGTTCGCCACGGCGGCTTTCAGTTCCACGGCAAGTTTCTCGAGTTCCGTTTCGGAAAGCCGCATGGGCTTCGTGCCGTCGGTGGCTTTCTTCGCCGGAGGCGACTTTGCCGCCAACTGAGTCTCCGCAACACGGGTGAACCCCCGGGCGACGTGGTACAGGTGTTTGTCCGACCGCAGGATCAACGCCTTCCCGGCGACAGCTGGCGACGCGATGAAACTGGCATCCATCCGGTTCTCGGCAACCAGTTGGAACTCGCGTTCGGCCGAGATCACAGAAATCCGCCCCTCCTTGCTCGAGAAGTAGATCTTTCCGTCGGCCAACAGCGGTGACGCCCAGTGACTTCCTCCCACGCGTTTTCGCCAGATCTCCTCGCCAGTTTTTGCTTCCAGGCACCTCGCGATACCGGCTTTCTCGGTCACCGTGAACAACATGTCATCAACGATGATCGGTGACGGAATGTGCGGGGTGCTCCGGGTCGTGCTCCACGCGACGTGCGTGTCGGTGACATCACCCGAACCGGTGGGACGAACGGCCAGGAAATGACCGGTCAGTCCACTGGTGAACAGGTAAACCAGGCCATGGTCAAACAGCGGACGACACGCGACATTGAATCCACCCAGGTGGTGCACACGCCACAGTTCCTTGCCCGTGACTGGGTCGTAGGAAATCGTCGCTTCAGCGGCCGGAGCAATCAGTTGCCTCCGCCCCCCCAGTTCAATCAGCTTGGCTGTCGCGTACGACTTCTTGTTGTCTCCGGGCTTCTCCTTTTTCACTTCACCAGGATCAATACCCCGGGCCCTCAGCGTGGCATCCCAGTCGGACTTCACGTTGCGGTCTCGCACCCACCGCGTTTCCCCCGTCTTCTTATCCAGCGCCACAAAGAACTGCTTGTCGACTCCATCGAAGGCCACGAACAGTGACTCGCTGTCGACAATCGGCGACGATCCCGGCCTCACCCTGTGATCACAGTGAAAATCGCGACGTTCCCAGATCTTCTTGCCGCTGGCTGTGTCCAGGCAGGCCGTCCCGTAGCTCCCGAAATGCACGTAGATCCGTCCCTGCTCTATGACCGGAGTCGACGTCGCATGACTGTTGAGATACGAGTACGCCGACTGCGGCTTGGCGACATCAAACACCTTGATGTCGTGAACGATCTTGCCACTGTTGAGATCCACGCACAGGGCAAACAGTTCACGGCCATCCTCGCGGGCGGTGGTCAGCCAGACCTGGGTGCCCCACACGACCGGAGACGAATACCCCTTACCGTGAATTGCCGTTTTCCACCGAACGTTTTTCGTTTCGCTGAACTCAACCGGCAATTCCTTTGCGCGACTTCTGCCATCTCCACCGGGACCACGAAACTGGTTCCAGTGAGCCTGTGTTTTGCCCTCATCGGCGGTCACAACAGCAACCAGCAGAAACGGCATCGCTGCAGCAAACAGCGCTTTGGAGAATTTCATCGACAACTTTCCTGTTTTCTTTGACTGGCTCGCGCGGCTGATGTCATCCGGCAACATTCCGCCAACCATTCTGACCTGCCGACAACACAAACCACCACCAACCTGAAATTGTGGACTTCATTCTAGAGAATTTCGAGACAAGACTTCTTCAACCTTCGCCAGTTTCTCAAGTAATCTGGCAACAGCATCCGGCCGATTCATCCATTTCGCTGCCTATCAAACACGGATCCATCACGGGGAACGCCAGGCCGCCCAATCAGTGAAACAGAATCCGTTTTGCCGCGGCGGAATTGAACATCTGACGTCCCGAGTGACCGATTCCGGGAACCGCCTCGAACACCGCGTTCCTCGACCAATCGGGAAACAACCTGACGTACATCCGGTAGTTCCGCCACCGCTCGAAACGGTGTCGGCCCTGGGCCATTGCCGGAGGACTCGTGGCGAGGTTCTTCGAGCCCATGTCCAGCATGCCCCCCAGGTAATAGACCCGTCGTTCCTGCATCTGCTTGAGGATCGCGTCGTGGCCACGGGCCGTCATGTAGACATTCAGATCATCCAGGCCGTACTTGTACCGGTTGAAATCCTTGACGGACTTCGGCTCGGCAAACATCCCCACCCGACCCGGAACCGGTCGTCGCTTGTCGAGATAAATGTACGACGACGGGTTCATCACCAGGAACTTCAACCGGACTCCCTGGTTGACCCTGGCCCGCCCGCCTGCCGCATACCGGTTGACGAACTGGCCGCCGGCCGAGTGCCCGGCAATCACGACCTGCGACAGGTTGGGAAACCTCTTGCGGTCCCGAAGCCGATCAAACACCTCGTCGATCACCTGGAAGGAACTGATCCGCTTGGGTTTCAGTGATCGGTGGCCGACGGACCAGCCTCCCGTCCAGACGTGCAGGCTGGACGAGGGCTTGTCGGCAGCGATCGGAAACCTGGGAGCCACGATCGCTGTCCCGACTCCCCGATGGTCAGCCAAAGCACTCTCCACGACCGAGCGAAAGTAGCTGTTGGCCGTTCGACCCAAACCGTGCACCACGATGACGACCCGGCGAACCGACCGATGCTCCCGGTTGAACGGATGAGTGCGATAGTAGACAACGCCACCACCCTGGCTGGTCGTCAACGTCCCGCGAAACTTCTCGGGATCGATCTTCTCCGCCGAGTTCAATGGCAACGGCAGTGTGACGAGCAGTAACAACACCCCAATGCAAACCTCACGCATCCGAACGCTCCAACAATTCACTGCCGATGGGATTTCCAGCTTGCACCACTAGCACAGTCGAATATCTCCATTCAATCAACGATCATCTTCTGTGGAATCGTGATTCGCGAATCAGAAACACCATGCGGAACCCGATTGGAACACTTCCAGAGAATGGACCGACCATGCCACGCCCACAACGAACCTTCGCCTCCCTGGTCCTGGTCCTGGTCCTTTCTTCCACTGCCGGAGCCACCGAGCCACTGCACGAACGGGTGCGACACGCTCACGCCAACAGCAACGGGGTGAAGATCCACTACGTCACACTCGGAAAAGGACCACTGGTGGTCATGATCCACGGCTTCCCCGATTTCTGGTACACGTGGCGCCACCAGATGGAGGCCCTGGCCGACAGCTACCAGGTCGTGGCACTCGACATGCGAGGCTACAACCGCAGCGACAAGCCAAAGGGAGTCGAACAATACGACGTCAGGTTGCTGGTCGCCGACGTGGCGGCAGTCATCAAGCACGTCGGAGGGAAACAGGCCACGATCGTCGGCCACGACTGGGGTGGCATGGTCGCGTGGCAATTCGCCATGGCATTGCCCGGGCAGTGCAGCCGCCTGGTGATTCTCAACCTGCCACATCCCCGGGGACTCACCCGCGAACTGGCCAACAACCCTCAGCAACAAAAAAACAGTGCCTACGCCCGGGCTTTCCAACTGCCCGGAGCCCACAAGACACTCACCGCCAAGGGACTCTCCGGGTGGGTCAAGAGCAAGGAAGCCCGTGCACGGTATGTCGAGGCGTTCCAGCGATCCGACTTCGAGGCGATGCTCAACTACTACAAGCGGAACTACCCCCGGCCACCCTACAAGGAGGACACCTCGCCGGTGGTTCCGGTCAAGGCGCCGGTGTTGATGTTTCACGGACTCAACGACCGGGCATTGCTGCCCGCCGCTCTCAACGACACCTGGAAGTGGGTCGAGAAGGACCTGACCCTGGTGACCGTGCCCGGCTCGGGTCACTTCGTCCAACAGGACGCGGCCGAACTGGTCTCTCGAACGATGAGAATGTGGCTCGACCTCAAGACCGGTCCCCGGTCAACGAGCTCGCGGTAACCCGTGACCAGGACGCCTCACCAGCCGGAACACCCCATGACACCGCTCGCCCGCCAACGGTTGATCGCTCGAACCCTGCTGGGACTCATCGCCGCATGGGCAATGACCGGGGCTTCCGGGACGGTCGCTGCCGACAAGAACTCGTACTTCGGCATCCAGGTTGTCGATGCCGCAACCGGGCGCGGTGTGCCACTGGTTGAGTTACGAACCGTCAACGGCATCAGCCATCACACCGATTCGGCCGGGCGGATCGCTTTTTACGAACCCGGCTTGATGAACCAACGCGTGTTCTTTCATGTCAGCAGCCACGGCTACGAGTTCCCAAAGGACGGTTTCGGATACCGGGGAACCCGGCTGCAAATCACCCCCGGTGGCAAGGCGACGCTGAAAATCAGGCGGCTGAACATCGCCGAACGCCTCTACCGGGTCACCGGCGGCGGCATCTACCGCGACAGCCAATTGCTGGGACACCCCGTTCCGATCCGGCAACCGGTGCTCAACGGCCAGGTCCTGGGCTCCGACAGCGTGGTCACCGCGATCTTCAGGAACCGCATCCACTGGTTCTGGGGCGACACGAACCGGCCGTCGTATCCGCTGGGCAACTTCCACGTCCCCGGGGCCACCTCCCAAAGACCCGGCACTGGCGGCCTCGATCCCGAGACCGGTGTCAATCTCGAGTACTTCCTGGGACGGGACGGTTTTGCCAGGCCCACGGCCAAGCTGCCGGGCCAGGGACCAACCTGGATCAACGGGCTGGTCACGCTCACCGATTCGCGTGGCCACGAACGGTTGTTCGGAATGTACGTCAAGATCAAGCCGCCCCTGACGATCTATCAGCGAGGACTGATCGAATTCGATGCCAACAAACAGAAATGGACCAAGATCGTCGAGTTCGATCTCAAGGCACCACTGTTTCCCTTTGGACATCCGCTGAAACGGACCGAGAACGGTGTCAACTACATCTGCTTCGGCGACCCGTTTCCATTGGTCCGTGTCGAAGCAACCGCCAAGAAACTGGCCGATCTCTCGAATTACCAGGCATACACCTGCCTGGTCCAGGGCGGCGACGAGAAGTCACTTGATGTCGAACGCAGTCGAGGGGAACTGAAATGGCGTTGGAAATCCGATACGGTTCCATTCACGCCTCAACTGCAGGCCAGGTTGATCAAGCAGGGCCGCATCGAACGCCGCGAAGGACTGTTTCAACTGCAGGACAAGGACGGGAAGCCGGTCCTGGTACACCGTGGATCGGTCTGCTGGAACAATTTCCGCCGGAAGTGGATCATGATCGGGACCCAGCAATTCGGCTCGTCGTTTCTCGGCGAGGTCTGGTACGCCGAGTCCGAACAACCAACCGGGCCCTGGACCCACGCCAAAAGAATCGTCACTCACAAGAACTACAGCTTCTACAATCCCAGGCAGCACCCGTACTTCGACAAGCACGGCGGGCGGGTCATCTTCTTCGAAGGCACCTACACCACGCTGTTCTCGGGCAACAAACAGAAAACACCCCGCTACGACTACAACCAGGTCATGTACAAGCTCGACCTGGCTCACCCCGACCTGCAACTGCCGAAACCCGGCAAACCAGCGGGCAACCAGTAAACCGAACAACCAATTGACCTCACTGCAATTCCAGGGAACACCGACTGATGGGCAAGTTTCTATTCGACAAGGACGTGCGGATCACTCCTCTGCGGAACAAGACAATCGGCGTACTGGGTTACGGCAACCAGGGCCGGGCACAGGCGCTGAACCTGCGAGACAGCGGGTGCGACGTCATCGTCGGCAATCGACGCGACCGGTACTACAAGACTGCCGTCGCCGACGGGTTCGACGTCGCACCGATCCGGGAGGTCGTCCCCAGGGCCGACATCCTGATCATCGCGATCCCCGACGAAATCCAGCAACAGGTCTACGAGAAGCACATCCGCGACCACCTGCTGCCCGGGCAGGTCATGGACTTCGCCAGCAGCTACGGGATCCGGTTCGAATGCATCGTGCCACCCGATGACATCGACGTCGTGATGATGTCGCCACGAGCCATGGGTGTCACGGTCCGCGAGGCCTACGAGGCGGGCAAGGGTGTGCCGGGATTTGTGGCCGTCTGGCAGGACGTTTCGGGCAAGGCTCGTAAGGTCGCCCTGGCTCTGGCCAAGGCCGTGGGATGCACACGGGCCGGTGTGTTCGAGTGCCGGTTCGAGGACGAATCGGACATCAACCTGCTGGGTGAACAGGGATTGTGGCCATTGTTCACGCAGGCGCTGCTGCTGACCTACGAGGTGGCCGTCGAAGCGGGGATTCCTCCCGAGGTGGCCCTGATCGAGTACTGCGCTTCGGGAGAAGCCTCCGAGATTTTCCGACAAATGGCACTCGACGGAATCGTCCGCCAGGCCCGATTCCATTCACCCACGTCACGTTACGGCACGTTGACACGGGCCGAGAAATTGCCCAACAAGGCCATGAAGGACCGGCTGCGAAAGGCAATGGACGGAATCCGCAGTGGCCGATTCGCTCGCGAATGGGCCAAGGAACAGGCCCAGGGGTATCCCGACCTGACCCGGCTGATGAAGGAAGCCGAAAACCACCCCATCACCAGAACCGAGCGAAAAGTCCACGCCATCACCAAGTGCCCCAACAACTACTCGGTCGACCCGTCCTGATCTCACCACGCATTCAATCCAACCATGATGGACCTCACGTATTACCTTCTGGCCACGCTGGCAGTCCTGGTGTCCATCCTGTTGTGGCTCACCAACCTGCTTTCGTTGCCGGGCAACTGGGGCATCCCCATCGTGGCTCTTGGACTGGCCTGGGGATTCCCCATCGATGCGACGACCGGTGGCCCTGGAATTGGCTGGGATTCGGTTGGAGTTCTCTTTGGACTGGCATTGCTGGGCGAGGTGCTGGAATTCGTGGCCGGCGCGGCGGGAGCCGCCAAGCAGGGGGCCAGTCGACGGGCCATTGCGCTCTCGCTGGTTGGCTCGTTTGCCGTCAGTCTCCTGGGAGCCATGTTGCTGGGTGGACTGATCCCAATCGTGGGAGCACTCCTTGGAGCTGTGATTGGTGGTGGAGCCGGGGCCTGGTGTGGTGCCTACCTGGGCGAAATGTGGAAAGGCCGCAGCGCGCCCGAACGGATGGCGGCCGGGCGTGGAGCCGTAATTGGCCGCGTCCTTGGCACCGTTTCCAAGCTGCTTGTCGGAGCCGTTATGATCGGTGTGATCTCCGCCGCTGCATTCATTTGAAACGGCCTGAACAGCTGGCTGTTGCAATTTGATACAGCCGGTCAAATCTGGATGGTCCCGGATATCCCGGTCGACCTCCATTTTTATTTTTCCTTAAATCGTTTCTGCAAAACGATTTACATCTCCTGTTTCCAGAAACCACGTTTTTGGCATGCCGGTTGCGTTAGTCCCAACCTATCCGATCGGGTGCTCCAATCCACCGGAGCACGACTCACTCACTCCCCTCTTTTCCCTTCAGGAGATCTGTGATCATGCGTAAGCTCAACCTGCTGTTGTTGT
>CEOQ01086287.1_pt1 | contig 10692 bp, 9 predicted proteins | sample 361351 | NCBI WGS metagenome assembly CEOQ01 (sample SAMEA2619907, study PRJEB7988) | marine metagenome | biome: marine biome (ENVO:00000447); feature: deep chlorophyll maximum layer (ENVO:xxxxxxxx); material: "saline water (ENVO:00002010), including plankton (ENVO:xxxxxxxx)" | depth 60 m | reverse complement strand
CGGTTGGGTGTGGAACGCATAGTTGTCGTCGTTTCTCCCTCAAACCATGAGGCCATCAAGGCCCTGTTGGGAAACAGGGTTGAATACGCGGTCCAGTCCGCCAAGACCGGCACCGCCGGCGCCGTCGAGTCCGCAAAATCCCTGCTCCAAGGAAATTTCCGGCAGGTGCTGGTTATGGGTGGCGACTCCCCATTGGTCCAGGAGGGGTCGGTCCGTAGGCTGATCGATGGACATCTGGAGTCGGCCCACCAGATGTCCATCCTGTCGGGAGTTGTCCAAGACGGCCAAGGGCTGGGGAGGATACAGAGGGACCAGGGCTCCCAGCGGAACGTCCTGGGGATAATCGAAGACCAACTGGACGAATATAGGGACAGCGGGGAAGTGGAGGTTAACTCCGGCGTCTATTGCTTTCAGGGGGACTGGCTGTGGGCAAACCTGGCCAAGGTCCCGGCCAACAGCGGTCAAGAGCGCTTCCTGACCGACCTGGCGGCCATCGCAGTGGAGCAGCAGCACCCTGTCACCGCCGTGCCCTCGGACGCCGCCGTTGAGGTGCAGGGGGTCAATAACCGGGTGGAATTGGCCCGGCTGGAGGACGTCGAACGTCAGAACATCAGGGAGCGTTGGATGCTGGAGGGCGTGACCATTACCGATCCTTCGTCGGTGATGATCGACGCATCAGTGATCATAGGCCAGGACACGGTGCTCCTCCCCAATACCATGTTGCTGGGAGAGACTGTCATTGGCGCCGATTGCGAGATTGGCCCGGGATCGGTGGTGCGCGACTCCAAGATCGGAGACGGCTGCAGAGTTACATCCTCGGCTTTGGAAGAGGCGGTGATGGAGACCGGCGCCAACATCGGCCCTTTCTGTCACCTGCGGCCCGGGGCCCATTTGGAACCCGACGTCCACCTGGGGAATTTCGTGGAAGTTAAAGAAAGCCGGTTCGCCGCTGGGTCCGTCATGGGGCACCTTGGGTATATAGGGGATGCAACCATAGGGGCCAACGCCAACATCGGGGCGGGCACCATTACCTGCAATTACGACGGCAAGGACAAACACCGGTCGGTTGTCGGACAAGGTGCGTTCATCGGCTGTGACACCATGCTGGTGGCCCCGGTCAGTGTGGGGGATGGCGCGTCCACCGGAGCGGGCGCAGTCGTCACAAAAGACGTTCCTGCGGCTAGACTAGCCGTCGGCGTGCCTGCTAGAATATTAGACAGGCAATAGGGTTCCTGTAGACCTCCCGGTGTAACTTCCTGCAGGCATAGACCTCTCTAGATTGGATACGCAGGTTGACCGGGGGGACGAGGTGCTTGGATACAGATTATTTACCACCAGCGGTTGTATTTTTAGGCTTCCTTCTTCTATTCTCTTACCTGAGTCTGTTGCGCTCGGGTGGTTCCGCCGGTCTGTCCGGCAGAGATGAGACTTCCTCGGCCCTTCCCGAATCTCTGCTCTTCTGGCTGAAAGCTTCCTGCTCATTCGCCCTTGTCCTATCCGGAGTTGCCTTTTATCAAGAGGCCGTCTCCACGGACTGGCCGGACATAGCGATTGTTGCCTTCGGACTCCTTTCGACACTATTCCTCATCGACCGTGGGGCATTCTACCTCCAGAGGCGATACCCCAAGTTGGCCAAACCATGGCTGCGGTCTGTCATTGCCGGTGGACAGGAGTCCTCCATGGGGAGCAACGGACACTCAGGAAATGGCAACGGCTACCACGCCAATGGCGCCCAGCCTGGAGAGCCCGAGGAGCCTGCCATTACAGAAGAGGAACTGACCAGTCTGGATGACCGGGACCGGGAGATGCTGCGCTCCATCATCCGGCTGGATGCCACTAACGTCAGAGAAGTGATGGTCCCCCGGCTGGACATGGAAGCCGTCGAAGCTGACTCTTCCCTTGAAGCGGTGGCGGAGACCATGGTCAGCCGCGGGCACAGCCGTCTGCCGGTCTATGAAGAGACCATAGACAAGATTCTGGGAATCATCCACGCCCGTGACGTAATGGCTGCCCTTGCTTGGCCCAAACCCAAAAACTCATTGCGTAACCTGGTGCGTCCGGCCTTCATCATCCCGGAAACCAAACGGGTGGATGACCTGCTGGAAGAGCTGCAAGAGCGGCGGACCCAGATCGCCATCGTGGTGGACGAATACGGCGGCACCGAAGGTCTAGTGACCATGGAAGACCTGCTGGAAGAGATCGTGGGCGAGATTGAGGACGAGTTCTCCCGCTCCCGCGAGGCCCAGGTGATGCACCAGTCCGATGGGACCGTCCTGGTTGATGCCGGAGTTACCACCGAAGCTGTGGAAGAGATATTCGGCGCCAGTATCGACGGCACTGAGGTGGATACTGTGGGTGGCTACGTCTACCACAGTCTGGGACGAATCCCCCAGGCTGGGGACGTGGTGGAAACCGAGCACCTGCGGATTGAGGTGGTCTCCATCATGGGAAGAAGGCTGCGGCGTCTGCGGATACACCGCATGGGCGAAGGAGCAACGGAGGAAGTCACCTCCTGAGATCAGCTCTCGGTCAAGCGCGGTAAACGTATGAATAAAAAAGAGGCGCCCATATAGGGCGCCTCTTTTTTATTCGATTGGTGCCGGTCAGCAACCGAGGGTTGGAGTATAGAAGAAATATTCCTGTGGTCTGGTTGCCGCCGAATTCGAGTCCGGGGACCGAGTTCCTTCTCTGGCTACCGGGGACGAGGGGTGTTGGCTCCGCCTGGCGATATGGGTTCGTTCAGATAGATATCGCCGTTGCGAATCTTTATGTTGAACCCACAGGTTGGGTTGATGCAGACCCAGGCCTTGTAATGGACCGCCGCGCCCTGACCGCCGTAGTCCGAGAGTGGGACAAGACTCCCAACCTCACACTTCATGCATTTGGGTATAGCCGTTTCTTCCACGAAATCCTCCTCCCAACTCGGAATGGGCCGAGTATAGCACTGCCCACAGGCCGGGAACAACAGAATTTGAGTTGCTGATTACTAATTTTATCACGGCTAGACACTAAAGCGATGGGTTTCGTCGTTATGTCGCCTAGTCGTGCCTAAATTCCCAATTATTATGTCTACTCGAGGAAGTCCTTTAGCTTGCGGGACCGGGTCGGATGGCGCAATTTGCGCAGCGCTTTGGCTTCAATTTGACGGATTCGTTCACGGGTTACCCCGAACTCCCGTCCGACTTCTTCCAAGGTGCGGCTCCGGCCGTCTTCCAGTCCGAAACGCAGCTGGAGTACCCGGGCTTCCCGCTCGGTAAGGGTATGGAGGACCTCACCCACCTGCTCTTTCAGCAGTTGGAAGGACGCGGCGTCGGCAGGGGCCGGCGCGTTCCGGTCCTCGATGAAGTCGCCGAGGTGCGAATCTTCCTCTTCCCCGATGGGCGTCTCCAGGGACACCGGCTCCTGGGAAATCTTGAGGATCTCCTCCACCTTTTCCGGGCCAATCTCCATGGCCAGGCCGATCTCTTCCGGCGTGGGCTCGCGGCCGTACTCCTGAAGCAGGCGCCGGTGTTGGCGCATCAATTTGTTGATGGTCTCCACCATATGTACCGGAATCCGGATCGTACGGGCCTGGTCCGCGATGGCGCGGGTGATGGCCTGTCTGATCCACCAGGTGGCGTAGGTGCTGAACTTGTAACCCTTGCGGTAGTCGAACTTCTCCACCGCGCGGATGAGGCCGATGTTGCCCTCTTGGATCATGTCCAGCAGGGCCATGCCCCGGCCGATGTATTTCTTGGCGACGCTGACCACCAACCGGAGGTTGGCTTCTGTCAGGTGGGCCTGGGCCCGCTCGCTTTCGGCGTCGATTCGGCGGAAGTAGGCCCGGAATAGCGGGTCCAGTTCCTGCAGGTCTGAGAAACTGCTCAGCTCGGAGAGTTTGGCGTCCAACTGGTCAAGGGTGGAGTCTTCCAGCACATCGACCGCGTCCGGCGGCACCAGCCAGGAGCTGAGGGAGAGGGCGATTATCTTCTGATAGACGTCCTCCGGATATTCGTTCAGTTCTTCGGCGACCGCGGCGATCAGATCGACGTCGACTTCGGCGTCGATGGCGTCCCGCAGTTTTTGGTGGTCGGTGATCTGGGAAACGGTCAGGTCCGACGGCAGACCAAGCTGCTCGGACAGGGCCTTCACCAGGGGGCCGGCTTCCACCATGCGCTTGAGCAGGCCGGCGGTGATCTCCCAGGGGCGGGGTTGGCGGCCTTCCAGTTCGGTCAATTCGTTGCGCAGACCGTCCAGGTGCTTGCCGCCCTCGATCTTCCGGGCCAGGGAGCGCTCGTCGGCGGACGTAAGCAGCCTGACGCGGCCGATCTCCCGCAGGTACATGCGCACCGGGTCGTCCAGGACTTCCACAGACTCGGTCTCTGGCTCCCATTCCGGCTCATCGGCATCGGTGTCCGGGGGTTCGGTGGCGGTGGCAGTGGCGCCCTCGCCGTTTTCACCGTCCTTCTCGTCACTCTGGGCGGTGCCGTCCCACGCTTCGCCGGGGCTTTCGGCCAGGTTGGTGGGATTGGCGCCGGACATGCCGTCACCATCCGCTCCGTCCTCGTCTCCCCTGGCGGTATCGACACTCCTAAGGATGTCCAGCACAGGGTTTGGGGTATCGGAATCATCCTGCTGGGCTTCTAAAAAGTCCTCCGGCGTCAATTCGCTTGAACTATCTCTTCTTCTGACCATGTTCGCCTCCTCAGCGGGTGATTTCCTGGACTTGACCTCGGCGGAGGTCCTCATTGTTCTTGATGCGTTGGTTCAATTGCAGAATATCATCGTGCTCATCGTCCTCCAGGTCGGGAGGGGACTCGGTGAACCGGATGCCTTCTTCTGCCTTCAATTCTCTCAGATTGCGTTCTTCCAGCCGGGTTGCCACTTCCATCAATGCGGCTATCCGGGCGTTGTTGGTCAGGGGAAGCAATTCCTTTTCCACCAGAGCGTTCAGGTGCCCGGCCAACTCCTCGTTGGAATTGTCCTTAACAATTATTGCCAAGGTCTCGTCTTTATCCAAGCCGGGACCGGCGCCCAACCATTGGGAGAACAGTTCCCGGTTCTCGTGCCGCTTGAAGAACTCGGACCGCAGTCCGTCCGCGTGCTCCCTCAGCTCCGGAAAGCCCAACAGCAACTGCAGACAGTACTCCTCCACGGGGTCGTGGTCCAGCTTGGCGAAGGGCGACGCCGCCTGGCCGTTGGGCCTCTGCGGTGCCCGCTGCGTCCGCCGTGCCACCGAGGGGCGGCTCAGGGCTGCCTTGACCGTGTCTATGGGCACGTCCAGTTCCTGGGCCAGCATTTCCACGGCACTGGCCTGCTGGATACCCTCTCCCAAGGCGTGGATGGCGGGGGCAACCTCGGCCACTATCTGGGCCTTGCCCTGGGGAGTGGCGCTCTCGCCGTTCTCCCTGGCGGATCTTATGCGGAAGTTGATGGCCGGTATGGCCTCTTCCACCAATTTGGCCCATTCCCTGGGCGATTTGTGGATCACTTCATCCGGGTCCTGTCCCGGTGGCATGACGATGATCCGAGGGTCAGGGTCGGATGCTTGGGGCGACCCGTCCGGCCCCTGGTGTTTGACCAACTTGGTCCGGTAATTCTCCAGTATCACATCCAGGCTGCGCAGGGTGGCAGCCTGTCCGGCGGCATCCTGGTCCAGGGCCATGGTCATCTTGCCCGTGAGGCGCCTTAACGCGTCCACCTGGAACTCGGTGAGCGCGGTGCCCATTTGGGCCACCACGTTCTTGAAACCTGCTTGATGTGCCGCGATGGCGTCCATGTAGCCTTCAACGATCACGGCGCCGTCTTTTCTGATGTCGGTCCGGGCCCGGTCCATGGCATATAGCAGCCGGCTCTTGTCGAAGCTGGGCCCCTGGGGCGTGTTCAGGTATTTGGGCTCAGACCCGTCCAGGGTACGGGCGCCGAATCCCACCAAGGCGCCCTGGGCGTCCCGGATGGGAAACATCAGCCGGCCCCGGAAAAGGTCCCGGTGCATACCGTCGTCGCCGATGCGGACAACGCCGGCGCTGACCAGTTGTTCCAGGGAATGTCCCTCCCTGGTCAGATGGTTCTTCAGTGAATCGCCGTCGGTCGGGCTCAGGCCGATCTGAAATGCCTCGGCGGCCTGTTTGTCCAGACCCCGCTCTTCCATGTACGCCCGGGCATTGGCACCCTGGGTGGATGCCAGCGTGCGCTGGAAGAAGGCGCAGGCATCTTCGTTTATCTTCTGTACCGCTTCGTCCCTGGGCCTCTGGCCGCGCTGGGGCAGGGGCACTCCGGTCTGTTGGGCCAATTGCCGCAGGGCTTCCCCGAACTCCAGGTTTTCGGCCCGCATCACAAATGAGAGGGCGTCTCCCCCTGTGGCACAGGCGCCGAAGCAGCGCCAGGACTGCCGGTCCGGAAAGACGTGGAAAGACGGCGTCTTTTCCTGATGGAAGGGGCAGTTGGCTTTGAAGCTCCGGCCGGAGCGCTGGAGAGGCACGCGTTGAGATACGACCTCAACGATGTCCAACCGGCTCTTTACATCATCGACGACGGTCATAAAACGGCCTCATGGGATACGAGGCCAGGACACGCCTGCAACGAAAATGTTCTATTCGAGTTCTCCGTGGCTCCACCGCCCAACAACAGAGTCGCCTGAATCCTGGTCCAGGCGGGGACTAAGCACGTGAAAATCACGCAATTAGACCAACTTATATTCTACCACGGAGGGCTTCCTTTGGACAGGCGCAGATACCCGTGAAACACCTGTTTTGATGCATACCGGGATGACAGGAACCAGGTAAAGGGGACCAAAAGTGCTCTAGATACTGCCCTTGCCCCCACTCAAGGCATCCTTTTGGCTGAGCATCTCATGGAGCGAGTCGGTGACTGTGGCGTCCAAACGCGCCTCGGCCATCTTCCCCAGGTCCTGCCCAAAGTCCAAGTCCCAGGCCAGCACCCGTGACCCGCGGGCCCGGAATTTGCCGTGGAGGGAGGCGTTGTAAGAGTCGTTGGCCGGGTCATACCAATCGGCCTGCACCAGGGGGCTGAAACAGCGGGAACGGATGGGAAATGGGTGATAACGGGACCAGATGTAACCACGGGCGATCCGGGGTTCGATCTTCCGCAGTTCCCAAAGCGATATGGGATTGAAGCTGGCCACAAGAGTGCTGTCCCAACGGGCGTGACGCCGCACGACTTCGGCTACTCTGTGGGCGATGAGGCGCATACCCTTGATGATAGCTTTCATTTCCACATTGATCAGGAAACCGGGTGGAAGGGTCTCAAAGACCTCGTCCAGGGTCGGTGTTTTGAGGCCTTGGAATTCCCGGTGAAACCAGTTCCCGGCGTCCAGTTCCCGGATCTGTTCCAGGGTGGAGTGGTTGACCAGCCCGGTGCCGTTGGAGGTCCGGTCCAAGTGGCGGTCGTGGAAGACCACCAGCTTTTCGTCCTTGGTCAGCCGCACGTCCAATTCGATACCGTCGGCGCCAGAGTCCATTGCGCGTTGGAAGGCGGGGATGGTGTTTTCAGGCGCTGTGGTGACGTCGCCGCGGTGGGCGATCAAAAGAGGGACTTCCTGGGAGCCCGGGGGGAAATCCCAACTGGTCACACGTTGATCGCTGGGTGTTGGAGACTTTCCCGATGGCATATTCGTACTCGTGAAACCGGTTAACCGCCTGGCGGTTTCACATTACTCAGGCCAGTCTCGCAGTGTCAAGAATCCGGAGGGCATGTGATAGCGGGCGGGCAGGGGTAGAATGTCTCATGTGTCCGGGCCAGATTCCTACCCGGACCAACCGCCTTGGCGAAAAAAGGGGGACATGAGGCCGCTTTCGGGAGTTAGAGGCACTCTCTGGTCGGTGTTGCAGAGCGCCGACTTTCGTGTCATCTGGTACGTGGGCAGCATCGGCGAGTTCGGCCGCCGCATGGAGCTCCTGGTACTAAGCTGGCTTGTGCTCCAGCTCACGGACTCCTACTTCCAGTTGGGTCTGGTCCTGGCATTCAACAACCTGCCTAGGCCCATGGTTTCCATGTTCACCGGTTACATCGCCGACCGGTTTGCCCGTGCCAAGGTGATGCTGGCAGCCCAATCCATCAACGTACTGACAGCGGCGGCTCTCTTGGCCGTGATGGCCGTGGACTTTGATCTGGTCCAGCCTTGGCACGTATTCGCGGCGGTCTTTCTCCAGGGGCTCACCAAGGCCATAGAAGACCCGTCCCGCCGTACGGGCATCTTCGATATAGTCGGCCCTCAAAAGCTGGTCAACGCCCTCTCCCTTGATGTCATCAGCAACAACGCCGGAAAGATGACGGGGCCGGTGGTGGGCGGAATACTGGTGGACACCGCGGGGTTCACGGGCGCCTTCGCCGTCCTGTTGACGGTCCACCTTTATAACTGGGCCTTGATGACCCGCCTCCAGATTCCGGTCTTCCAGGGCACCGGCAATGCCGAGCCGGTCTGGCGCAGCATGGGCACCGCCGTCAAATACGCCTGGCGCAGCCCGGTGTTGGTGGGACTGCTCTACATCACCATCGTGATGAACACCCTGGCATTTCCCTTCCAACAGTTCATCCCGGCCATCGGGCGCGACCACCTGGGTGTGGGCGCTACCCTGGTCGGACTGCTGGTGGCCGCCGACGGCATCGGCAATCTGATGGGAGCGGCCATGATGGCGGTCAGCCGGGACCTCCGCTACCACGGGCGGGTATTCGCTCTGGGATCGGCTGGGGTATTGGTGATCGGCATGCTCTTTGTCTGGTCACCCTGGTACGCTCTGACCTTTACTCTGCTCTGCCTGGGCGGCATCTGCCAGTCCGGCTTCGCCACGATGCAGAGCGCTGTGACCATGTTGGCGACACCCCATGACATGCGCGGCCGGGTGATGGGACTCCTCAGCGTCTGCATCGGAGCAGGCACCCCTTTGGGTGTGGTGGAAATGGGTGCGGTGGCCGGGGCGTTCACCATCCAGATGGCCATCTTCCTCAACGCCTTTGCCGGGTTCGTGTTGCTCCTCCCGGCGATGGCCCTCACGCCTCTACTCTGGAAACCCCTGACCCAAGTCGAGTCCGACGCTCCGTCAGGTGCCCAGATTTCCACTGAACCCGCCGCCGACCAGGCTTCTTCATAGTTCTTGGCAAGACGCTCCTTGCCCGCCTCCCTGCCAGGGGTTATATTCTGGTAGTCCGGGCGGCACCGTGCCCGGCGTTCTGAACGGACTTGGAGTAGAGATGTCCCGAATAGTAGATTGGCCGGCGCGGATGAAAGAGGTCTGCGCCTTTGTGGGCCTCGGGCAGGAGGAACTGGAGATAATCCAGTCCACCCGCGAACTGGTGCTGGCCAGGGGTGAGGAACTCACGGCGGCGGTCTACGACCATTTTTTGAAATTCCCCGAGTCCCGCCGCTTTTTCCTCACCGATGAAGGCGAGGTAAACGAGGAACGTCTGGAACGCCGCAAGCACAGCCTCATGCGCTGGCTCCGGGGATCTTTGGACTTCAAGATAGACGAGGACTATCCCATCCGCCTGCTGGCCACCGGGATAGTTCACAGCCATCCCCCGTCTCACCGGGCCTACATGGGCTCGGTCCCCAGCCGGTTCATGATCGGAACCATATCCTTTGTTCAGACGGCGTTGGCCGAAATCTTGGACGAAGAGATGGCAGACAAAGCTGAGGCACAGCGGGCGTCGGTGGCCTGGAACAAGATGCTGATGGTCCAGTTGGACATACTGCTGGCGGGTTACGTCAGCGAGACACCCACCGAACCGGAGGGCGAGGCCCCGGCCCTGCCCGAAACCCAATCGGAGTAACGGACCTACTTAGGAGAGAAAAATGGGTAAGGTGTTGGTAATCCAAGGCGCAGGGATGAACATGCGGGGCAAGGCCCAGGTGGAGATTTTCGGGCCCATGACCCTGGATGAGATGAATGAACAGATCCGCGGCTACGCCGAGGGTCTGGGAATGGATATCGAGCTTTTTCAGTCGAATATCGAGGGCGAAGTGGTCAATGCTTTGTACGATGCCCACGAGCGAAACTTCGACGCAGCTTTGATCAACCCCGCCGGGTACACCACCGTATCCGGTCCGCTGAAGGGTGCCATCACCCAGGTGGGCTTCCCGGTTATCGAGGTCCACGCCTCCAATCCCACCGCCCGGGGCACCGTCTCCCAGGTGCTTCCGGTCTGCAAGGGCTCGGTGTACGGCTTCGGCGTATATGGCTATAAGTTGGCCTTGGAAGCCGTCAAGCAGATGTCCTAAGCGGCCTAGTCGCAGCGGTAGCAGCGCCGTTTGTTGAAAACCTCTTCGTGGGCGGCGCGGGTGCCGATCAGGTAATCGATGACGACCCGGAACGTCTTGCTGTCGTTGGATATTTGGAACTTATCTTTCATTGACCGCATGAACGCCATCTGGTCAGGGGTCAATTCAATCTCGTAAGTCTGCTTGGGACTTGCCATTTTGGTGTCTCCTCACGGTTGCGGGCTTGCTCATAAGCTTTGCCCATAACCCAATACCCTAGGAAATCGGGATTCTTACACCTGGGGCGGTGCACTGTTCATGAGATTGGCGTTTACCGTACTGGCGGTATTGTTGTTCCTTACCGCTTGCGGTACGGACGGCAACAGGCTGTCTTCCACCGTACAGCCTACACCATCTCTCCCTGGAGACGCCGACTATTTCCGGGCGGAGGCGGTTTCCTACTGGGATGCGTTCAACCGCTACGACCTGGAGACGGT
>CEOQ01169502.1_pt1 | contig 10697 bp, 10 predicted proteins | sample 361351 | NCBI WGS metagenome assembly CEOQ01 (sample SAMEA2619907, study PRJEB7988) | marine metagenome | biome: marine biome (ENVO:00000447); feature: deep chlorophyll maximum layer (ENVO:xxxxxxxx); material: "saline water (ENVO:00002010), including plankton (ENVO:xxxxxxxx)" | depth 60 m | reverse complement strand
GGCTTGGGCTGCTGGGTGCTGGCCAGACCAAGAAAAAGGGGACTGTTGCCAGTCCCCTTTCCCAATCACGACTCTACTACCTAGAACTAACGAGACTGTCTGTTAAATGTCCAGACGATGATGCCGAGAGCAACTAAGCCGACGAGCCCTTCGGCGCCCAGTCCTTTAACTAAAGCAACCACACTACCGACGACATCGATCCCGAGGAACGGTACCGTCGAACCTGCTCCACTGCCGAACAAGATTTGCAGTATTACACCCAGTGCTATGAGGACCAGACCAAGATCGGTCAGGGCCCCAACCCAACGACGCAGCGTCTCAATGAAGTGCACGATTGTGACCTCCCGTATTGCCTAGCTAGGCGGACTCATTAATATATTAGGATTTAATTGATTAGTCAATTACGAGGAAAACTGAACTGGCTGGGCAATACAGATATAACTAGTTGTTTTAAATCATTATTTATAATCATAAAGTTGGTGTTTGATCGTTTGCAGAGCGTCGATTGTCGCGCTGTTGGCGTGCCAGAGCCTCCCGGTGTGGGCATTTAATGGCCCGTCCCGTCCTCGCCCAGTGCCGCGAGAATAGCCGGCTCGAGGTCGTTCGGGTCCTTCTGCGAGCCATACCGTTTTTGCACGTGACCGGCGCGTGAGACCAGGAACTTGGTGAAATTCCATTTTATGTCTTGGCTTCCGAGCAGTCCGGGTTTGGCAGACTTCAGCTGCTGGTAGAGTGGATGAGTATCTGGCCCGTTAACGTCAATTTTGGCGAATAGCGGAAAGGTGACGGAGAATTTTTTCTCACAAAAATCTTGAATTTCATCAGCTGTGCCGGGCTCCTGGCTACCGAATTGGTTACACGGAAAGCCGAGCACCGAAAACCCCTGATCTTTGAAACGTTGGTAGAGTGCTTGGAGGCCCCGATATTGCGGGGTATAACCACACGCGCTGGCTGTATTCACAATTAGCAGTACCTGGCCGGAGTAAGCCGAAAGGTCGGTTTCAGTACCGTCGATTTGAGTCACTGGGGTCGTGTAATTGATTTGCATCTTTTTGTCCTCTAGAACACGGGTTGTTCAGCCTTGACTGTGATTGACAGCCCGACTCGGTATTGCGCCACTATACAACGCGGCTGTTTCGGTTATGGCGCTACAATGCAGCCAGCCCGTTGGTAATGCATCGATCGATGACGGGGGAGACGCCGTGCGACCGAGCGGCTTTACAAGGCTTCTTTTGCTTTCCTACGCCACGTTTTGAACTAATGCCAGTTACCCATCCTGTCACACCTGCCGCGGGCATGCTCACTGATGTGGTGCCGGCCCCACTCGCCTGGAAGGCACCGGATCTCAGTGTTGAGGATTGGTCGGTCGCCCTGTCTCCGGAGTCGATTGCCGAGATTGGGGAGATGGCAAAGCGGTTTGGTACCAGTCCAGCGCCTTATCTCTTGCGCACAGCGAGTGCACAAGACGCGCCCCATCTGGCTCAATGCATGGTTGAGGTACGCGATCGGCTGGATACGGGTTGCGGCTTTTGTGTTATCGATGGCCTACCGATGGACCAATACCCAGTGCCGGATTTGGTCGCGTGTTTCTGGGTGATCGGCCAGTGGTTGGGTCGGCCTGTAGCCCAGACCTGGCAGGGAGATATGTTGTACGAAGTGACTGACACAGGCGAGGCATACCGTTACGGCGTGCGGGGATCGCGGACCCGGGTCGAACTCTTCTTCCATACTGACAATGCCTTTGGCCGGAGTCCACCGCATTACGTCGGTCTGTTCTGTCGCCAGCCGGCGCTGGAGGGCGGTATTAGTCGATTTTGCAGCCTTTACACCTTGCATAACCGTTTATTGGAACGCTATCCCGAACTATTGGCCCGGTTATATCAACCGCTGTTGTTTGATCGCCAGGGTGAACACGCCGAAGGTGCGGCCCTCACTGCAGAAATGCCGTTCTTCGCATACGACGGTAAGCGCTTGCAGGCTCGCGTTAATGTTTCTCTAGTGCGTAAGGGTTATGACGTCGCGGGTCGCGACATCCCCAAAGAGCTCGATGACGCACTCGACGCGGTGCAAGAAGTCCTTTCTGCAACGGACATGTGGGTAGAGGCACCCCTTGAACGGGGCCAATTACAGTACTTGAATAACCTTGACATCGGACACTATCGCAGTGGATTTACTGATTCAGCTTCGCCTCAATCACGGCGCCATCTTTATCGAACGTGGCACCGAGACGTCGGGCAGCAGACCTATGATGGTTGATTTGATCTTCTGATACGAGCGAGACTTCCGATTCTTACGCCAACGTTCCTTGCCTTGGCCTCGGCCTTCCTGTTTGCTGTCAGCGTGCAGTTTCAGAACCTGGGTTTACGTTATGCAGACAGCCGCACTGGGACACTAATCCAGATTCTGGCGGCTTCGATGTTGTATTGGCTGATGGCCCCCTGGTTTCTGCACAAGGCTTACTGGTTAACATCCGCGGTGGTTGTTTTTGCTGCCATCGGGTTGTTTCGACCTTTTCTCTCGGCCAATCTGGCACTCGCCGGTGTGCGGCATCTGGGCCCGACGTTAACGACAACGCTTGCCTCGACAGCCCCGCTCTTCGCGGCACTGTTTGCCGTTACTCTGCTGGGAGAGTCGTTCACCCCACCTGTGTTGGTCGGCACCCTCGTGATTGTATTTGCGATTGCGCTTTTGACCCGTCCGGGAAAGACCAAAACAGTTTGGCCGCTGTGGGCATTGTTATTACCGCTTGGCGCAGCCGCGTTTCGTGCGCTGGGGCACGCCTTTACCAAGTATGGTCTTGATGAGGTCCCTGAGCCGTTGTTCGCTGGTCTGGTGGGTTACACGGTGTCATTAGCCATCTCGGCCACAACAACAGCCAATCGGGCGCGCCGCCACGCGACCATGATTCGCTGGCGCCCGGGATTATTGTGGTTCTTTGGCGGCGGGATGATTAATGGTGTTTCGATCTGGTCCCTGAACACAGCGCTTGGCATAGGCAGCGTTGTCAACGTAGTACCCATCGTCTCTTTATCGCCTATTTTCAGTTTTTTCCTGGGTCTGCTGGTATTTCGCCGAGAGACTTTCACGGTCAGAATCATGGTGTCGATTTTGCTGGTTGTGCCCGGCGTTATTCTGGTTTCCATAGGGACCTGAACAAGACATTCGTTATGGTTACGCGCCCCGTTCCGCTGTTAGTGACGCTGTGTCTTGCTTTGGTTTTGTCGATGGTGGGGTTCGCTAATTTCGCCGTTCTGCTGCCGGAATTTAGTGTGTTGTGGCATCTCACCAGTACTCAGGCGGGCTGGATTGGCGGTATCTACTTCGTGGGTTACGTGGCGGCGGTACCGCTGCTGGTTGGGTTAACCGATACCGTGGATGCCAGGAAAATTTATGTTTGTGGCACGCTCGTCGGTATAGTGAGTTCGTTCGGTTTTGCTTGGTTCGCTGATGGGTTTTGGACCGCAATGGTGTTTCGCTTCCTTGCCGGAGTGTCGCTGGCCGGAACTTATATGCCGGGTCTGCAAATCCTCAGCGCTCGCCTAGACGAAGGGTGGCGGCAACGTTCGGTCCCCTGGTATACCTCAGCCTTTGGCGTCGGGTCGGGTTTTTCTTACTATTATTCAGGCCAACTCGCCGAACGCGTCGAATGGTCGGCCATTTTTCACATCGCGGCCTTAATGCAGATTAGCTGTCTGATCCTGGTCCTTGTTGCCATCGCGTCTCGACAGCCTGCGCGAACGGTTAACGAGCGCCACCCACTGGATTTTCGGCCTGTATTCAGCAATAGGTCAGCGATGGCCTATGTGCTTGGATATGTTGGGCACAGCTATGAACTGTTTGCATTTAGAGCGTGGATCGTCGCATTCCTTGTTTTTGCCGCCGCTGCGGTGGGCAGCGACACCAGTCGTTCCGAGATCACGCTGTATGTGACTATCTACAGCCTGGTGGGTATGCCCGCCAGCATCATTGGTGCCTATCTTGCCGAATCGGGTCGCCGCCCAACCGTTCTATCGAGCATCACAGCAATGTCGTTCTTGATCGGGGCAGGTTATGGTTTCCTCGTAGGTCAGCCGCTCATCTGGGTCCTTTTGGTCGGTGGCCTCTATTCTGCGATCATTATGGCCGACTCAGCCGCATTTACCGCAGGTACGGTCAAAATGGCTCGTCGAGGTGAGCGAGGCGCAACCCTGGCCGTGCACTCCGTTTGCGGGTTCTCTGGCGGGTTTCTTGGGCCGCTCGCTGTTGGCGCGGTGCTCGATGTTACCGGTGGCCAGGGAAGTTCATTTGCCTGGACTCTGGGGTGTTTTACCATAGCGCTGGGATCGCTTGCAGCGCTGGTCGGGATTCGTTTCATGCTTTATCTTGCGGGTGTGCCTGATAAGAAAAAACCTGCTGTTGACAATAAGGAAGATTGATCATGTCCACTGATGTGCCATTGCAGCTATTGATCCTTGAGGGTGACGGAATCAGTCACGAAATCATGGCAGTGGCCCGACAGTCCTTGGATGTGGTTAACCAGGCTTATTCGCTTAATCTTTCCATTGAAAGTGAAGCCATTGGCTTAGCGTCGATCGCACAGTTCGGCACTGCGATTACGGATGAGGCAATCGAACGCGCTCGAATGGCTGACGGTGTCGTGCTGGGGCCAGTCTCCACTTATGACTACCCACCGGCGGAGGCCGGCGGCATTAATCCATCGGCTGTGCTGCGCATTGCATTAGATCTGTATGCCAACATTCGTCCGAGCGAAATACGTCAGGGCGTTAACAGCGTGGCGAGGGAGCTCGATCTGGTTGTCGTGCGAGAAAACACCGAAGGCTTTTATGCTGATCGGAACATGGCAGTGGGTAGCGGAGAGTTTCAGCCAAGCGATGACATGGCGTTGGCGGTGCGTAAGATTACTCGGCAAGCCTGTCGGCGTATTGCCATGACCGCCTTCGAATTGGCTCGCCAGCGGCGACGCCAGGTAACGATGGTACATAAGGCCAATGTACTCAAACTCACGGATGGGCTCTTTGTTAATGAGGTGCGCGAAGTGAGTCAGGCCTATTCGGACATTGCGTTGAACGAGATGATTATTGATGCCATGGCAGCAAAATTGGTACTCAGGCCCGAGACTTTTGATGTCATCGTAACAACTAACATGTATGGGGACATTTTGTCAGATGAAGCGGCCGCACTGAGCGGTGGGCTTGGGCTGGCGGGGGCCCTCAATGTGGGCGATGAACATGCGATGGCTCAAGCAGTGCATGGTTCAGCGCCAGACATTGCCGGCCGCGGGATTGCCAACCCCAGCTCTATCTTGTTGTCGTGTGCCATGCTGCTTGACTGGTTGTCACATCGGAAACAGCAGCCACTTCTCAGTAAGGCGGCAGTCGCAATAAACCGAGCCGTCAATGCGGCGCTCGCGAATCGTGTCTGTCACACGCCGGATCTTGGTGGTAGCGGGAGCACACTGAGTTTCTCAAGTGCGGTGTTGAATGCGTTGCACGCAGAGGTGGCGTAACGGTTAGTGCGGATATCGTTGTAACGGATAGTACGTGCCCGCACAACCGATCCCAGCCAAGCGATTGGGTACATATGGAGTTCGGTCCAGCGACTGATCTTCAATCAGTCGCAATTCCTCTGCACAGTCGATCATGATCTGGTTTGGCCCCGATACCCATGTGCCGCGTCTAGCACGTTTTTGTCAGGCGAAGCGGTGCGGCTGGCCGCTAGCCATCTCGCTGACAATGCGCAGTGCATTGAGGGCAGGCTGGACATTGGCACGGTTGGTCCCGACGATATCGAATGCGGTTCCGTGGGCTGGGGTCGCTATCGGTATCGGTAATCCACCCAGCACGGATACCCCCTGGTCGAAACCAAGCAACTTGATCGCAATCTGTCCTTGGTCGTGATACATGCTGAGCGCGCAGTCATAGTGTCCATCACGCACCTTGAGATAGAGGGTGTCGCTGGGGAAGGGGCCGGCGACATTCACCTGATGCTGTTGGGCTTTGCTAACGGCGGGCTGGATGATGTCGATTTCTTCTCGCCCGATAGCACCGCCATCGCCGGCGTGTGGGTTTAGCGCCGCCACTGCAATGCGCGGGTTGGCATAGCCTGCCTTTTTCAAAGTTTGATCTGCCAGTAGGATCGCTTCGACAATGTGTTGGATGCTGAGCCGATCGGCAACATCTTTGAGCGGAATGTGGGATGTCACTCGAGCATTCCACATACCCTCTATTACGTTAAATTCACTGGCCCGACTGGTAATACCAAGTCGCTGTTTGGCCCACGTTAATTCATCCTCAGTGCCAATGCCGGCCATGTGCATGGCACCTTTATTGAAAGGCATGAAGCAGATGCCATCAAGTGTGCCGGCCTTGGCCAGATCGAGTGCTAACCCAAAGGTTTTCAACACTGCTCGCCCGGCCTCGATTGAGACTTCTCCGGGCGTGACGTGTTGCGGGTCCAGGCATGGCGTATCGAGAAGCTGTGGATGACCTGGGGAGAAATAGATATCCGCTGCAGTCGATATGACTTTGATATTTGCTTTGATTTCGGACACAGCGCTTCCTGCATCGAAGACGCGTTTATCAGAAATCACCAGTAGTTGGGCTCGTTCGTGTATTGCCTCGTCTGCAAGTAGTTTGGACAGAAGTTCGGGGCCGATGCCGCAGGCGTCGCCCTGGACTATGCCAATATGGGGTAGCGGTCGCGTGGTGTTCATCGTTTCACCAAAACAAGTTGCCCGTTCAGGACCGGCGTCGGGAAAACCAGTTCGCGATAGAGCTGCTGAACAGCCCTAAAACCGCGAGCACGAGGAACAATGTCGCTAGCGGCTGGGTCAGAATCTGCCACCAATCGCCCCCAAACATCTTCAGTGAATTCTGAAAGTTGGTCTCGACCATCTCGCCGAGGATCAGCCCGACAGCGATGGGTGCAACGGCGAAGCCATGGCGCCGCGCTAAGAAACCGATGACTCCAAATATCAGTGCAATCCAAACGTCGAGGAGTGAAGAACTGAGTGCATAGGCGCCGATTGTCGCGAGCGCAAAGACAACCGGCCACAGCAGTTGGAGGGGAACCAGGGAAATACGGGCAAACAGCTTCGCAGCATAGAGTCCCATGGCCATAAACAGCAGATTGGCCAGCAGCATGGCCCCGAAGATCTGATAGACCGTATCGACTTGTTCGGTAAACAGGTAGGGGCCAGGCCGCAGACCATGCACCATTAGACCGACCAGGATAACTGCCGTTGTTCCGCTACCGGGGATGCCGAGCACCATCGTTGGCACCATGGCGCCTCCCGTCGCGGCATTGTTTGCCGCCTCAGCACCCGCGATTCCCTCGACCGCCCCTTTGCCAAACTTTTCCTTATTCTTTGACCATCTGCGTGCCTCAGCATAGCCGATCATGGAGGCGACGGTTGCTCCTTCGGCTGGAAGAACGCCGATGAACGTGCCGATGCCGCAGGAGCGGAGCACAGTTTTCCAGATACGCCGGTAGTCCTCTCGTGAGGGTAATTTGACCGCCTTCATGGTGATTTTGTTTGCAAGTTGATTCACCCGATTTGATTGAATCAGTAATTCGGACATTGCAAAAAGACCGATGAATACCGGTACGAAGGCCAACCCCTCATAGAGTTCGTAATTACCGAACATGAACCGCTCGACTCCGGTGGTGGGTTCAGCGCCGATGGTTGCTAGCCAGACCCCGAAGACTCCGCCGATCAGATTTCTCACGGTGCCCCCGGCACTAATCGAGGCGAGCATCGAGAGTCCGAACAGGGCGAGCGCAAAATATTCAGGGGGACGAAACTCATACGCGACTCGCGCCAGCATGGGCGCCGCGATGCACAGGACGATGATTGAAAATACTCCGCCAATGGTGCTGGATACCACAGCGACGCCCAGCGCCCGACCCGCTTCGCCCCGCTGCGCGAGTGGGTAACCATCGAAAGTGGTTGCAGCGGCGGCAGATGTCCCGGGCGTGTTGATCAATATGGCGGTGATAGAGCCGGCGAAGGTGGCTGATACGTAAATCGTCGCCAGTACGGCGATCGCGTGCACCGGTTGCATGGTTAGTGTGAACGGTAAGAGTAGGGCGGCGCCGGTCGTCGCCCCGAGACCGGGGAGCACGCCGATCATCACACCCAGAACTGTGGTAATGAATATCAAAACGATGAGATAGGGGTCGAAAAGCACCGATCCCATCGCTTGTAACGCGTCGATCACGGAATCACCAGTTACCCGTAATACCAGTTAGTCAACAGGCCGCGTGGAAAGCGAACCCGAAGCGCTTTATCAAAGAGAAAGAAGATGACCGTCGGTGTGGCCAGTGCCAATGCGCCGGCGACATGAATCCGCCGTTCACCCCACAGGAGGCACATGGCGAACATGATTACCGCAATCGCTATCATCATATCGATATACACCGTGATGGGGTAGAAAATGAGCCAGAGTGCGATTGAGCCCCAGGTCTGGAGGCCTTCCCAATGGATCTTCTTGGGTAAGCGGGTCCAGTACTGAAAAGCGAGACAACCGGCCAGGAACAAGTTGATTACCATTAGCAGGATCGGAAAAACGCGTGGTTGCATGCTGTCACCCACAATCATCGCAGGTGATAATTCCAGTTGAAGGGCGGCATAAATCACGGCGACGGAAAAAGCCGCAATGATGCCTGGAATGACTGGAAAATGCATGACGAGTGGTCAACGGTGCTTCCCGAAGGAAGCACCGTCTGCTTAACGATTCAACGAGGTCTACTTAAGTCCCATTTCTTTGAGTGCCGGGCCAAATTCGCCGACCATGGACTTGATCTGCTCGCCCCATGGGCCAGAGGGCTGCGGCGAAGTAGTGTCTAGGCCAGAGTTCTTGAGATAGGCCTGATACATGGAGTGCTTCATCGCTTTGGTCATGCCTTTTTCTAACTGGGCCCGCCGCGCCGAGTCGACGCCAGCATGGGTGACGAAGCCGCGAGTGGTCGAGAGCACCAGATCGATACCCATCGACTTGGCAGTTTTTGCTTTGGGAATCGGCGCCATGCCGGCATGAGCGAGAATCACGAGCGGGCAGATGTCACCAGCCTCGACTGGGGCCGCAGCCTCAGACAGGTTCAGTGTTCCAACGTCGACGGTACCCGCAACCAATTGCGTCGCGAGTTCGCCGCCACCTTTGAAGGGAATGTAAGTTGGCATCGACACGCCAAGGCGTTTCGCCCACAAGTACACTGTTATGTGATCGATGGTTCCGGTCTGGGTACCGCCGAACTTCAGTTTGTCACCATTCTTCATGCCTGTGACAAAATCTTCGGGTGTCTTATAGGGGCTGGATTTGCAGTTGACCATCAGGATTTGCGGATCATTGGTGCCGCGTGCAATCGGAGCCATGTCTTCAACTTTAAGTTTAGTTTTTCCCTTAGCCATGGTGATCGCGTGACCCACCGTGAAGGTCATTATCGTATTGCCATCGGCCGGGCGAGACATGAAATAGTTCATTGCGGCAGCACCACCACCGCCACGTTTGTTTACCACGACCATATCTTGTTTCAGTGTTCTACGACTGCGTAGCATCATCATTCGAGAATTCACGTCAGTGCCTCCACCGGCTCCTGCGTGGGTGATTACTTCGATAGCGGGCTTATCGTCCGCTTTGGTGGCAACACTGGTCAGTGCCAGTAAGCCAAGACCGGCGGTAAGGGCCGTTATAATCGCGAAACGTTTCCGCGTTTGACTGGTATGCATGATAGTTCCTCTCATATGGCTCATTGGTAATTTAAGTAATTCAGAAGGCAAACTGCGAGGTTAGCGTACCATACTATTGTAGGGGTAATTTGATAGGTTTAAGCTGAGGCTGGACTAAAGAGATGGCACCGCCTGCTGCATTCATGGCGAGTGCACCGCTTGCCCACGAAGTGTGTACTGACGGAAGTGTGATGATGCAATCTGATCTGAAAAGGCGCATTGGCGTTGATGTTGGCCGAAGGGCTAAGTTGGAAGACGCCCTCGCATGGGCTGCCGTTAATGAAGTCTTCTATATCGATATTCAGCTTGATAGCGGTGCCAATGCCATAGAGACATTCGACCAAGCACGCTGTGAAGCGGTCAAGGAGATATGCCGAAATCACGATATTCATCTCGGGCTGCATACACTTTCCGGGGTTAACATGGCTGAGTACAGCAATTTCTTTCGCCAAGCCGCAGACGAGTATCTCCGTGCCTACATTGATATGGCGACTCGGCTTGATGCCGAATGGATCGTCGTTCATGCCGGATTCCATTTCACCGCGGACTATGAGCAACGCAAACAAGCAAGCCTTGAGCGGCTTCAACGGGCCTGTGTTTATGCGGAGGACCAAGGGGTCCATCTATTGCTAGAAAACATGAACCGTGAACCCGCAGATGCCGAAGTCAATTATCTGGGTTACACAGCGGATGAGTGTGCGTTCTACTTCGATCATCTGAAGTCGCCTAATTTGCATTGGACCTTCACGATCAACCACGCGACATTGGTGCCAGAGGGGATTAACGGATTTATCGATGCTTTTGGAATTGAACGTATGCGCGAGGTTCGTGTCGCCGACAATTTAGGAGATAAAGAACATCACATGTTTCCCGGGCAAGGCAGTATCGATTTTCGGGCCTTGTTTTTGCGTTTGGAAGGTTTGGGGTATACAGGCCACTACACCAATGGATTCGGAACGCTGGATGACAT
>CEOQ01093652.1_pt1 | contig 10735 bp, 10 predicted proteins | sample 361351 | NCBI WGS metagenome assembly CEOQ01 (sample SAMEA2619907, study PRJEB7988) | marine metagenome | biome: marine biome (ENVO:00000447); feature: deep chlorophyll maximum layer (ENVO:xxxxxxxx); material: "saline water (ENVO:00002010), including plankton (ENVO:xxxxxxxx)" | depth 60 m | reverse complement strand
GTGGATAAAAGTAAATGAATAAAGAGCTAACAGGCACCATTGTAAAGATAATTGGCGTGGTTGCTGCTCTATACTTGTTTCTTGTTGGAATTAACGGAATGTCATCAGCAATAAAGCACATGGGTGCTGGCGTTGCTGAATCGATTTTCAGAACAACAAGCAACCCTTTAGTTGCTCTGTTCATAGGAATATTTTCAACAGTTTTATTCCAAAGCTCATCTACCACAACTTCATTGATTGTAGGAATGGTAAGTAGTGGAGCTTTATCCTTGGCAGGTGCAATACCAATGGTGATGGGCGCCAACATTGGAACGACAGTAACCAATACCATAGTATCCATAGGCCATATAAACCGGGGCAATGAATTTAAGAGAGCCTTTGCCGCTTCAACGGTTCATGACTTCTTTAATTTACTTTCTGTCTTGATCTTGTTTCCATTAGAGATGGCTTTTCATGGAATACAGCGGTCGTCTGAATGGTTTGCAACCCTGCTCTTTGGAAAGATCCATAATATTGATGTATTACAATCAAAGAGTCCAATTAAAATGGCCGTGAAAAGTGGGGCAAAGTTTGTTGAAGGATTTATGTTTGGCAACGACATCCTTTATCTTGTCATTAGCGTCCTGATTACATTCATGATGCTGTATACACTTGTAAAATTGTTAAGAAGTCTCGTGCTTGAAAAGATAGAGGCATTTTTTGACCAATACATATTTAAAACTGCATTAAGGGCAGTTGGTTTTGGTATTTTAATCACAATCATGGTACAGAGCTCATCGATAACAACGTCTCTTGTTGTTCCACTTGCAGGCGCAGGAGTTTTAAGCCTTCGCCAAATTTTTCCATTTACACTTGGTGCAAACATAGGTACAACCGTAACAGCACTAATGGCTTCTCTTACTGGTACTGTTTCCGCTTTAATTGCTGCGATAAGTCACTTGCTCTTTAATATTATTGGAATCGTTGTCATTTACGGGATACCATTTTTAAGAGAGATTCCTATTTACTGCGCAGAAAAAATTGCTGAAAAGGCAGTGGAAAACAAATTAGTTCCCATCTTATATCTGGTGAGTATCTTTGTTGTTGTACCATTGTTAATTATATTGGCGAGTACATAAATAGCAACATCATGAAAAGGAACACATAACATGGCTATGTTTGATAGAGTTATTTCACTGTGGAAATCTGAAGACCTTTTATCTCAAGCATGGGAAGAGTCTTTTCAGATGATGGTTTTATCTAATGAAATGTTTAGCGCTGCAATTAGATACCTAAGGCGAGGAGAAGAGATTAAAACATTAAAAAATCTGAAAAAAAGAGACCGAGAGATAAATGAATTCCAAAAAAGCGTGAGAAAAAAGGTGGTAACTCACTTTTCCATATCTCAAAAGGTGGAAGACTTTCCAAGTGGGCTTGTATTGTTAAATATTGTTGTAGATGTTGAAAGATTAGGCGATTACACAAAAAACATTTTAGATCTTGCCATACACTACCCAGATCCTCTTGTATCTGAGGATTGCCTAAACTCATTAAAATCGATTGAAGATGATATTCAATCAAGGTTTGCAGACACTCTCATTGCAATAGAACAACAAGATGAGAAGCTTGGAAAAAAACTTCTCAAATCATATAGAAAATCATTCTCCAGTATTTCCGATAAGATTGTAAATGATGGAATATCGGGAAAACAAGAGTACAAGGATCAAAAAGAAGCAGCAGCGGTTACGCTTTATGCAAGATATCTGAAAAGGGTTGGTGGTCACCTAAAAAACATAACTACCACGATGCTAAATCCTTATGAAGAAATTGGTTATCGACCCTCAAAATAGTCTCTGATTTTTAGCGTTTTTGACACATCCACATTAACTAAATTAACTTCTTAAAACTTTTGATTAATCAGGGAGCATGCAAAATGGTGTACAATAATTCAATCGCCCGTTTTTCTATTGGGCTATTTGTCTTTATTCTTATGGAAAATAGTTTTTGTACAGATTACAACTGGTCTGCAAATCTTCGTTATCGTTTAAAGACCGACACATCGAATGATGTTGAAAAAAATATCGCATCGTCATTTTCAGAGATGAGATCACGAATTGGTCTTGATGTTTTAAATGATAATGTAACCGCTCATTTCATCCTCCAAGACTCCAGAATCATTGGAGCACCAGGAAATAGCGCTGGCGTAACTGGGAATACCATCGGCTCTACACTGCATCAAGTTTATTTCACTTACAAAGGATATAAACGAACCTTCCAAGTTGGAAGGTTTGAATTGGCGTTTGGTAATCAAAGGATCATCGCAAAGAACAACTGGAACAATACCGGTAGAAGTTTTGAAGGGATACTCGTTAAGAGAAAAACTCGAATTGGTGAACGATTATTGTTTACTCTACCTGTCGTTGAAGCTTATGATACCGAACATAATGATAGTAAAGATCATGTTTTAAGTGGTGTGTATTGGAACATTAACCTTCCCGGACTTGGAGAGGGTTCAAAAGTTGAACCATACATAATGAACTATCAACAAGTTCAAGATAATGGCTCTTATAACATGTTCGGATGCAGAGCAGATTTAAAAAGAAACTCAATACTTTTTGAGGGCGAATTTGCCATGCAATCAAGCCGCCGTATAAGCGCAAATATTCTATCTCTTAATCTCGGATATAAAACAGACCAATTTGATTGGATAAAATCCCTGACAGCTGGTTTAGATATTGTTTCTGGAGATGACTCAAAAACAGATGAGCTAGAAGGGTTTTCCAAGTACTTTGGTGCGCGTCACAAGCACCACGGATATTATGACTACGGCTTACATAAAAAATATTTCGGGCATACACATGAAGGACTTCAGGAATTAAACCTCAAAGGAAGATTTAATTTTCTCGCTGATTCCAATCTTTTAATTGCAATGCACAATTTCAGCAGTCATGACGGAAACACAAAATATGGTAACGAGCTAGATCTAATTATCAAAAGAAAGGTCAGCGATGAGCTTTCTTCAGAATTCGGGCTTGTTTTTTACGATCCAGAGGTAGGAAACGACCTTCTAACATTTATGTATGTAATGTTTACAGCTAATTTGTAGATAAAAACAGATTCTCAAACAATGAGAAACATTACATATTTAATTATAACAATCTCTGCTCTTGCCTCTTTTTTTAGTTGTGACGATGATAATTGGATAAGTATTAGTGAGGAACGGATTTATTCAATAAGTGGAGTGTCTGCTTTTAATAACGGCTGGTTAGTTGTGCATGATAATAAAATGGTTGACCAGCCAAGGATAAGTTGGCTTTCAAAAGAAAATCAATTGAAGAAATTGAGATGGCCTCTTTCATTGCTACCATATGATCTGGAAGCAATTCACTCAATTCCCAATTATGAAAATCAATATGTTGTGATGGAGAGTACTGGAAAATGTTACAGAATTCTTGTTGAACCAGATACTGAAGAGATAAAGGTAAAAGGGGAATTCAAACTCCCAGGATTAAATGAATCGATGAATCTTGAAGGTTTTGCATTAATCGAGAGTAATGGAATCCTTAAAGTGTTTTACGGAGATAGAGGATCAGATAGCAGAACATCTACATTGTTTTTCGCGGATTATAATGTGCAACTAGATGAGGTCACGGTAGTAAGGTCGTATAGCTTTTCCTTATTGGAAGATATGTCTGACAAAAGAAGTATTGCAGATCTCATCTTTGACAATAAGGGGAATCTCTGGAGTGCTGCAACGTCTGATCCTGGTAATGATGGACCATTTGAAACTAGACTTTTTAGAATTGGACAAATGTCAAAAAAAGGCTCTTTCAGCCTAGCCAGACCAATGAGGTCAAGCAAAACTTTTGAGAATGAGAAAGTAGAAGCTATGACAACTTATAAAAATGGGATTCTGCTGCTAACAGATAATGAAAACTTTGGTTCAAGTCGATACTTTATTAGTATCAGTAAGCTACTTTAAAAAGCATTTCTTATTTTTTATTCAACTTCGACCGATACTTTTTATAGTATGGCATGTTTAGAAAGAACTCTATCAAGTAACGGATTCTTTCATGGCTCTCTTCAAGAACAAGAACTAGTTCATCGAATGTAAACCACTTACATTCGGTTATACCTTCGTTTCTATCTGGGATCAATGGAGTGCTCTCATCACCTTGAAATATAATCAGAAACCATTCGGTCTTTTTCACGACAACCTCCCCATCTACTGTTTTGTGGTAGTGTGTGGGTATGAGCTTTTTTAAGATTTTTAATTGGTTTTTGGGTAATCCTGTTTCTTCACTTATTTCTATTTTGGCTGTTTTTCTACTGCTAGCACCTTCCTCTACTTTACCTTTTGGAAGGTCCCATCTACCTCTTTTATATATAAACAGAATTTTATCGTTTTTTAGAACAATTCCTCCAGCCGTCTTAATCTTGTTATTCATTGGCTTTTAGCTTATATAAAAACTCGTATTGGTCTTTATTCAGGTTTTCAAATTTTATGTTATTAATAATAAGATTATAACTTGGATTGTCTTTACTCCACTTCTTTGGCTTTAATATTTTTTTATTTTCGTAGTCAATTGTGGATAATACATACCTCATTGCATTCAGTCGACCAATCATCTTGTTATCAGAGTTGATAATGACCCATGGGCATTTGTGGGTAGAGGTTTTTCGAAACATTTGATCTTTATAATTTGTAAACAAACGCCACTTTTTATGCGCCTCCCAATCGTTTGTAGATAGCTTCCAGTATTTTAATGGGCTTGTCTCCCTCATATGGAACCTTAATTCTTGGTTCTCTTTTGAAACAGATAAGTAGAATTTGATTAGGATCAGTCCCTTTTTCATCTGCTCTTCTTCCCAGCTATTAATTTTTCTCATAAAATATTTATACTGGGTTTCTTCACAGTATCCCATTGCTGGCTGGATCAGGGCTCTGGAATACCAGCTACGATCAAAAAAGTGAATCTTCCCTGGTCCGGGCAATCTTTTCTCCCAGGTCTGAAACCAGAGTTTTGCCTGCTTTTTTGTAGGGACCCCTAACTCTATCACATCTACAGCTTTTGGCATCATATTTTCAATAAAGCGTTTGATGGTAGATCCTTTCCCCGCTGCATCACGCCCTTCTAAAACTATTCCAACTCGTTTATTGTTCTTTATGACCCACTCTTCAAGCTTAAGCAGTTCTACTTGTAATCTCTTTTTCTCTTTTGAGTATTGACGAGTTGAGAGTGCCTTATACTCAGTTCTGTTGTAAATGATCATAGTATAATTTAATTAGGCTTGTTTTTAATTATGTTCGATGTTTTTTCTTACACCAAACTATTTAACAACTCAAAGAGTTGTATAACTAAGATCCTAAGATGTGCTAATGCAAAGGTATTAATATTGAAACGTAGATAGCTCTAACACAATCCTAACAATTGACATGTACTTTCATAGCTCAAATAAGGTGTCTGATCAACACCATGTGAAAAAGTGAGGTGACCTCAATGAAAAATTATTTTATTCCAATCTTGTTTTGTTCCCTTTATTTGAATGGGCAGAGCGAAGAAACTAATAATAGTTTTGGAGTAACCATCCCCTCTGGAGTAGAGATAGAAATATCTGGAGAAGTAGAGGTTGAGTTTATTAATGTTGAGGGTAAAGGTGGAGCCCAATACAGAGATGAATTCATACAAAAAGTTGACTATCGTAGTCCCTTTGTTGAAATAGACAAAACAGTTTTAGACTTCAAACTACTTTATACAGATAACCTCACCTATAATTTTAGTCTTCGGTTTGATGATGATGGTGCTTATGCAGATAAACACTTTTTAAAATATCAAACAGAAAGCTCAACGTTAGAGTTTGGTAAAAATCGCCCTCTTATAGCTTTAAAAAGAAAAACAGAGGGGTACCCCTTAATAGGGACTGCATACTGGAAAGGGCGTCAATACCATCTTGACTACCAAAGAAACTTCTCTTCCTCATCGATTGGACTATCTGTTGCTCTAAAAAGATTAATTGGATATGATGCTGCTGCAGAAGACAAGTCATTTGAAATGATGGTTTATGATGATACAAAAAAGATCGATGGGCAAACCCTTGAATTCGGATTGCGAGCAGAAAGAACACTTGCCCCCCTTAAGATTGAAGGCTGGTATTATTTTGGAAAACTTGTTGATGACGAAGAATGGAAGGCAAGACTGCATTATGATTTTGATTATTATGCAAATATTGAAGACGATCAGGTATTAAGTAAAAACGCATATGTGGGACACTTTTGGTACGGTGGTCGGACTGAACTTTTATTAGGAAATATCCTTTCTAGAGCTGAGTACATATATTCAGAAGATGGCTTCTTACCAAGACACGGATATTATGTTGAAACCAGCACATCTTTTAACCTTTTATCACTTGAAAATATTTTTGCTTTATTACGATTTGGAGAACTAAAAATTGACCCAATGAGATTAACGGATTCTTTCATAAACCCTTATAGGAACAACTATGACACATCGTTACTCGAGAATGATGATGATGATAACGAGAGGTTCTATCCTCTACTGAAAGATCCTCAAACATGGAACCGAACAATGATTACTTTTGCATTGGGTTATGATATAACCAGTTATGCTAAACTAAAATTTGAGTACTATATCTTAGATGAAGAAACTGGAGATGATACTCAACCAAATGTAAATGATGACCAGATGCTGGTACAGCTAAAATTCAACTTTTAAACAAAAATAAAAAAAAGGAAATACAACAGTGAATACAGTAATAAAAAAAATATTACTTTTATCCTCTTTTTCTGTTTTTATTTTCATAACAGGATGTGAAGATGAAGCAGCAGATAATGATAATACATTATCTACAGATAAATTTAATATCAGCAGAGTTGATGTTAAATCAACAGGAGACGCCAGTCAGTCTTCTCCTGAACTGATTAGGTTTATCAATTCATCCGAGGGTGTCATTGTGAATTCGAGTCAGAACACAATTGACTTTTTTACCATTTCACCCAGTGAATTATCCATTACTGGTGAATCAATCAATATAACCGATAGTGATGATGCAGAGTGCTCATCAATCGATGTAAGTGTAGATGAGAGCATTATTGCTGTTGTTGTTACTTTTGGTTCCTGTCAGCGTGGTGAACTGTATCTTGTTGATGCTTCAACAAGACAAAAGTACGGCCCTTACGAACTCGGGTATAACCCAGATGCAGTAGACATTGCAGTAGACAACGAGTTTGTTGTTGTTGTTAATGAATATGATTATGAGGATGGAACTGCTGGTTGTACTGTTCCTTATTATCCTGGAGTTACTATCTGGGATATAGGTCAGGGGCTTGATAATGGAACATTAGTAAAACATATGAAAATTACTCATACTGGTGAAAATGGTAATTTAGCAGAGCCCGAGGGGGTAAAAATTGCTCCTGATGGAGAAACGGTATATATGACTTTGCAAGAATCGAATCAGATGGGATGGTTCTCCATTCTCAGCCCTCCGGATACACTTCAAAATTACGTTTCCTTTACAAGTGAAATACATGAGCCAGATGGTATATGGGTAAACAGCACTGGTACTGTTGTGTGCACTGGTGGAGAGTATGATGGAAAACTAGGAGTAACCTTGCTAAATAGCGATGGAACACCTGGAGCGCAATACTACGCAAACCTTGCAGATGATCTACCTAGCACTTGGGCGTGGACAGATGAAAGAAAAGGTATTGAGCCGGAAGAAGTTGTCATAGCAGAACATGAGGGTAAATCATATGTATTGGCAACGTTGCAAGATCCTGCAGCAGTTGTAGTTTATGACATAACGGACCCAACCAACCCAACATGGGACTCTGGGGCAATTACACAAATTGTTGACTACTCAACAGGAGATGGTGAGTCTACAGGCGAGTCAGAAGGATTGGCTTATAAAGATGGTTATGTTTTAGTGTCTAATACTGCAGATCCCTCTGTATGTTTACTTAAATCATCTTGGGCTGAATAATAACAACCCTTGCACTAAAATAAGGGGACCTTTCCGGTCCCCTATTTTTTGTTTCATTTCTATGATTAGCTAACTAAGATTTGTTAAGGTTGGAATTAAATAAGTTATTTGCTTTCAATCTAAAGTGTGTCTGACAAAGGAATAGAAAAGGTAAAACAAGTTTCATGGTCTTTTGATGGGGTAACGCGAACTTCACCATTATGTACAAGCGCTATATGTTTAACAATAGCCAGCCCTAACCCTGTACCACCTGCTTCACGATCTCTAGATTTGTCTATTCTGTAGAACCTTTGAAAGATACGGCCTCTATACTTCTTTGGAATTCCTTCTCCGTGATTTTTTACGTGTATATTTATTAAATCTGTTTTTTCAACTGAAATAGTGATCGGCTTTTCTGCTTTTCCATATTTAATAGCATTTTCTAATAGATTTATTATCGCCTCCCTTAACAACTGAGGGTCACCATTTACCATTACCGAATCGTCACATTCTAAAAGAATGATGTTCTTTCTTTTTATGGCAATGTTTTGAACATCGTCTATTGCGCCACTGAGTATAGGGTTTAATCTTTGTTCATTTAATTCTATTGTATTGTCTTCTTCCTGCGATTCTATCTTAGATAGCTTTAATAGATCATCAATTATAGAGTTCATTCGATTTGTATGATCTAAAACCTTTTGAATAAATATATTTTGTTGATCTATATCTGCATTTCCTTGTTGTATAATTTCAAGATATCCGATAATTGATGTTATAGGGGTTTTTAATTCATGACTAACATTTGCAACAAAATCTTGCCTAATAGTTTCAAGCTGTTTTTGAAGTGTAATATCATTTATTGTAATAAGAACTCCAGACTTTTTTTTACCTTTCATTAACGGCGAACCATTCATAAGGAAGTATCTTTTTTTATTTGTTTTAAATATTATCTCATTTTGAATATTTTTATTTTTTTTTGTCACCTTTTTTATAAATGATAACATCTTTTTATTTGATATCAAGTTTGATAATCTATTACCCACTGCATCTTTCCGTGGAATTTGTAGATAGTCTAGGGCTATTTCATTTATAGATATGATTTCCAAATTTTTATTTAATGCTAACAAGCCTTCCTGCATACTAGACAAAAGAGACTCTCTTTCGCTTTTATCTTGGTTTATAATACTTATTCTTCTGTCCATCTCTTTTGCCATTTTATTCAATGAGATAGCAAGTGAGGCTAATTCTTTAGTCTTAGGTATGGGAATAGGAGATGGCAGTTTTAAAGTTTTCACATAGCTTTCAGCTTCAATACGCATTGAGTCGAGCGGATTAGTTAATTGCTTGGAGAAATAGAAACTGGTCACCAAGAGAAGAAGACCAATGATCAATCCTATAATAATGATTCGTTTCTGTAGGATAATTAATGATTCCTCCACCTCGTTAAGCGGTACTGATACACGAATAAATGGTTGTTCTTGTATATTTGGATAACGTAATGCGAAATACATTTGTTCTTCATTTGCAGTTTCACTGAACCTTTGAGTAGACCCTTCACCTTTTAATGTAGCTTGAACAATCTCAGGTCTATCTATGTGATTGTCCATTTGGCTAGGATTTCGATAAGAGTCACCAATAACAATGCCTTTATCATCGACAATAGTTACCCGCATGTTTGAGACACGGCCGGATTCTTTTACAAATAGTTGTAAATTTTTCTTGTTGATTTTACGTTCATTAATCCAGAAAGAAATAAGCTTTGCACGTTCTCTTAGGTCATTTTCTGTGTGCGAATAGTAGAAGTTTCTAGTGAATTGATTTACTAACAGTATTAATACTATAATCCCAATTATAATAACAGGGAGGAATGAGTAAAATAATTTTATGAATAAAGGCTTACGAGTCATCAGGGTTAAATCTATATCCAACACCACGTATTGTCTCTATCAGTATTCCTTTATGCTGCATTTTTTTTCTTAACCCAACTATTTGAAAATCAACTGATCTATCAGTTACAGGATAATTATCTCCTTTAATTTTATCAATGATTTGATATCTTGTAAAGACCCATCCGGGATGTGATGCAAGTAGGTGTAATATTTCAAATTCTGTATAAGTTAATTCTATAAGGGAATCATCAATAGAGGTTTCTCTTGATCGTGGGTCAATTTTTAGTCCATGGATTGTAATGGCCTTATTATTTGTTTGAATATTTTTGGACCGCTTCAGTACAGATCTTATTCTTGCTTCTAACACAGGGTAGCTAAATGGTTTTGTTATATAATCATCTGCCCCATTTTCAAGCCCGTCAATAATGTCTTCCTCTTGCCCAAGAGCAGTTAACATTATAATAAAAATCTCATTTGTTTTTTTTTCAGATTTTAGCAAACGGCATACATGTAGTCCTTGAATACCTGGTAGCATTAAATCTAGGAGTATCAGATCAGGAACATTTGTCTGAGCCATTTCTAACCCAGTTTCTCCATTATTGGATGTTAATACTTGGTAACCATCTTGTTTAAGATTGTATTTTAGTAAATGTTGTATGTCTGGCTCATCTTCTATTATTAATATTCTAATCTTGGAGGTATTCATATATGAAATATAAAAATTTATTATTAGAAAAGTATTAGTTCAGTTTTAATGGGTAAATATTTATAGCATACAAGGCCATGGGAAAGGATTTTATGATATTTATATATTTGTTTTTATTGATTTTATATACTTATTTTAATTTTATTACTTGAAACGTATATTTAACCTTAGGTAAATG
>CEOQ01108385.1_pt1 | contig 10736 bp, 19 predicted proteins | sample 361351 | NCBI WGS metagenome assembly CEOQ01 (sample SAMEA2619907, study PRJEB7988) | marine metagenome | biome: marine biome (ENVO:00000447); feature: deep chlorophyll maximum layer (ENVO:xxxxxxxx); material: "saline water (ENVO:00002010), including plankton (ENVO:xxxxxxxx)" | depth 60 m | reverse complement strand
AGTATTATCAGATGTTGTTGATAATGATAGTTGGCGTATTTGGCCCGGCGGGAATTCTAAAAAACAATTAGATAAACAATCTTTTAGAGACGGAGAAGATTTATCTAATGTTGCAAACAAATATCAATTAGTAACAAAGCTAACAAATGAATTTATATAAATGGATTATAATGTTATGATTTTTGAAGAATGTCAAAGATGTAAACAATTTGAAACAGATCATAAATTTAAACATTGTTCATTTACTATGACAAACTTAGGTAATGGAGAAGCAATACAAGAATTTGAATGTTCAAGATGTAAATTTAAGTGGAGTAGAAAATATGAAGGTCGGAATAACATTTAGTACTTTTGATTTATTACACGCAGGACATATTGCTATGTTGCGTGAAGCAAAAGAACAATGTGATTATCTTATTGCTGGATTACAAGTTGATCCAACAATTGATAGACCTGAAAAAAATAAACCTGTTCAAACTATAGTTGAACGTTATACACAATTACAAGGTGTACGATATGTTAATGAAATTATTCCTTATGTTAAAGAAACAGACATAGATGATATTCTTCAATTACGGAATGATATTAATATACGTATTCTTGGTGTCGAATATGAAGGTAAAGATTTTAGTGGTAAAGCAACAGGTGAACGTTTAGGAATAGAGCATTATTATAATAAACGTAATCATAGATTCTCTAGTACTGATTTGAGAAAAAGAGTAACGAATGATAGTTGAAAATAATAAAACACCTTTTTACCATACAATTATTCATGATTACTTTACACCTGAAGAACGTGAACTTATTTGGGATGAATTAGAAACTTTACATTCTAAACTCGAAGGTCCTGAAGTTACAGGAGACCCAAGAGCATCGATGTTAAAACGTGGACTTTATTTAGATCACGAATATGAAAATAGACGTAATGAAAGTAATATATTATCTATATCTAGAAAAATATTTGATTTAGAAAAACTTGGACAATTAAAAGAAAATATCTTTTCTAAATACTTAAACGTATGTAATCTAGATTATACATTACTTAATTACTATCCAACACAAAGCAACTATAAAGATCATCGTGATGTTAGTGTTTTAAGTTCAACTATTTGCTTATGGAAAGAACCAAAGCAATTTACAGGTGGTAATTTATTTTTTAAACAATATAATTACACACCATTAATGATGAATAATAGTATGATTCTATTTCCTGGATTTGAATTACATGAAATTTTAGATACTGAAGTAACAAAAGAAAGGTTTGGCAGATACTCAATAAGTCAATTTTATTTAATAAATGGTTAAAGATATTCACTCAAAAAAAATATTAATAACAGGCAGTCGTGGAATGGTTGGTGAAGAACTACGAATAAGATTATTATACGACCACGAAATACACACATTAGATTTACTAGACGGACAAGACCTTAGAACTTGTGATTTAGATTATGATGTAGATGTAATATTTCATTTAGCTGGAAAGAGCGGTGTCAGACGTAGTCTTACACATCCAAAAGAATATTGGGAACATAATGTGATAGCATCAAAAAGATTATTTGAAGCATTTCCAAAAGCAAGGATTATATATGCAAGTTCAAGTACTGCAAAAGAACCTTGGAGGAATCCTTATGCTTTATCAAAACATACAATTGAAAAGATTGCGCCACGTTCATCATTAGGATTACGTTTTACAACTATATACAATGGAGACCAAGAACCTAGGCCAAATATGTTTATACCAAAACTTCTTAGACGCGAAATTGACTACATTAATATAAACCATAAACGAGATTTTATACACGTTAGCGACATTTGTGATGCTTTAATTCATTTAATGAATAAAAGATTAACAGGTGTATTTGATTTGGGCACAGGTAAATCACACAAATTGAAAGATATTACAGACCATTTAGGTTTGTATCCTAAACAACAAATTGGCGACAAGCATGAGCGTCTAGATAACCAAGCCGATATTACAAGACTAAAAAAATCAGGGTGGAAACCTACCCTTGATATATTTGAGTACTTTAATGAGCGAGGACTACAAAAAAATGCTTGACTTTGTATTAAAACAATCATATAATAAACATTTAATGGAGAAAAACGTATGAAAGACATCTTACAAGATATCGTTGCCCATACACATTCGCTAGGATTTCTTAATCTAGTTAAAGTTACAGGCGACGACCAAAGTACAACTATCGAGAGTATGGCTGAGGATCGTTCTGTAATTTTATCAGCAACAACTAAAACACCAGTTTCTGAATTTAAAGAAACATTTGGTATGCCTAATTTAGATAAGTTAGCTTTGCATTTAAAGAATCCGGAATATCAAAAAAATGCAAAACTATCTGTAGAAAAAGCAGATAGAAACGGAGTAACTATTCCGACACATATTCACTTTGAAAATGAAGCAGGTGATTTCCAAAATGATTATCGTTTTATGAACAGCGAGATTATTAATGAGAAATTAAAATCTGTTAAGTTCAAAGGTGCAACTTGGGAAGTAGAATTTGAACCAAGTATGGCGGCAATCAATAGAATGAAATTGCAAAGTGCCGCACACGCAGAAGAAACTGTTTTTACAGTTAAAACAGAAAATAATACATTAGTATTTTACTTTGGTGATCATTCAACACACGCAGGATCATTTGTATTCCAACATACAGGAGTTGTAAACGAATTAAAACATTCTTGGAGTTGGCCAGTAGCACAAGTACAAGCTATATTAAGTCTTGATGGAAAACAAACAATGAAAATTTCCGATCAAGGGGCTATGCAAATTAGTGTTGATTCAGGATTAACGGAATATAATTATATTTTACCTGCACAATCTAAGTAGGGGGAATGTGTGAATAAAGATCTTACAACTGCACAAAAAGATTATGCAATCTTTCTTCCAGCAATAAGTGGCTTCTTTGCAACTTATATAGGAAAACAACGTTATGACGAATACGTTGATAAAACAAGAGTACCGTCGAACTTTCCAAACGATGTAGAAAGTATGAACTGGCTAAACCCACAAAAAGGTTTATTCAATTATCATTGGAGTTTATATAGTGCAGGTCATGCCGAACTAGATGTAAACAAACATTCACCTAAAGAAGATATGATCCGTAATAGGGATCGTAATAATAGTTGGCTACTTGGTGACTCAGGTGGTTTCCAAATAGGTAAAGGTGTTTGGGAAGGTGATTGGAAAGATCCTAGCTGTCCTAAAGCTAAAAAGAAACGTGAACAAGTTTTAACTTGGATGGACGCATATATGGATTATGGAATGATATTAGATATTCCAGCTTGGGTATCACGTTCGCCAGCTGGAGCAAAAGCAACAGGAATTGACAATTATCAAGATGCCGTTAATGCAACACGCATTAATAACGATTACTTTATGAAAAATCAAAATGGTAATTGTAAATTCTTAAATGTTTTACAAGGCGAAAACCATGCTGATGCAGAAGATTGGTATCAGCAAATGAAAGATTATTGTGATCCTACAAAATATAGTGATCATTTTAGAGGTTGGTCAATGGGTGGTCAAAATATGTGTGACATACACCTAGTACTAAAAAGAATTGTAGCATTACGTTTTGATGGACTATTAGAAACAGGTAAGCATGACTTTATGCACTTCTTAGGTACATCTAAACTTGAATGGGCGGCCTTACTAACTGACATACAAAGAGCAGTTCGTAAATACCATAATCCAAACTATACAGTTACATTTGATTGTGCAAGTCCTTTCTTAGCAACTGCAAATGGGCAAGTTTATATTCAAACAGAAACAGAAGATAGATCTAAATGGGTGTATCGAATGGTACCGAGTATAGATGAATTGAAGTATGCTACAGATACTCGTTTATTTAAAGATGCAGTATTACAAGATGGTATATTTAAAAACTTTGAAGATTCTCCTATAACAGACGGATTAAAAGTTAACGATATTTGTATATATGCTGAAGGTGATAAGAATTTAATTGGTACACCTAAAGTAAAAGCAGGTGATGTTGATCTTGACAAACATGGTAATCCTATACTAGATGCAAAAGGTAAACCAGTTATTCGTAAAAAAGATTCAACGAGCTGGGATAGTTTTAGCTATGCAATTCAAATGGGCCATAATGTTTGGCATCATATTAATGCAGTACAAGAAGCAAACAGACAATATGATAATAATGTTATTCCTAAAATGCTAGTTGAAGAAAAATTTGATAGGACATATTTCAAAGATGTTGTTGAGGCGATATTTGCAACAGATAATAGAGATACTGCAATGGCTGTAATAGAAGAATTTAATAGATTCTGGTTATCTATTATTGGTACTAGAGGTGCAACAGGTAAAAAGACAATTAACGCAAGTACACAATTCAGTAATCTTTTTTGGGAGGGTGATAGTATTAATGGTGTTACACAAGATACTGACAATGAACCTGAGTTAGAAGAAAGCAAGTTAGAGGAACTGGAGAATGAGCAAAAGTAAAAAAATAAGACGCTTACAAGAAGAGTTTGATTACTTACATAGAAAAGTTGAACAAATGGAACAAGAAAGAGATAATAAAGGCAACAGAGGCTGGACATCAAAAGGCTTACTAACTAAACATAAAAAATTAAAACTAAAAGTCAAAGATGAATTGGCAAAATTAAAATTACACCAGATGTAAAAAAGGCTTGACATATGGATAAGATATGTTATAATAAACTGTATAGTAATATTATTTAGGCAAAACGAGGTACAAACTTATGAAAACTTTTATGCTGTTATTGGCGTTTACTATCACTGACCCAGGCGGAGTAGAACAAGAAGAAATTGTTAATGTATTATCAAGACATTTTGATACAAAACCAGAATGTGTTGAGTTTGTAAATGATTGGGAAGACACAATACGATCACGTGGCCTTAGAGTTGTTCAAGGAATGTTAAAAGAAGGCTGGACCGTTGATTTAATCCATGTTGGTTGCACAAAAAAACCAAGTTTGGAAGCTATAACAGGCGTTAAAGAGGCAAAAGAAACTTATCCAGGTGATGAAATTGGCGAACCAGGAAGTGACGATTAATGGAACGTGCTTATAAAAATGGTGAAAGTTCGAACGTAGTATTTTTTACTGGGTTTGAAGTAGAAAAAACACCTGCCTTTGGAATGGACACATTATTTGTTGTCGGCCCACAACCTTTAAACGATATCATTAAACACGCAAAACATCAAGGTAGCGAACATATATATCTTGGTGCTAACCAAAGTTTCCATGTAGACCTAGTACAAAATCATCTAGGTGAAATCGATTTATGGACAGAAATTATAGAAGGCTTACTCGACCAGAACTACTGGGTAACATTAGATTATGATGTTAAGTATCATAAATGGATACTAGAAGGTGGGTTTAACGAATATGATAAATTTATTTCACAAATTAGTATAAAATTACCTAATATAGAGGAGTTAAATTATAATGCTTGTATTAAACTTGATGACAGAGATTTTGATGCGTCTAACCCTGGTGTTTGGATTCACCAAGTACATGATTTAATGGATCGACGTACTTTTACAAAATGGAGTGAGTACGAAAAAGATGATCCAATAGAGGTTGACAAAAAATAAAGAAGGTAGTATACTAATGGGTATAATGGACCAGATGGTATTAGAAAATATGGAAAAAGAAAAACATGAAAAAATTATGCGAGGAGCAAGTCGCATGATATGGGTTACATTCCGCAAAGAAGGAATACATAAGTATCCTGCGGCATTAGATGATCCAAAATTAGCTACAGGAGATAAGTTTGATGTATCCTTTTTAGGATATCCACATAGACATATTTTTCATTTTAAAGTAGCAATCGAAGTATTCCACGATGATAGGGATATTGAATTTATACAATTTAAAAGATGGTTGGAGGAACTATATGAAGGGGAATTAAATGTAGACTACAAATCTTGTGAAATGATGGCAGATGATTTATACGAAAAAATTTCTGCACGTTATTCAGGTAGAACAGTACACATTGACATTTCTGAAGATGGCGAAAATGGTTGCCATATAGAATATGCAGATAGCTAAAAGGAGACCACATTGTGGGTTATTTTGCAGAACGTCCCGACGTAGTACAGATTTTTGATGATCTTGATAAGTTACGCGACTTTTGTCGTTTTGAAGGTTACAAGTTTGATGAACGAGACTTGTATAATAAAAAAAGCCGAGTTTGGCAGGCTTTCTTAGATCCAGAGAAGGCTCGAAGAGAACGTCAAGCAAGGCATCGTCATAAAAGGAACAAACGTAGACAATGACAATTTATATAGTAGACATTGAAGCAGTTGATACAAGATACACTAAACAATGGAAAGAGTATCTGCCAGCACAACTACGGAAAGCTACTCAAGAAGATGTTGTTGTTATCAGTGGAGGAGAAACTCCTCAGGCTACAACGCCTGGGGCTTTTCTTAACTTTGGTGGTACAAACGTTTATAAAAGTAAACAACTCGAACAAATAGGCGAAATGTTTTGTAATGGAAAAATACAAGACGGTGACTATTTCTTATATACCGATGCATGGAACCCTACTGTTTTACAATTAAAATATATGGCAGAGTTGTTAGGTGTAAAAATTAAAATTGGTGGTATGTGGCACGCCGGCAGTTATGACCCGGCAGACTTTTTAGGTAGATTAATTGGAGATGCACCTTGGTGTAGATTTGCAGAACAGTCTATGTTTGAAGCATATGATCATAACTTTTATGCAACACAATTTCATATTAATCTTTTTCTTAAGAGTTTTAAAAATGCATATCCAGGTAAAATGGTTCGTACTGGTTGGCCAATGGAATACCTAGCACGTAGTTTAGACTCTTATAAAAATATGCCAAAAGAAAATTTAATTTTATTCCCACATAGAATTGCACCAGAAAAGCAACCTGACATATTTAGAGACTTACCAACACAATTACCCGACTACGAATTTATAGTATGCCAGGATCAAGTTTTAACAAAGAACGAATATCATAATTTATTAGGTCGTGCTAAGATTGTGTTTAGTGCTAACTTACAAGAAACATTAGGTATAAGTTGGTACGAAGGTGCATTAGTTGATACTATACCAATGGTTCCAGATAGATTAAGTTACCAAGAGATGGGTTTAGAAGAATTTAAATATCCATCAGAATGGACTGCTTCTTTCAAAGCCTATACACATCATAAAGAAGCAATTACCGAGCGAATTAAGGATTACATAGAAAATTATGATAATTATATTCCTTTAATACGTAAACAAGTTACTAAATTAAAAAATGATTTCTTTAGCGGAAAAAAATTATACGAAGGGATTATATCATGACTATTGACACATCTAAACTGCCCAAAACAGACATTAATCTATCATATGATACTAACCTTGTATCAACAATGGACAGTACCCCTTATACTATAACATTTGATAGTACATCAGAAATGGAAAATAGCCCAACTGCTATTACACTTAATAATAGCACACCTATTACATGGAGTACAGGGACAGGCCCAGAATGGAATAATGTTGGTAATTGGCCATCTGAACTTATTATTAATGACATGATTAAAAAATATCCTGGCCTTAAATTACAATATGAAAAGTTTATGACTGTATATAATCTAATTAAAGACGAATACAAATATGAGGAACCTATTAATGATGGATCTGTTTAAAAATAGGAAACGAATTATTTACGATCGTCATAATAATATTCCGTATTTAATTAGATATTATTTGTTTTTAAAAGAAAGAAAAAATTTTCCTTTTAATATTACGTTGCATAAAATTTTAGTTAGCGATTTAGATGACTTGCATGATCATCCATGGAACTATGCTACATTAATTTTAAAAGGTGGATATTATGAACACACTCCAGAAGGTAAATTTTGGCGTGGCCCAGGACACTTTCGTTTTTGTAAAGCATCATCTTTACATAGATTAGAACTTGATAAAGACGAAGATGGAAATGAACTACCTTGTTGGAGTTTATTTTATATGGGACGAAAACAACAAGAATGGGGTTTTATAAAAAATGGCAAATGGGTACACAACGAAAAATATCTTGCTGAAAAAAATAAAGAACCTAAAAATAGATTAGAACAAATGGCATCATTAACACATGATCCTATTGCTCATTGTTAAGGAGAATTATGATTAAAAAACACTATTACAGTTGGACTAATATAGAAAATATGTGTAAACAAATTGTACTTGGTATGTACAAAGATAAATGGATACCTGAGTACATTGTAGGTATTACACGAGGTGGTAATATACCGGCGGCTATATTAAGTAATATGTTAGATATTAGATGTGAATCATTAAAAGTTGCATTACGTGATCATAAAAGAAAAAATGAGTCTAATACATGGATGGCCGAAGATGCCGTTGCAAAAAGAAAAAATATTTTAATAATAGATGATATTAATGACACAGGTGCTACTTTCAAATGGATTAAAAATGATTGGGCTATTAATGGTCATGACAATGTTCGCTTTGCGGTTTTAACTGAAAACTTATCAAGTGAATTTGGAGATGTCAAATATTGGGCTCATGAAGTAAACAAAGCCGAGGATGATGTATGGTTAGTATATCCTTGGGAGAACGTTGGATCGTATAAAGATGACAAATGTTGTTGAATTTAAAAAGAAAAAAGAAGTTTATGTTTTAAAGTTTAAAACAGCAAATGTTATTAAGTTTACAAAAAGTGAAGAGCATGATGACATTATGTTAGAAGTGCAACAAAACAAAGGTACTGCTTGGGTACCAGCACTTAACCTTAACGAAGCCCGTAAACGATTACATTCAATGATGACTGTACTTGAATGGGTAGAGGAGCATGACAAATGAAACTAGAAGAAACTGTTTGGCACAAAAATAGTGAACCATTAGTTAAAACAAAATATTTTTATGTATGGAAGGACAAGTATCCGGTAACTGAAGGACATTTATTGTTTGTTCCTAAAGAAGAAGATTGGAATCATTTAGCACAATGCTATAAGGCCGCTTACCAATGGGGTTATGATTGGGTACAAAAAGGATTTTGTGACGCTTATAATATTGGTCAAAATGTTGGCCGTGAAGCAGGACAAACTATAATGTATGCTCATGTACATTTAATTCCTAGACGTAAAGCTGATATGTCTGATCCTACTGGAGGAGTACGTCATGCTATTCCAGAAAAAGGAAACTATAAACAAAATGAAGCTGATCCACAACAAATGAAATTGTTCGAAGAATGAGAATCGCGGCATTAGGTTGCAGTCATACAGCAGGATATCAAATATCAAATGTACCAAAAGATGATGTTCCTTTAACACAAGAGAACTGGCCCTTTTCTGGCCGTTGGCAAGATAACAATTGGGCAGAAGAATATATTAACAGTAAAGATGCTGATGGTGTAATATTTGCAAGAATTGGAAATGGCTGGTATGAATACAGCGAATGGTTAAGTTTTCTTTTTAAAAAATATAATGATATTAAGGAAGTTATAGTACAAAATACTTACTGGAATAGATTTCGTGTAACATCAATTAATCCACCGGATTACGAACACATGATTCCGTTAGAAGCACTATATAAGCACGAAACAACAAAAGGAAACATCGATTGTTGGACAAAACACGTAGAAACAAAGGATTCTGATAACCCTGAGTATAAAGTTATTGATGCTCCGCATCAAATTAGAGCAAAAGATTACTTAAATACAGTAAACGTAAACGTCACGCACTATCCTAGATTTAACTGGAATGAACCTGACTTACGAAAAATCTCGTATATAGAGGGTAAAACATGGTTAGAAATCATGAGCCTGAAATCACAACGAGATTGGCTTAAAGAAATATATATTTTACAAGCACTATGTAAAGAAAATAATGCCAAACTAAAATTGTTTGGTTTAAATAAATGGACTTGGATACCCTCAAAAATGGAAGATTATTTCAATTTTGATAGTACTCAAGTAGCAACGAATTCTGTAGAAGATTGGTTTTCTCAGAATAAAGGGATTGATATTCAAAAACATACTGTCGATGATGAGCATTATTCAAAAGACATTCATCGTATTATAGCTTTAGAGTATCTTCCATCTCAATTTGATAACAATAACTTGTAAAGGAGAGTACAATGCGAGACAAATTATTAGATGCTTTTAGGAGTCATGTATCTGGTATGATAGCAAAACACGTAGCCAATATTGAGGTTTTACTCACGGCTAGTGTTGGAGTTGCTGAACATCCAGATATTATCGAAACTATTAGCAAAGAAATGGAACTTGTAGCCAAATACGATGAAATGCTCGAAATGGCAAACAAACATTTTTAATTACTTGACAAGAAGCTTAATATATTGTATTATAGTATATAAAGTAAAGTAATGGCAATCCACTGCCTTAACATCGGAGAATAAAATTGGGAAAAGTAAGCGAAGCAATTAAAAAAAGACTTAAAGAGTCTAATATAAGATTTTATGCTAATGACAATATTAGCGAACATATCTATGACGACGAGCGAGATCAACTTCAAATTGAAGTGCAAGAGGCATTTCAAAAAGTTCTTGATGCATTAATAATAGATACTGAAAATGATCACAATACTCGGAGTACTGCAAAACGGGTAGCAAAAATGTACGTCAACGAAATATTTGGCGGACGTTATAAAAGCAGACCAGCAGTTACCAGTTTTCCGAATATGGGGTATAAAAGTTTATACACTAGTGGACCAATTAGTATTAGGTCCAC
>CEOQ01054811.1_pt1 | contig 10739 bp, 7 predicted proteins | sample 361351 | NCBI WGS metagenome assembly CEOQ01 (sample SAMEA2619907, study PRJEB7988) | marine metagenome | biome: marine biome (ENVO:00000447); feature: deep chlorophyll maximum layer (ENVO:xxxxxxxx); material: "saline water (ENVO:00002010), including plankton (ENVO:xxxxxxxx)" | depth 60 m | reverse complement strand
CAATATACGCAGCAGGCAGTGGACCTGGTGCTAGGTAAATCCCGCGCGGCTTTCGATTTGAGCAAAGAAGATCCCAAACTTGTCGAACGGTACGACACGGGAAGCTATCTAACCGGAATCCACACAGAACGTGCCTCGACGTTGGGACGGCAGTTGCTACTGGCTCGACGTCTGTGTGAAGCCGGTTGTGGCTTCATTACCATTCACAATCCTGGCTGGGACATGCACGGTGGGACCACGCAACTGAATATGCCGCACGGTATGGAGATGTTGGGGCGCCCAGTCGATCGAGCGGTCAGCGCATTCCTGAATGACATCGAGGAGCGTGGTCTGAGTGAGAAAATTCTGTTTGTACTGACGGGGGAGTTTGGACGAACACCCAAAGTGAAGGCCGATGGCGGCCGTGATCATTGGCCTCATCTCAGTACACTCGCCTTTGCCGGCGGGGGCTTGAAAATGGGTCAGGTGATAGGGCAGTCGACTTCGCGTGCTGAGGAACCACGAAGCGATCCAGTGGGCGTTGAGAACTTGCTTTCCACAGTACTCCACGTGCTGTTTGACGTACCGAAATTGCGGTTGACTGCTGATTTACCCCGCGACCTGGTCACGCTCATCGATCGGGGCGAGCCAGTACAGCAGTTGTTCTAATCGGTTTGCGGGAGTCCGGCCGTGTCTCGCTTGGAAAGCGTCCAAGGCCCTGTTTGTTGAGGTGGCTCCCACCTTGTGTCAGCGGTCGCAGCTACACCTGGTTGCCTCAAGGAGAACCCGTTGGTCTGACGGGTGCCGCTGGATTGCTCGATTGGTGTGTGGCAGGATATGAGGTGCCCGGGTTACGACTGACGACAATCTGGGCGATGAACGCCCAGACCATCAAAAACACAACACTGAGCGCGGTGTGAACAACAGTAACGGTCATGGGACACCTGCAATCAAACGAAACGTTGCCATTAAGGCCAGGGGCGTTAACTTTACATCGGGCTTTGCCAATGCACGGGTCGATGTTGATTGGGCGCAACGGTCTAAAATAGGGAGCCGTTGCGATGATGCTCCTTAAAGTTTCCCCAGACGACAAAGTTTCTCATTGCAGGGAACTGTTGTGAGTGCAGTAGTTGGTGGGAACCTGTGCGTTGCGTGATGTAAGCGTGAGGGTTAGTGAAACGTGAGGGTTAAGTGGTAGAGGTACTCGTGGATGCTTAACTGGCTGTTGCGGTTTTCGCGTGTTAGGATAATTTGCAGAAAGCAGCCGGCTGCCTTTTGATCTGGGAGCAGGTCGACCGGTTACTATGCAGCGGATAAGTGCGCCAGTTGCCGATTGGAGCACTATGAACGGTAGACATCCGTTATGTCTGGCCGCCGGCATCAACTTCTCATCTCATGCCGGTGTCGGATCGACTCTGAACAGGTGCCATGTCAAATCGAAATTCTGCAAACTTTGCCTGGATGAGTGCGCTCACCATCCTGCTCGGTTCGTTCTTGTTGTTTCAAGTTCAGCCGATGATCAGCAAGATGATTCTTCCCTGGTTTGGTGGTAGTCCCGCGGTCTGGACTACCTGCATGCTATTTTTTCAGGTGACGCTGCTGGCGGGCTATGCGTACGCAGATGTGTTGGTTGCGTTAAAGCAGCCGTCTCGGCAATTGCGCGTCCATTTACCGCTATTGGTACTGGCTGTCGTGGCGTTGCTGGTGACCGGTACCAGCGGCCTGCCGAATATTGTTCCAGGGGATTCCTGGAAGCCGACCGACGGCAGCATGGCAATTCAGAGGATCTTGTTGTTGTTACTGGTGCATGTCGGGATTCCTTATCTGGTATTGGCGGCCAATGCTCCGCTGGTGCAAGCCTGGTTCGCCCGGCGGTATCCAGATCGTTCGCCCTACCGCTTGTACGCTTTGTCGAATGTAGGTTCTTTGGGGGCGTTATTGAGTTACCCGTTCTTGGTTGAACCTCTGTTTGCAACGGATGGACAAGGTGCGGTCTGGTCCGGGGCTTTTTGTCTCTATGCACTCTGTAGTGCAGTGCTGTTATTGAATCTGGCGCGCCTACCGGGAAGCCATGAGCTCCTGCAGTCGGACGAGGTAGATGCCTCTGAGACGTCAGTTCCTGAAGCAGCCCCAGTTCCCTCCTGGGGGACACGTCTGACGTGGTTGATGCTACCGGCCTTGGGGTCGGTGATGCTGCTGGCAGTGACTAACCACCTCTGTCAGGATGTTGCGGTGGTCCCCTTTTTCTGGATTGTGCCACTGAGTCTCTACCTGCTGACATTCATCATTTGCTTTGACCGTGAACAGTGGTATTCCGGCCGTTGGTGGGCGCCGCTGGCGGCTGTGGCCGTGCTGTTTGTTTCTCTAGGGATGGTGGACAAGGAAGTTGAGGGAGCATTTAGCAGTTTCACCGGGATGGATTTCAGCCTGGATGCGTTGACGGACAGCATCCAGGTGCAAACGGGTGTCTATCTGGTGATGCTGTTTCTGGTCTGTATGGTCTGCCATGGTGAATTGGTGTCGCGCAAGCCGGCGGCAGGGCGGTTGACTTCGTTTTATCTGATGGTTGCGGCTGGTGGTGCCATTGGTGGTGCCTTTGTGGCTTTAATCTGTCCAGCGTTAGGGGATACGGTTGCGCTAGGCAGCCCATTCCGCAAGATTCTGAGCAGTTATTTTGAGCTGAACTTCGGTTTATTGGCCTCGCTTTGCCTGGCGTTATCAGTGACTTGCTTTGGCTGGAGATGGTTGGAGGGATGGAGTCTGAGTATTGGCAATATGAACGTCTGGCGGCAGCTGCTTAAGCTTAGCTGCGCGCAGCTCGGTTTAGGAGCCATTGCCTTTGCCACCTGGGCGCAAGTCACTGATCTCGAGTCTTATTCGCTGGTCATCAAACGTAATTTTTATGGAAAATTGACGGTGTCCGAGAACTACAGCGAAGACCCTGGCTACCATGGATTTGCGCTCTACAACGGCAATATTCTCCATGGCTATCAGTTGCAGCAAGGAGCCAAGAGGAATGAGCCGACGACCTATTATGAGCGAACCAGTGGAATTGGATTAGCGATGGACTTGCTCGCCCCGGATCGTGCCAAGCGAGTCGGAGTGGTGGGCTTGGGGGCTGGCACCATTGCAGCACTGGGAAGTGAGGGCGACGAAATCCGATTTTACGAGATCAACCCTGCGGTGATCAGCCTCTCGGGCGTTCACGGGGTTTATTTCACGTTTCTCAAAGAAAGTGCCGCAACATGTGAAGTTGTCTTGGGCGATGCCCGAGTGCAGATGGAACGCGAACTCGCGGATGAGAAATTCCGGCCCGAGCAATGTTATGACATTATCGCATTGGATGCATTCAGTAGTGATGCGATTCCCGCTCACTTGATCACGGCGGAGGCGTTCAAAGTATACAGCCAATACACGAAGCCGGGGGGCGTGGTCGCGTTTCACATCAGCAATCGCTACATCGACCTGGTTCCGGTGGTAATGGGGTTGATCGAAAACACCGATTGGCGTCCCTTGTTGATCGAACATTTTGATGTTGGAAATGGCGGTTTGCACACCGCCTCATCAGATTGGATCTTGTTGTCACGAGACACCGCGCTGTTGGATGAAATTCAGGCGTATCTCCAGCAGCGGCGAGAACTTGGCGATCGCAGTTCAATCGGTTATGTGCCTGATATGCAGGGCCAACCGCCGATTCGCTGGACCGATCGGTTCAGCAATTTGTTTCAAGTATTGCATTCACCAGACGACTACAACCCGGAGACAGCCGGACGTTAGCGCCGTGGCGAAAAATCACCCTTGATTCATGGAAGGTTGTGTGTCCCGCTGTCGGCGGCTTTCATAGAGCATGAGTGCGGCCGCCACGGAGACGTTCAAGCTATCGTTTGTTCCCAGCATGGGGATCACTACCGGTAGCGTGTCAGATCCTTCCCAGTCAGCAGATAGTCCACTCGCCTCACTGCCAAGGACCATCGCCACACGTCCTGTCAGGTCGGTGTTGGTGTAAGTGGCATGGCCGTCGACGCGGGCCGTCAGGATGCGAAACTGATGTTGATTGAGCCAGTCACGGGCTTTCGTCCCGGTGGTCACAGCGACAGGCGTAGTAAACAGACTGCCGATACTGCTGCGAATGGTGTTTGGGTTACAAAGGTCAGTCGCTGGGTCAGTAATGATGACGGCGGCGGCCCCAGCAGCGCTCGCGGTTCGCAGAATCGCCCCAATGTTTCCAGGCTTCTCGATTTGTTCCAGAACAATCAGCAATCCATCGGGTGTTAGCGTGAGTTGTTCGAGTGGAAAATCTGGTGCATCAGCCACAGCAATCAAGCCAGCACTTTGGTCACCGTAGGATACACGACTCCAGGCGGCAGGGCTGAGCGAAAGAATTTCTGCGCCTGCGTTTTCCAGAGATTTCACGATCGATTCGTAGCGGATCAACTCGTCAGCAAGGCCGAAGACTTCGCGTATCTTGAGTTGACTTGTGGCAGCTTGTTCGACGGGGCGCTGGCCGTCGATCAGGATCCGTTGCTGTTTTTCACGACCACGCCGCTTGCGGAGTTGGGCGGCTTTCTTGATTCGTGGATTCTGGATGCTGTGAATATGTTGTGTCATAGGACCTGCTGATCAAACCGTAACATCATCCTTACGGAATTCTGCTGACGGCGTAAAGGGATAGGATGTTAGTGGGTGCTGCCAATCTGGCTGGTCGGTTCATTGTGACCACCTCGCCACGAGGCCGCTTTCGAGTTTTCGCCCATCGGATGTGGGCAGGGTGAGACGAGTTGTCTCAAGAAAACCATTCCTGGGCAAACCAGCTTGTTTGAGTGTCTCTATCAGGCGTTTTCTGGTCATTCCCGAAGTATGGCAGGTCAGTAGGAAGAAATGGGGCCCGCCAGCGGTCAGGGAAAGACAGTTATGGAGCAGTTCAGCCAGATGTGCGGAGAGCTGCCAGGATTCGCCTTTGGGGCCGTGTCCGTAGCTGGGAGGGTCAAGGATAATCGCGTCGTAACGATTACCTCGCCGTAGTTCACGCTGTGTGAATTTCTGCGCATCTTCCACAATCCAACGTATAGGGTGCTGATCCAGTCCCGACTTTTTGGCATTGTCTCGTGCCCAGGAGACGATGTTACTGGCTGCATCGAGGTGGACAACCTGTGCTCCTTGTTGCGCGGCGACCAAGGAGCTGACGCCCGTATGCGCGAATAGATTGAGTACACGGAGGCCTTGGGCTTGTCCGGCTAGTTGTTTGGCCAGCCAATGCCAGTTTTCTGCTTGTTCAGGAAAAACACCCACATGTCCAAATGGTGTTGTTCGTAATTCCACTTCAACAGTGCCAAATTTCCATGGCCAGTAGTTTTCGACGCCATTTCTGCTTGTCCATTCTCCGGTAGTACTGGTGGTTTTCTGGAAGCGGGCATGCGGATTATTCCAGGCAGATGGCTTGGCTCTGGTTGCCTGCTGAGCTGCTGGACTGGGGCGATCCAGCACGCGGCTGCCAAAACGTTCAAGTTTACGGCCTGCACCGAAGTCGATGAGTTCGTAGTGTTCGTTGGCGAACATATAGGCTGTTACCTGAGACCAGACCGTATTGAGCACTTGCCGTCGAGCTACGCTTGAAACCTGGGTTCTGCCATTCCACCGATCAAAAACCGTGTCAAGGTAATGAGGCCAGGGTGTGTGCCTGGCTTGCTCGGTGGCTAACAAACGGCTTTATCTGGAAGGTTCGATGCCGTGTGCGAACCTGGACACAAGGTTGGCGGTTGTCTGGAATCTTGGAGTACCGGATCAACAATCCACCGGAGAACCCAAGCGACTCGGGTGTGACCGGTCCCAGAATAAGGGACAGGGGCCCTTGGAAATTCACTGGTGTTAATAACGCGGTACTCGATGCCTGGGGAAGTTTGTGGGCATATTCAAGTTGGTCGTTCTCGGATTTCTGACGCCCCACCACGACCTTCGTTTGTGCATCTAATCGGAAGTGGCGTCCCATGTTCAAGAGGCGATAATCCCAACTCCCAGCTGCTGGTTCTAGCTGGACAAGATCGAGAACTTTTTTTCCGAATTGGGGTTCAGTCAAAGCGCATCCTGTAGAAGGCGCGGGGATGTTTTTGAAATGGAATTTATTCGCTAATGCGATCAATCCCTTTCGACTACGTCCGTAGAAGTTGCCCAACTGTTGCCGATCTACCCAACCTTCTCGTTCTGGCAATGTCGGCGGCAGCAGTTGCGCCGAAAGTGGACGTAACAACAGGTCAGCGAAGTTTGAGTGATGACCAATGATTTCAAGGTCGCGTTTTTTTTGGCTCATTGGCCGCTGTCCGACGACCTCACCACTGATAATGAAATCGGCCCCGATCTGTTCCATGTAACGGAACGCTCTTTGGAACATATAGATCCGACAATCAACACAGGGATTTGCCCCTTTCCCGTAGCCAAAGCGAGGGCTCTTGATCAACTCCAGATAATCGTCTTCTGCACCCAGCACGGTGACGCGAATTCCCAGCTCTTCTGCAGCTTGCCCTGCCGTGTCCTGGCAACATGTAAAGAGCGTCTTGAAATTCAATCCTTCAACAGCAATTCCCTGTTCTTGCATCAAGCGGATTGCCAGCATGCTGTCTAATCCACCGGACAAGAGGGCTACGCAACGCCGAGGCACCGGGTTTGCTTCGTTCAATACAGACACAGTTTGGTTCACAGTAATCTCGGCAAGGATCGAAGCGGTTTACTAGGTCGGGGTGTCACCGACGATGGCAGCAATCGCATGACTGGCAGCCCGTTGTTCGGCCTCTTTTTTCGAGCGGCCCCAGGCGGGAAGATACTGGTGGTCACCAACCTGTGCTGTCACACTGAAACATTTGGCGTGATCTGGTCCCTGCTCGTCAATCAAGAGGTAACGCGGTGTAATTCCATGCTCTCGTTGAGTGAGTTGCTGGAGTTGTGCCTTAAAATTCGTTTCAAGATCGCCGTTAGCGGCTCGTGTGATTTCCGGATCAATCACCGATTTGACAAATTGCTGGACGATCTTGAATCCGCCATCCAGATAGATTGCCGCTACAAGTGATTCAAATACATTGGCCATCAGGGAAAGCGGCAGTTCATCTGCGGAAGTAATTCCTTTACCGACAATGAGACAATCGCGGAGTTGTAGTGATTCGCTCAAGCGAGCGCATGTTTGGCGGCTTACGACTTCGGACTTGATACGTGTCAGTTCGCCTTCCAGGTCCTTGGGGAACTGGAGGAACAGCGACTCACAAATGATGGCTCCCAGGATTGCATCACCTAGGAATTCAAGTCGCTCGTTTGAATCCAGGCGGTGGGTTGCACCGGACGAATGGGTGAGTGCCGCACGCAGCAGGTTGCGGTCCTGAAACGTGTAGCCAATTTTTTCCTGGCAGTCGTCGAGTTTGACTTCCCGCTCCTGTTCGGTAGCGGCTGTCATCGCGGCGGATTTTGAGTGAGACGACATAATTCTGGAAATTCGGCAATGCTTGGTCAGGTTAACCAGACGGGCGCGGCGGCGGCGGCAGCGTGGCCAGATGAATCATCTACTCGTGCGGGTTCGCTCTAAGTTTGCTCCACGCGCGCCCGCTCAGGCTGCCTCGCAACGCCCGAAGATCATTCTTCCAGCACTGGTTTGTAAAACACTGGTCACCAGGATGGGGACTTTGCTGTTAATGTGTCGTTCGCCTTCCTCGACGACGATCATCGTACCGTCATCCAGGTATCCGACACCTTGATTCGCCTCTTCTCCAGCTTTGACAATCTGGACGGAGAAACGTTCACCCGGCAGGAAGACAGGTTTGAGTGCGTTGGAGACTTCATTCAAGTTGATCACCGGAACGTTGTGAATCGTAGCGACCTTATTGAGGTTGTAATCCCCGGTTACCACCTTGCCGTGCAAATCGCGAGCCAACAAGACAAGCTTCATGTCGACGGGCTGGCTTTGCATTTCCACGGTTTCAGGTTCATGGATCTGCAGCTCGATGGAATCGTTATTGCGGAGGCGGGTGATAATATCCAGTCCACGCCGACCTCGCGCCCGTCTCAATTTGTCATTGCTGTCCGCGATGTTTTGCAACTCGCTCAAGACGAAACGAGGAATAATCAGCTGGTTATCGATAAGATTGGTTTCCAGAACGTCTGAAATGCGCCCATCGATAATCACACTGGTGTCCAGAATAAAGGGTTTCTGCCCTTTGATCTCTTTCGAGAATTCAACGTAGGGGATGATGAAACGAAACTCATCCTTGGTTTGAACCAGCAGGCTGATACAGATGTATGACAACGCAGTTGCCAGAATGACACGGATCGTGCCGCGGTACTGTTGGCCTTCGATTTCCGCACCGAACATTACAGTTTCCAGTACGGTGCTAATGACATAAGTCAGAAACAATGCCACCACAATTCCCAGATAGACTGTCGAGATGACCTCAATCCGCTTGCGCGGTAGAAGAACGTCAACAACCACGAGAAACATGGCGCCACCAACGATCGTGGGGACGATCCAGCCACGATCGACAAATGGGGCATTGGATGAGCCGACAGAGAAACCGATACCGGCCGCAACAAACAAGAATGTGCCGCGCAGAATCCAGAGACCCATGATGGTGGTGCTTTTTGCGGGCTGGGGAGGGAACGAAGTTGACGGGAGGCAACAATCAAGGAGATTCAGTCCAGTCGCTAGAACTCATTATTGCGTGATCAAGTAAGCCGCGTAAAGTGGATGTGGAATTGTTGATCACAATATCGATCGGTCATTCCTGCCAGGTATTCAGCGGCAGCACGCTGGATTCCCACATCTCCGATTCGTTGCTGAAATCGTGCGGGCAGAAGATCGGGATTACTCACATATCCTTCGAACATCGTACGCAGCCGGTTCTGAGCCTGTTGTCGGACTTCCAGCAAACGTGGGTGACGATAAACGCTTTGAAACAGGAATTGTTCTAATTCTCGCTTGGGCTCGGCGAGGTCAGGGTCCATTTGGAGTTGAAACGAAGCGTTTCCAGCGTCCTGGGCACTGCGGAAATCTTCTGTCACGAGCCGTCGAATGTTGTATTGCAGTAACTGGCTCACCTGTCGGTCAACCAGCCCGTAAACCATGGCTTTACGGATTTGTCGCGCCGGGGCTGCCGACAGATCTGTGGCGGATTTTTCAAGAGTTGCTGCGATTAACGGAAGTTCGGTGAGTTGGTTCAATTCGACGAGCCCGAGTTTCAGTGCATCGTCCGTATCGTGCGCATTGTAGGTAATGCTGTCTGCTAACTCGACAACCTGTGTTTCCAATAGACTGGGGGTGGCGCATGCGTGATTGATGCGAGAGTATTGCCCGTCAAGTACTTCGCGTGTCAGATTCAGCCCAGGGAATGTGTGGTAACGTGTCTCCAGGGTTTCGGCGATCACCAATGCGTACTGATTGTGAGAGAATCCTCCATTGTCGACCAGGCACTCACTCAGCGCATCTTCTCCCGCATGCCCGAACGGAGGGTGCCCAATGTCATGAAAGAGCGCCAGGGCTTCTACCAGGTCTTCATTGAGCCGTAGCCCCCGCGCGATCGTTCGTGCGATTGAGGCGACTTCCTGGGTATGGGTGAGACGTGTCCGGTGATAATCTCCCATCTCTCCGGTGAAGACCTGCATCTTGCCACTCAGTCGCCGATAGGCAGCGCTGTGCAGAATACGATCACGATCCCGTTGAAAGGGGCCGCGGTAAGGGTGGTCAGGTTCAGCGTGCGTCCGCCCCAATGAATCGCTGCTGCGCATCGCATAGGGCGCCAACAACGCCGTTTCGCGTTGTACCGTGTCGGCCAAACCGCTTTGCGGTCCGTGGTCGTTGGGCATCGTTTTCGTGGTTCCGAGGTGTACTGGAGCCCCGCCGTCTGGGTGGTGAAGACGTACGGTGACTGGTTTCAGTTTAGCGGGCTCGCCTTGCAGGAAACAAGTCAAAGTAGCTGGCGCCAGATTCCCTGGCGGTGCTTCGTAAAGAATGTCACCAAACCAGGCCGTATGCCATGCAGAGGTGCGTATGTCACAAAGAGCTTACTGTGCCCGCAAGTTCAGTTGCTTTTCATTCCGTGTGGGCGGAAGGTGCTCGCGAGGACCATCGAATCAGCCCTGCTGAAGCTGGAGGTCAAGGCATTGATTTTCCTGTGGCTTGCCGGTTGAAAAGCGGTCGAGTAATGGCGGCTTTGGATTTTGGCCAAGAGTCGGCTGGCGTGAGATTGCTGTCACACCGTCTGGTCGCGTTCGTCGTGGCTTCGCTGCGGAGCCAGCAGCGATCGGCGAATTTGCTGAAGAATTCCTGTTGCAACCCTTTCTTTTGTCCCTTCCAGCTTTACTACGACGCGACCTTCTGGATCGAGAATCTCCACTTGGTTTGTGCTCGAATTCATGGCTTCCGGGCCATTGAGTACAATCAAATCACAGCGTTTCTTTTCCAGTTTTACAATGGCACGAAAACGTGGGTCCTGAGTTTCCAGCGCAAAGCCGACGACCCACTGGTCAGGACGTTTTTGGGCACCGATTGTGGCGACTACATCGGGTGTTTCCATCAAGGTGAGCTGAACAGGCGAACCGGTTTTAGAGATTTTTTGAGGATGGCATTTAACTGGGCGATAGTCACAGGGGGCCGCTGCACCGATTAATCCATCGCAGGCTGGAAATTCCCGGATGCAGGCGTCGAGCATGTCTTCCGTTGACAAGACAGGCACGACTTTCGCCTCTGCTGGGTAAGCGACGTCCACCGGACCGCTGACGACAACGACTTC
>CEOQ01136055.1_pt1 | contig 10740 bp, 3 predicted proteins | sample 361351 | NCBI WGS metagenome assembly CEOQ01 (sample SAMEA2619907, study PRJEB7988) | marine metagenome | biome: marine biome (ENVO:00000447); feature: deep chlorophyll maximum layer (ENVO:xxxxxxxx); material: "saline water (ENVO:00002010), including plankton (ENVO:xxxxxxxx)" | depth 60 m | reverse complement strand
ACTATGAGGTGAACATTGTTTCAGAGAATCACGGTGAGAACTGTCAACTCTCTGGATTCAGAATTGATATCGGGCTGGACATGGATGGGAATAGGAATCTGGACTCTTCAGAAGTGAGTGATTCCCTATATATCTGCCATAGTGACAAGTTATGGCGTGCTACCACTTTCCTCGACCTAAATGGGACTGTTTACGGAGGTGAGCAGACCCTATCTCACGGAGTAGTGCCATCTTCCTCCAGCCAAGGGATCGTATCAGCAGGAACCATGCCGGGTCAACCCGTTCCCGCAGGAACCTCCGGATACCTCATTATTCCAGCGGCCAATGTTCCGAAGTCCGAGTACATAAGCACGTTCTACATGACTTTCGATCACTGGTACCATTTGGACAGCACTTCCTCCGGAGGAGGAGATGGTACTTGGGTGGAGTACCGGTTCAAAACAGATGACCAGTGGGGCAATTGGACATACGTTGAGCCCCAAGGAGGTTACCCAAGCACCATCTCAAACGATGCACCGATTCCAAATGGAGCAACATCTCCAGTTGCAGTGTTCGCATCAGATAGCCATAGCGGTTGGGTCTCCAGTAATTTCTCGATTTCTTCGCTCGAGGGAGTTCTTGATGCCGACAAGGTTCAGTTCAGGTTCCACATTTGGACTCATCCAAATGCTTCAACCGAGCGCCCGGGATGGTTCATTGATAACATTGAAATCATAAATGAGGGCGTCGACTTGGATGTCTGGCATCATGGCTGCTTCACTGCAACCTCGACCTCTTGCACATACAACTCCAATGCTAATGGGGCCCTTGAGAGAATTGTTGACCTATCCGGGACAAATTCAACCTCAAAGATCGAACTCAACATGGAATGGGACTTAGAGGGGGGTAATGCAGACAATGCGTGCGTAGAACTATCTCTGAATGGGAACACATGGGCTGATATCTCTTCTGGAGCTAGCAGTACTTCTTCGGCCTGCTCTTCTAGGACCACTCCAATTCCAGGGAACGGGTACACTGCAGACAACGGTGTTAGCTACCAGGATCAGAGTGGCGACCTGAGGTTAGTTTCTCTAGATATCCCGTCTAGCTTCCAGAATCAGGCCGCCGTCTACCTTAGGGTAGTTGTAGACACTAGCCCATCTGTAAATTATGGGGGGAACCTTCCATCCGATAATCGCGAGGGACTAACCTTGTCTCACATTAGAGTGATCGAATATGACGGAAACGTCCTATTTTCTGACGATTTTGGAAATTCTGCATCGATGTCCGACTACGGGATTCTTGATGCCCAAGGAAACCCTTCCCCTAATGACTGGATCCACAGGGTACTTTCAAAGGGATTTTCTGAGTTTTCGATTGGTTTTGAGGACTCTTCTGCAAACTCCCCAACGGTCAATGATGCACCCGGGTGGTCCAGATCCCAGAGCGGATCTTGTAGCAGCGACAAATGTCGTTTCACGCTTAACAAAGTCTCCTCAAACTCAGGCCCGAGCGCAGTCTCCTCCTTCCCCTATGCATACGGAGTAGGGTTTTCTGGGAATTACGAGGTTAATATCGATCAGGCAAGGCTGATTTCTCCAACTTACCAAATTCCACAAAACGGCTCATCGTTCTTGACATTCGATCACTGGTCGTGTTCAGAATCCGGATGGGATGGCGGGACAGTGTTCATCAAGGTCAACGGGGGGACGTGGCAGCATTTTGACCCCGGGTGGTACACTGATACTGCTTCAGGATCATCCGGACACAGCCTTCAGGGAATGGAGATCTGGTCTATGGAACACTGTACTGGAAACGTATACCAAGGAACTTGGTCCTCTACTAGCGCCATGACCAATATGGTGGCCAACTTGGATGCCTACAAAGGGGATTCTGTAAAGTTCAAGTTCGCATTCGGCGCAGACTCGTACTACGGCCTAGCCGGATGGTTCATTGATAATGCTGGCGTGAAGATCTCAAACTTTGGCGTACCCGGTCAATGGATCAGTCCAACAATCTCTATGGACTCTGAAAAGAGGTTCAACATGGGCTTTGTCGACATTGAGGCATACATTAACCAAGAAGGATGGGTCAGAGGTTCGATTCTTGAGGCTAACTCTGGTATGCCAATTTCCGGATTCTCGAATATTTCCTTCCCATTCAGCCTAGCAGGAATAGACGCAGAACAGTACCCTCAGATCAAACTCAAAGTACACATGGGTTCCGATAACCCAGAGGAAACTCCTAGACTCGTAAAGGTACATATGGGTGGTAAGAGGGTACTTAGCGCTGGCTATGGCCAGAATGGATGGGACTTCAGTGCAGGAATCGAGGTCATCGACGGCCTTCTGAATGCTACTGCTGTGACTGGGGCAATTACCTCTGATTTCATCCATTCATCAAGACCAATCAAGAGCGTGTCTATACAAGGAAACGTCTCTAGTACGGTTTCCGTTTCCGTTTTCGATGCGTGGGGCAACTCACTTGGAACCGCTTCTAAAGGAGGAAATATCCAGTTCTCAACCCAACAGGTTGGTTTCTCCTTATCGATTACCCTTCCCACTAATGGCTGGATCGACATACTTAGGATCTCATCAACATTCTCCAATCCTCCATCAAACACAGTTATCGACATCTTGGACGATTCAGTGGAGGAATGGTCCTTCCCCTCTTCACATCAGTCTTCCAATTCTGGTTATGGCCATCTGGGTTGGCAGTCAAGTATTACACTGCAAGACTCTTTTTCTAGAAGCTCTTCATTGAGTCTAGATGGGACCAATCCTGAGACTGTGACCATTTTGATTCCCGAATCAGCCTCCGTAAACTCTGGAATTTTTGCCATCTCGCCCGATTCAGATGGTTTCGAAGCGCCCGTCACTGTTTCAATAGCAGGCTCATCTGTCTCTGGAGGCTCAGGTGCGTCCCCCTTCGTCAATGCCATCACGCCATCTCAGATTACTGCGATCTCCTTACTTAGTGCCAGCCATACCGATTCGCAGACAGGCAGGCAATGGGTCGAGATCCCCTTCTCGGTTTCTTCAACAGCTTCTCAGTCAGTATCTTTGACCAGCGTAGGTCTAGGTTACCAGTTCTTCGAGAACATCTCCAACCTAGGAAACTCGGTAGGAGAGTACTTGGGCAGCATCACTTTAGATGCCACTGAGGATGAAGTCGACATTCCGATTAGTGTGACTTCCGACTATGGCTCGATTTCTGTCGATGGTTCAATTGTCTATGACTTCATGTTCGTTAATCGCGATTTCAATGTCCCTAACACCCTTTACCCCGATGGAAACTTGGTCGAAGTGATAACAAGGCACCATCATCTCTTTGACAATTCTGAGATCGCAGACATTACTCTGATCGGATCCGCTTCAGACGGCAATTCAATCAACTACAAGGTTGAGAATAGTGCGGATGGCCTCTGGGGAAGCGGCTCCGGTAGCCCAGCCTTTTCGCAGAGCTCAGGTAATCAATTGGCTCCTCTGGATCTATCTTCGAGTTATGTCGCTCACTCTGAGCAAAGTGATGGCTACACGGACATAGAGGTCCACTGGTTGTTCAGCATAGACTGGAACTGGAATGATGTGGATGAGATTTCTTGGGTCGCCAGTGCGAACGATGCAAATGGTTTCACTATCTGGCCGGCCACTGCCGAGAGTGGCAGCTTCGGCGAAAATGCGGTTGAGAATGATCTGCAGATAGACTCCTTTGAAGTTAGGGACGAGAATGGAAGGTTGATTTCAAACTCCGATGACACCCTATTCTATCCATTTCCCATTCTTGGTGGGTCCGACCTAAATATTTCCGGCTCAGTGCGTTTCCAGGACGCAGGTAGCAAGAGGCCTTTGCCTAGTGACTTCTCAGTAGCGCTGAGCATTTCCGGTGCCATATACCCGCTGGATACAGGAGCTGAGGGGTCCTTCTCAGGAGTTGTGTCTGCACTACCCGGAGTTAGCAGCATGACACTTTCTCCAGAAATTCTCAGAGTCGGTCCCTCAAGTAGCACAAACGGGGCAGAGGATGTGACCGGAACACCTCCAGAAGTTGACATAGAGGTGGATTCCAATCCGCCAATAGCCGGGGCCATCGAAGTCCAAACACCCGTAGGCCTTCAGCCTGCAGATGGCATGGTCATCCCCCCCTCTGTTCCATTTTCTCCATTCATTACGATCAGTGAGGCGGAGGCAAGAGGGGAATCTTTGACTCTGAGGTACTGGAGGGAAGGGATTGATGACGAAAATGGCGACGGCATCGCAGACGAAAGTGAATACGAATCCCAGGAAAGAGAGCTAAGTCAAGGGCTAACCGGAGAACAGCAGGTTCAGTTCGTGGGCATCGATGTTTCCGATCTGGAAAACGAACAAATCCACTTGTACGTTGAGGGAACCGACTGGGCTGGCCTGAGCTATCAGGAAGGCGGCACTGGAGGGGGGCCAGGAGCTTCTAATTCCTGGGCTTCAATAGTTGTGGCCGAGGATGTGATGGTCGAGTTCGCCGGAGCAGGCTTTGGTTCCGGATCAGGAGGTGGTTCAACGTTCTATATGGACAGAGTCACTCAAGACAGCATTGACTATTTCTTGATTCCGGGAACGGTCCACACGTTCAAGGTCCGTCTCGATGAACCAAACGGTTTCCGTACTATCGACAACATCACGGTCTACCTTTGTGGCTACGGAAGCGAACTCGGCGTTTTCTCATACGATCCCTATACAGCAACAATCTGGAGCCCTGAAGGCAGCATGCTGACCCCAATCGGCTCAAGCACAGAGGCGATCACTGCTTCTGTTACAGAGTTAAGTGTCAGATTCAGCCTATCTTGGGACATGCCATTCTCGGTTGAGGACAACGACTGTAAACCAAGGGTACTTGTCCAGGATGGTCTAGATCAGATAGAATCAGATGTCCTCAGCTCCTTGTCCTGGCGCTTGGATAACAGGATATCCGCAGTTCCGGATGCTGTCGAGGATCTTACCGAGCCAATTGTTCCAGCACCGGCCATTTCTCTTTTCCTGGGCCAAGGGGACCAGTTTTCCGTCAGTGGCTCCATCTTCCACCAGGGCTCAGGAATCAGGATGTCTCAGGCCATAGACGGACTAAACGTCCTCCTCTCAATGACCTATGGTAGTGGGAATTACGAATCTACTGCCGAGGTGGACTCTGATGGAAACTTCTCAGTGCAAATGACACTCCCTAATTTCCAGCCAATCAACCCCACAACCGTCCTGACTACAACTCTACTCAATACGCCCGGACTCTCACAATCAGTTCCAAATTCTGATGCTACTGCCACCGTGGATACAAAGCGACCAACTGCGCTATTCGATCTAGTCAACTACCCGGACTCCTCTCTTACAGTTTTGGAGACAGATAAATTGGACGAAGTCCTGGTCACCATTACAATCGTTGAGGAGATCGGAATGGTCTATGGCCCATTGCAAGTCTCTTGGGTCTTTGAGCGGAATGGACAACCAATTTCAGGAACTGAGTCCAATGGGGAAATTTCCTGGCTTTCTAGCAACGACGGTAGGCATGTCTACCAGGGAGAACTGGATTTTACTCCCGTTTCAAATTTAAACATCATTGAAGGAGACAGAGTTTCCTTCTGGATAACTTCTACCGATAATGCAGGAAACACAGTCGCCGGACTGGGCGGCCCTGACTCTCCCCGAACTCCAACGATTAGGATTGTGGAATTCTTAGGCCAGTATACTAGAGAAGTAATTACTCCAACAAAGAATCCTCTGGTCGGGGACACAATTACGATTGTAACTTATTGGGAAAACCCAGGAAAGAACGAGGGAACCATTTCTGTAGGCCTATACGAGCAAAGGACGGATGGAACTTGGCAACCGTCGATCTCCACTATGATCAATGGCCCAATTGAGCTTAACCTGCCTCCGGGGAGCTCTAGCGTCAAGGCCGAATTTGAATACCAGACTTGGTCAGAGGGACAACCTCTTCTGGTCCTAGTTGTCGACGAGGACTTCGCAAACGACAACTATCGAAACGTGGAGATTTCAGGAATCGAGGTCGCCCCAGCCGCGGGCACGGAACAATCCGGAGACGCGATGATTTGGTTAGCAGGCGCTTTGGTCCTTGTTATCTCCCTAATGGGGCTGGCCTTCTTTGTCATTCGGAGAGGAGGAGGGGAATATGACTACTACGAAGAATATGAGGACGAGTACGAAGAAGACTATTGATTCCCCCAATGGGGTCCGGTAATCCATCCGCGGTTTTCTAAACGTACTGTCTTCTTTATAGACCAATGTTGTACGCTAAAGGTCTGAGGGCTCAGCCCTCAGGTGGGATGCGCATAATGTCGGATGGTGACAATTTGGACGATTTGAGACAAGAAATGGACGAACTAAAGGCCCTAGTCAATACTCTCCTAACTATAATCATGGAAGAGGCAGATGGAATAAACTCCGGGGATGCACATCCAATTACAAACCTTCCAAAGACCGGCTACTCAATGTGAATTCATACCGATGTAACCCTTCTATCATCAATCATTGGCACAAATCAGCTCCCCCTTCCCCATAGTTCAATAGAACTGCCCATTTGGGATGCTCATGGCGAAGGAGCCCTCTAGGTTGGCCGCCATGAGTACGGAGATGTGGCTAGCAGCAGGAGGCGGACTGGCAACGCTGTCTTTCCTACTAGTGGCCGTTCTACAACCGAGCATTTTCGACCCCGATCCCGAATGGCAAGCATCAGACGGTTGTATCGGCGGTCTTGAGCACACCACTGAGGCAGGAGTCAAAGAACACTATCATCCGAACTTGAAGATAACCATAGACGGAGAGTATGTCCCAATCCCACCAAACACCGGGATAGATCAAGCTGGCTGCAGGGAGGGGATGCGGTGGATTCATGTGCACGATTCTTCGGAGACCGGATTTACAAAGTTACACATCGAGACTCCATCCAAGATGAATGTCCCCCTCGGTGCCTTCTTCGAAGTTTGGGAGCGTCACGGTGGGAACTCTCCAGCACTTACCGAAGACCGTAAATTCGATATCGACAGCAATGGGATTTCGGATTGGGAAGATTACGAAATTACGATGAAGGTCAATGGCCAACAAAATAGCAAGTTCGAGAAATACGTGATGGAAGACTCAGATGATATTGAGTTGACCTTTACATCGAAGTAAAACTAACCCTTGATTACTATCAATGGCCTAAGCCTCGCAACAGGTCTAGCTAGGCCCGTCTGTTGAGTAAGCCTAATCACGTCCTCGACATCTTTGTACGCAAGCGGGGCCTCTTCTGAAAGATATTTTTCGTTTGTCTCATAAACAGATATGCCCTTCTCATACAGGTCCTTCTTTACAGTCAACGGGTCAATTTTCTCCCTCGCTTCGGTTCTTGACATCGCCCTGCCAGCTCCGTGGCATGACGAACCAAATGCTCGATTCGTACCTTCTCTAGGGCCTGCCATTACGTAAGACGAAGTGCCCATGTCGCCTGGAACTAAAACGGGCTGCCCAATTCCAGCAAACCTCCCTGCTAGTTCTGGGTTATCACCGCCGAATGCCCTAGTTGCTCCCTTTCTATGGACGCAACAGGTACACGATTTCCCGTGAACGACATGGTCTTCAACCCTAGCAATATTGTGGCAAACATCGTAAACCACGTTGACATCTATTTCCTCCCCCATGTGTGCTTTCAGGGCCTTCCTTAGCTGTTGGGTAGCGCTGCTTCTGTTGGCAAATGCATAATTCCCTGCTGCTTTCATAGCCTCAAAGTAAGATTGACCCTCTTTGGAGAAGAAAGGTGCAGATGCCAGTTGTATATCGTTAATTGCAATGCCCCATTCTTCCGACTTCCAACGGCCTTCGGATTTGCGAAACTTGCTTTCTAGATTCTTCACGTGTTCGGAACAGACCTGGTAGCCAAGGCCTCTTGATCCAGTATGAATCATTGCAGTCAACCTTCCCCTCTCCAAGCCAAAACTCTTCGCCGCCCTCTCGTCGAAAATTCTGTCTACAACTTGTATTTCCAAGAAGTGATTTCCCCTGCCTATGGAGCCCAGTGCCGCAAAACCCTTCCTTTTTGCAGCATCAGATAAACTGCCAGCATCTGCTTCCAATTGACCATTCATCTCCATGTTCCGAAGATCTTCAGAATTGCCAAGACCAATTTCCGATGCCGCTTTAGCACCCTCTGAAAGAATTTCATCCAATTCTGTTCGAGTAAGCATATTGCCACTCTTTCCAGTTGCCCCAGAAGGAATCCTGGACTTCAGACGATTGCCAAATTCTTTGTTCCCACTCCCCGATTTTCTTCTTGTGAGTGCCTCTAAATCATCTATTCCCAAGTCGATTGAGCACATCCTTACTCCGCAATTTATGTCAAAACCAACCCCTCCGGGGGAAATCACCCCCCCATTTTCAATTTCCGTGGCAACTACGCCCCCGATGGGAAAACCGTATCCTTGGTGGAAGTCTGCCATCCCCCATGCTTCTCCAACGACTCCAGGCAGGGAGGCAGTGTTGGTTAGTTGTTCTAGGGATTTATCGCTACTCTTGTTCATGTGGGCCTCGTCGGCTACAACGATGGCATCAACAAGCATATCCCCCCTTCTTTTTATCCTCATCATGGACTTCTCCTCTTCCTCAAGAAAGTCCCTCCAGTCCTCCATCTAATCCCTCCGGTAAACGTCCTCCTTTCAACACACCGGGAAATATTTGCGGATTGACTTCAAGACCAGTAATACAGTGGAAGGCCCGAGGGTTGGCCGTGTCGAACTTCGGAGAGGTAGTAATCCCATTCTGGGAGGACTCCGACCACCAATGTCGGATCTGCAGCGAAACAGGCTTAAGATTCTGGACCAGGGACAAAATCAGGACCACTTGTGGGGATACAAGCGAAGATCCATACTCGTTCATTGGAAACCCTATCATCCAGGGGTTTCCAATGAGGGGGAAGGAATTGAAGGACTCGATGAGGGAATCATTCCTCTCATTTTTCGAAGAACGCGACCATCAGAAAATTGATCCATACCCTGTCGTAGCTAGGTGGAGGGACGATATACACCTAACTATAGCAAGTATTGCTGATTTCCAGCCCCATGTTACAAATGGAACTGTGCCACCTCCAGCAAACCCTCTTGTAATCAGCCAACCATGTATCAGACTAACCGATGTAGCTGCAGTTGGCCTCTCCGGAAGGCACCTCTCCACCTTCGAGATGATGGCTCATCACGCATTCAACAAGCCCAAGGATGGCGATGTAATTTACTGGATCGATCAATGCGTGAGATATTGCGACTCGATGCTAGTCGACTCATTCGGAATTGACCCCTTTGATATCACTTATGTGGAAAATCCATGGTCCGGAGGAGGGAACGCCGGACCTGCCCTAGAGGTAATTGTCGGTGGCTTGGAGTTAGCTACTTTGGTCTTCATGAACCTAGAAGAGTATGAAGGTGGTGAAATTGAGATAAAGGGACTCAGTTATAGGGAAATGGATCTGCAAATCATCGATACTGGTTACGGATTAGAAAGATTCTGTTGGGCTGCAGCAGGAACGCCAACGATCTACGAAGCAATATATCCAGAATCTGTGAATTGGCTGAAAAGCCTAGCCGGTTTTGAAGAAATGGTAGCCGATTTGGGTCTAATGGCCGACACAGAAGTTTTACTTGGCGAATTATCAAGACTCGCGGGAATACTAAACATAGATGTCGGAACAGATGCCGACTCACTCTATCGGAGATTATCTGAGAGGCTAGCCGACTCGGGTCTTGAAGTGACGGTTCAGGAACTCAAGCGTCTCACTGATCCTCTTTCCAAGATTTATGCAATTCCTGACCACATGCACGCAATATGTAATATGCTGGGAGATGGATTAGTTCCTAGCAACTCAAAGGCAGGATATCTGGTCAGAATGCTTTCTCGCAGAGTATGTAGGATGAAGGAAAGCTTGGACATTGGAGTCTCCCTCTCGGATCTTGGTAAACACCACATCGAAACTAATCTTGACTCCTCAGGTTTCATTCAAAACCCGGATTCCATCAGTGTAATCTTGTCTCTGGAGGAACGAAGGTACAATGAGATGTTAAGAAAAGGCGAGTCTGCGGTAAGGACCGCACTCAATGACCTCCCTATGGACTCTAAAGAAGTCCCCGACGAGACACTTTTCAGATTAGCCGAGGAGCGAGGATTGAATCCCGAAATGGTCGTTTCCATAGCTAAGGAGGCAGGTTGGTCGAGTCTTGGTGTAAGAGTCGGATTCGCTGCTGATATGGCTTCTAGGAACGCAGAAAGAACAAAAGCAGAAGCCAAAGAAAAGACTCTGGAATCACTTTTCCGGACTGAAGGATTCGATCCAACCGTTCAAGAATACCATTCTGATACCAGTAGAACATCGTTTGATGCATCAGTAATTGGGTGCTCAATATTGACAGATGAGCAGATTGAGACTTTGAACCTCTCGAGTGAAGTTGACTCCAAGCCATCCCATTCAGTAGTTCTCGATCGAACCCTATTTTATCCAGAAGGAGGGGGGCAACTTGGTGATCAAGGCAAAATTGGCGGGACAAAAGTTGTCGATACAAGAATTGAGAAAGGTGTGATTTTCCATCTTACTGATGGGCCAATTCCAATTGGAGAGACTTCAGGTGAGATTGACCAGCGCCGGCGAAGGCAAATCATGGACCACCATACTGCAATCCACGTTATTGGTGGAAGTGCCAGATCACTTCTAGGCCCACACATTTGGCAAGCCGGTTCAAGCAAGGGAGAGCGCCACGCA
>CEOQ01264585.1_pt1 | contig 10750 bp, 7 predicted proteins | sample 361351 | NCBI WGS metagenome assembly CEOQ01 (sample SAMEA2619907, study PRJEB7988) | marine metagenome | biome: marine biome (ENVO:00000447); feature: deep chlorophyll maximum layer (ENVO:xxxxxxxx); material: "saline water (ENVO:00002010), including plankton (ENVO:xxxxxxxx)" | depth 60 m | reverse complement strand
GCTATGGGCCTCACGGAAATGACGTAAGGTACCCACTTTATGAAATACGCTACATGACATATACATCCACTTCTGTAGGGACTGACTCAGACCGAATCAATGGGGTTTCAATGGATTAGTATATTTGGTTGAGCACATATCCGATTGACGCACCGATAAAGACAATCAAGGCAATCATTCCAACATAAAAACGCCAGGCCCCAAGTAGACCCCGAGCTAATATCAAATGTGAATAGAGGGAACCGGGCCCCCTCAGCCAACCCATGGAGTAATCCTTGGACCGAATTTCTTTCAAACTACCGATATTGTAACTTTGCCTTTGCATAGATAGGATTGACCAACAACGCGGTCAGATATTCTGCTTGGAATGGGCTCAAATTCGACCATGCTATCACCTATTGTCCATCATGAACTCCCATTCGAAATTGTAGGGCATGTACATGCCCTGCTCATTGGCCAAGCGCTGCTCTTCCTCGAGATTGGCCCTGCGCTCGATTTCATCTCCGAGCAGCCGATTCATATGCTCCGCTATGCCCAGAATACTCTCCAGGAACTTAGCCAAGATCCCGTTTTCGCTTCCGTTTTTTTCACCTATCACTTTTCCACCTCTCACGGCTATCAGGCTAGTGAAAGATGGGCTTCGCTTGCTTGACAGGCACCTCGAGTTAATCAGGCCGTGAAAAATTTCATCCATAAACCTTTGTTGGATTGCAGGGGGTCCATTGCACCTCAATCCTCATCCTCTAATCAGTTCCTAGTTCAAATTGATAAGGAATCTAATCATCCATACTCTGTAGATGTCTTGGTGCAGAATAAAGATTTAGTCGACTGCGACAGGAAGAACTCTTGTCGTTCGGTAACCCTGCAGGACCTTCATGTAGCGCATGGCAGCGAAATCAGCATCCAGTTCTGAATCTCCTGTTTCTATCCTTAGTCGGCGAACCGAGAGCAGTTTGGCTGGAGTGACCACCCCTAGGATGTTGTCAATTCCAATGAGTCTGAGAACCTGAGGGGAGAGTTGTAGATTGCCTCTTCCAATCAGGAACCCCTGGCCCCCCATAGGCGACAGCAGGAGGGTGGTTGGCCCATCGTGTTCTGATAGCAATACAAGCAAGTCAGACTCGCTAAGGTCGGTTCCAACTTGCTCGTTTCCGATTGTGGCATCGATGCCGAGGTTAGTGGGCTGGAACTCATTCATCTCCGCTATCCTGCGCAAGGTTCCCCCCGATCCCCAGATTAGCATGCGATCTTCGCTAACAAGAATCTCGCGGATGTGGTCAGCCAGTCCCTCAGTGGTGTCCTCTTCTCCACTAGCTTCAATCCTCTGTTTCGAGCCTTGCATCCATCTAGGACTCGAAGGGGTTATCGCCTCTGCATAAAGCTGCACAATCCACTCTCCCTGCCGGTATCGCTCCTCGTCAAGGTCGAGTACCTCAGTACTTGCCAGTAGAAGGTCCCCAATGAGCCAAGACGATAGTACCTCAGCGGCCGCCTTTGGAGAGGCAGCGAAGCAACCCGAGTGCATCTTGACTCCTGTCGGGACACCGATAACCGGAGTTCCGGGAGATTCTGCTGATTCCATTGCAGCCACCACATCCCGAGTGGTTCCATCTCCCCCTGCATAGACCAATAGGTCGATTTCTGACTCGAGAAGTGCATTCACCGCATCTTGAGTATCATCAGCAGAGGTCTTGCCGCTGCTAGAGTGAACTGTGTTAATCATGCCAATCTCTGATTCTGGTAGCCATTCCGTTCCCATGGGACCATTGCTAGTCACCCAAGAGATACCCTCAAAACCGGCTCTGTGAATCAAAGAGAAGTGTTCCAACATGGACCTCATTCGAGGTCCGGAACGATCCTCGGCTCCCATCGAGCGCGCAAGTTCGGCCTGGCCGTCAGAACCCTTCAGGCCGAGGCGACCTCCCAGACCCGCGTCAGGATTGACGAGTAGCCCAAGTCGCGCCATGAGTCATCCAACGGGCCTGTGTTCTTATCGCTTCATGCTCCCGCGACAGAAGCATGAGGGTCGTGGTTGCTTTAGGTGGCAACGCCTTGTTGAGAAGAGGAGAGCCTCTCTCAGCAGAGAATCAGCGCGCCAATGTGGCTGTAGCAGCCGAGGCATTGGCACCCCTAGCCACAGAGTACCAACTCGTCATCTCACATGGTAACGGGCCGCAGGTCGGCCTTCTGTCTCTTCAGTCGGCTGCCTACGAGGAAGTCGAGGAATACCCCCTAGACATCCTAGGTGCCCAGACCGAGGGGATGATTGGATATATGATTGAGCAGGAACTTGGTAATCTGCTTCCCATGGAGGAGCCGTTGGCTGCTATTCTGACCATGGTCGAGGTCGATCCGGAGGATTCGGCTTTTGACAATCCCACCAAGCCAATCGGCCCGGTGTACAACGAATCGGAGGCCAAGCGTCTCGCTGAGGAGAGAGGATGGAGTATCGCACCGGACGGTGAGCACTGGCGTAGGGTTGTTGCCTCACCTGAGCCGCAGAGAATCTTCGAGATGAGACCTATCCACTGGCTGCTCAAGCAGGGATGCACAGTAATCTGTGCTGGCGGAGGTGGGATTCCAACTGTCTATGGGGAAGATGGAAAATTGGAGGGAGTTGAGGTTGTGATTGACAAGGACAGGGCGAGTGCACTGCTTGCGTTTGAACTCGATGCCTCTCTGCTTATTCTTGCTACTGACACAGACGGTGTATACCTCGATTGGGGTACTGAGAATACTCGTAAGATAGAGAGGATTACTCCGGAGGAGGTAAACCAGTATGAGTTCGAAGAGGGCTCAATGGGCCCGAAGGTGGAGGCTGCTTGCGACTTCGTTACGAGATCGGGGGGCCGGGCTGTAATCGGAGCTTTGTGCGATATGCAGGGCATGGTGGCTGGCACTGCCGGTACCCAGTTTGTACTCGAATGATCAGGCCTACGGCCTGTTTTTCGCGATTGGCTTCATATCCCATGTGCATCGCCCAGCGCTGAGGAGGGCGCGTATGAGTATGATTTCCGTCGATGTGGGTGCAGATACGGCACACGAATATGCCTCGGGCATTACTGCCGGCGAAGTCATACTGAATGTACACGGCAAGAAGTCTGGTGCGGTGGCAGCCCTAGTCGATGGGGTGGAGAGAGATTTTTCACATGTTCTCAAATCAGACTGTTCAGTCGGGCTAATTGCAGGCGACTCAGACGAGGGATTGTACATCCTGCGTCACTCTTGCGCCCACCTGCTTGCGCAAGCGGTAACTGAACTATTTCCGGACGCCAAGCCTACCATTGGGCCGCCAATTGACAATGGATTCTACTACGACTTCCATATGGATCCAATCGGAGACGAGGAACTCAAGGCCATCGAGAAGAAGATGAATGAGCATGTCAGAGCAAATCATGCTATTATGAGAGAGGAACATGGAAACGAGTCCTTGCGAGAGATGTTCGCCTCAAATCAGTTCAAAATCGAGATAATGGATGACAACATTGGTCACGATGTTGGCTCCTCATCATACCGTCAGGGTGACTTCGTGGATCTTTGTCGCGGACCACACGTTCCCAGCACCTCCTACCTGCGCTGGTTCAGATTGACTAGTACCAGTCAGGCCTACTGGAGAGCCGACAGCAATCGAGAGCCTCTTGTGAGAATCTACGGCATGTGCTATGCTAGCAAGGGTGCCTTGAAGGAGAGGATGCGCCAGATTGAGGAGGCTGGAAAGCGCGACCACAAGAAAATCGGCAAGGAGATGGAGCTCTACATGATCGACGAACTCATTGGAAGGGGGCTGCCGGTTTGGCTACCTAACGGCGAGACTCTAAAGTCTGAGATTGAACGTTTTGCGATAGAAACCGAGGAGGTCTACGGGTACGAGCGCGTCACTACTCCAGTTTTGGGTAAGCAGCAGTTATTCGAGGCCAGTGGGCATCTACCGCATTATGCCGACTCGATGTACCCACCGATGGAAATGGACGATGGTTCCTATTACCTGAAGGCGATGAACTGCCCAATGCACCATCTAGTATATCGCAACAAGAAGCGTTCCTACCGCGATTTGCCTCTGCGTATTGCCGAATACGGTACAGTATACCGCAATGAGCTCTCGGGAACTCTTTCTGGATTGTTGCGCGTCAGGATGCTTTCGATGAATGATGCTCACATTTACTGCACACTGGACCAAGTCGCTCAAGAGTTCGCTGACAATATCCGTATGGTACAGGATTACTACGCAACCTTCGGCTTCGAAGACTATCACTTCAGGCTCTCTCTCTGGGATTCTGAGAAGACCGAGAAGTACATCGATCAGCCTGAGAACTGGGCTGCAACTGAAAATCACCTCAGGCAGATAATGGATAGTCTCGGAGTACCTTATGTCGAAGCGATCGACGAGGCTGCCTTTTACGGGCCCAAAGTCGACATTCAGTTCACAACCTTGCTGGGACGTGAGGAGTCGATGTCAACCATCCAGCTAGACTTCGCGGCCAAGGAGAGATTTGGTCTGACCTACAAGGATGAGACCGGGGCCGAGAACGGTGAGGTCTTCGTGATTCACAGGGCCCCGCTATCCACTCACGAGAGATTCGTCGCCTTCCTGACCGAGCACTGGGCTGGAAACTTCCCGACATGGCTCTCACCAATCCAAGTTCAGGTTATCACCATCTCCGAGAAGCACAAGGAATATGCTGCTAGAGTGGAAGAGGCTCTCAAACTGGCTGGAGTCCGGGTGCGAATCGATGATTCTGACAGTACCATTGGCAGGAAGATTCGTCTGCACCGCAAGCAACGTCCAGCATACATGGTAATCATCGGTGATGATGAGTTTTCATCCGACACCGTATCGGTCAGAGGACGTAGTGGAGGACAGAGAAATGGCATTCCTCTAGACGAGTTCGTTGCTGAGATCTTCGCTGAGATTACCAACCGGAGTACTGAACTTGGGATCGTGCCGCCGGAGTGATTCCATGATAGTCAATATCTCGGGATATCGCTTCGTAGATCTGCCCGATAGAGACGAGTTGCAAGAGCCTATGCTCAATGTCTGTATTGAAGCGGGACTCAAGGGCACGGTTCTACTCAGTCCTAACGGAATCAACTTCTTCCTCGCCGGTACTGAGGAGTCTACCGATATGTTCCTCTCACATCTGAACTCTGACGAGCGTTTTGCTGACATTCCTATCAAGTTAAGTCATACCGACTACCAACCATTTCGTAGAATGTTGGTCAAGCGTAAGAGAGAGATTATCTCCCTAGGAATGGACGATGTTAGACCAGCCGAGTTCACCGGACCGTATATCTCACCAAAGAGATTCAAACAGATGCTAGATGATGGTGAAGAGGTTGTTGTGCTTGATACTAGGAATAACTACGAGACCAGAGTCGGGATGTTTGATGGCGCGGTCGAACTAGGCATCGCCACCTTCCGAGATTTTCCCGGAGCCATGGAGGAGCTCCCTGATGAATACAAGTCAAAGACCGTGGTGATGTACTGTACAGGCGGAATTCGATGTGAGAAGGCATCTGCAGTGATGCTGAAGGCCGGGTTCGAGGATGTCAGGCAATTGGAGGGCGGAATTCTAGGCTACTTCGAGGATTGCGGAGGAACTCACTGGAGAGGTGATTGCTTCGTATTTGACCAAAGGGTCGCTCTCGACCACCAACTCGAAGAGACTGAGATTGTGATGTGCTTCAAGTGCCGCGAGCCCCTTTCTTCCGAAGAGCAGGAATCCAATCAATACGTCATCGGGCAGCACTGTCCATACTGTTATGAGGTCTGAATCAGACTAGTCGACCTAGCGATTCTAGAAGCTCTCCTGCTGAGTTAAGAGCCGTATGACATGCTTTTATGTCGCCAGATGATAGAGAGGCAGCGGCATCTGCGACTGTCTTCTCTGCTTCCATTCTAGAGGGATCTTTTGGGCCAATGTCAGCCGAATCAAGTTTCGATCTGAGAGATTTCCACTCATCTTCCACAAATCGCACCAACTCGGACGCCTCTGAGATGTTGTGCTCATGAGTTTGTAAGTCTGAAGTCAGTGATTCCAATGATTCTGCGGCTCTCACCCACTCACCGGAGTCGGCAACCTCTGAAACTTGCTGTAGCCGATTAGACCAATCCTGCTTGGATGCCTCTGGGAACCTAGCTTCAATTTGCTTCTTCTGGCGCAAAGCACGCTGAACCTCCTGCATCGACTCAGAGGTTGCTCGAACGTCCCTCAGTACGCTGTCTGCTAGACCCTTAGCAAGTGCGGAATCACCTGATTCCATTGCCTTGCGAGCCTGTTCCAGCCTGTCTTTGGAGGCTATATGGATGTCTCCCTCTGCCGCCGTAACTGCATTCTCTGCATCACTGAGAGACTTGATTGCAGCCTCATCGGTAGACCCCATGCTGTCAATGTGTGCTGGGATTGATGAAGCTATATGGAGCGCCTCCACTGGATTTTCTGCCTCCATTGCCTGCTTGGCTGATTTGAGGATTGACATTACCCCCTCGGCCTGGTGTCCAGAGTGTTCTGATATGGCCGACTCTGCGGCTATAATCGAGTCGTGGGCTACCTTCCAGTGTTTCTCAATCACTTCCGACTTAGACTTGGCTCTTCGATACAGTAACTCTGCATCTCTAAATGAGCCTAGGTCAGCCTCTCTGTCACCCATTTCGAATGCTTTCCTCGGCCCGGTGGCCTCGATAGTTACTCTCTCCGCCCTCTCTACAGCTTCCAGAGAATCTGCTCTAATGGCTTCAAGATCACCAGAGAATGCGGTAATTCTGTCAATCTCACTCTTGGCTTGAGTAATTAATTCCATACCTCTCTCTGGATCGCCCCAACCTTCCTCTCTGGCAATCTTGAGCATAGAGGACACTTGTTCCATTCCTGAGGAGGCCTCTCTTAATGCCAATACTCTCGACTCCGTCTGCTCAAGTAATCTACCAAACTCAGTTCGTGCCTCGTAATCATCATCCTTGGCCAATAAGTCAGGAAACATGGTGAAACATGATGGAGCTGCTACAATAGCCCACAGAATCACGTCATCACTGAGTGAAATCCCAACTGCCAATGCAGCTGCAAGACCTGCAATACTGGTCAGACCTCTCCATCTCCTAGTTTCGATACTATTCCCCAATTGTTGATTGGTGAACCAAAACAGGAACATTGCTACTAGAAACAAAATCGCAGATGCGATGGTTTGGTCTTCTGAAACATATGTTAGAATCGTGAAAGACCAAATGATAGGCCAAGTGATGTTTGTCGCAGCAGATATTCTAGACCTCTCCTTAGGCCCGAAGAACACTAAGTCCCTTAGTAGCAAAGCAGAGGCGAATAGAATCACCATGGGCCCGTAAGTCCAAACCGCTTCGGTCTCCCCTACTACTGTGCGTGTAAGCCACCATCCCCCTGCTGCAATTAGCAATAGGCTGCATGCCAGTGCCAACCTCTCCACCCTCAAACCGTGTGCTTGAACCGTCTTCTGGGGGTAGTCGGGAAGCAGGACCATGGAGCTTCACCGGCAGTCATCGGTCAAGAGTTGTGCGGAATGATGTGTAATCCTAAGGCCTCAATGACTCAGGCCCCCAAGTACGGTGAGCAAGCCATGCCAGAAGCATCAGTAACACGAGTACACTCAGCAGTACTTGCAATGGCATCTGCCACTCCGGAGTACAGCAGACAATGTCGTGCTCAATCACGAGGCTGCCGTTGCTAGATGCATGCTCACTGGTCCAGTCAAACCTCAAGTCGAAATTGTTGCTGCTGATTAGTTCCAAGTGGAGTTCTGCAACGAATATTCCCGATCCACCCGAGTTAGCGGCGGCAATCATTACCTCGTCAGAGCACGTCCTACCCGAACAAAGCACGCCTGAGCCTATATCTGCACCCATGTTCTCCATCGTAACGATGATGTTAATGGTCTCGCCTACAACTAGGTCTCCAATTACCACTGTTTCCAGCATTGAGATATTTATTCCCAATCTAGGAGATACTGCTAGACCCCATGTAATCTCCTCCGTGTTATCTGACGAGTCTGTTGCTATCACGTGCAGGATGTACGTTCCAGCCTCAGAAATTGGCAAACCAATCTTCTCAACATCACTCCAAATAGCCTGTTCAGCTAGGATCTGTTCATTCATCTTAATCTCCCAAATCACATCGTCAATAGAGTCTAGGTCATCGAAGGACTGGGTCAAAGACAAGATGATGCTGTCTCCGGCTCTAGCCGGCGAGCCAGGAGAGATGGGAGTATCATTGGCGAAAATCTCTGGAATGATTGTAGGCCCGGAAGAATCAGTCACTATGATGGTCCAATCGTTGGTAACTCTGTTTGACGCATCATCGGTGACGGAGAGGGAAACGCTGTACTCGCTGGGTAGTTTGGCTTCGTGGCGCTCAGTAAGGTTGAGGTGCATGCCATTGACTTGGTCGCCTTGGAAAAATCGGTCCATGAACTCGAGTTGATCAAAGGCCGAATGCTTCCAATTCTCAGATTTGTCTGAGGTAACTTCTATTTCGACAGGTAGGGAATTAGAGTCATAGGCATTGAAGTAGAAGTAGAACTCACCGCCCGAGGGAACCTCAATAATCGGATTATCGCTATCCAGTTCATCCGTCTCGCCGTCAATCTGAATCTCAAAGGACGCTTCCCAAGAAGGGCTCTCGCCATCAATGAGGATATTCTCATTCCAGTTGCTCGCAGATGCAAAGGAATCCACACAGTGCATGACAACACTGGCCACCTCTCCATGGTTGAAGTTGAGATTGGAGGCTGTAAATTCAAGGCTGTCTCCTTCCACACTTAACATCATGGTGCCATTGTTGTGAACTGTCCACCATTGAGTTGTCTGATCTAGAGCACTATCGATGCATTCTCCGGTGTACTGGGTGGGCATTTCGAGTGGAATGAATGTATTTCCAGTGAGTCTCGATGTGACAATACTTGGAGGCGAGTTCTCACCTAGGGTGATTCGAATGTCAGAGGAGACGGGTGCTTGATGACGGAATACTGTGAAGTCGCTAGGAGTCCCCTCAATCACACTCTGCATGGCGCTGTACCTGAATTCCCAAGGACTTGGGAGCACTACTCTGAGCGGAATCTCTTCGATGACTCCTCCAACCCTCGGGATGTCAAGTATTCTAGTGGAGCGCGAGTCTGTCGTTCCAGTGAGTTCGACGAATTCCGTCCACCCCCAACTACCGTTGCTGTCGTTCACAGATCCTTCTGCGGGAGGATATACCGTGATATCTAGACCACGGACCGGAGCCAATGCAGAATAGTCGATTACACAGCAACCTATGGTTTCGGAATCGGAGAGATTTCTAGCACCCCTAATCATCTCGACGAAGACGGAAATCTCTGACAGAGATAAGTTACCATCTGCGTTTCCGAGATGCTGGTCAATCTGGACTCTGACGCCTAATTCTCTGTTCGGCAACAAATCAATTCCATAGTCTTCTCTCATGGTGATGTTCGCATACCATTCAGCTGAGATGTTTGAGGATGCAGCAAAGGGACTGGCTAGTGTTAGCATTGAGTCTCCAAGTATCGCATCATCCTGAGGCGGCAGAGGTCCTGGCCACTCCCACTCCTGCTCATCGGAATCCAATGCAGTGGTATTCGCGTAGTCGACAGCCATCATCGCCTGTGAGATGGTATTCTCCCTGACAGACTTCCAGTTACCATCTGGACGGGTGTTTGTGAACATCACAAAGACCACCGATTCACCCGAGTCAGTAACTTCCCTCCGGAAGTTGGTCGATGAGCCGGAGAATGCCCCCCAGTGCCGCCAAGTCTCCTTATCTTGGCTCAGCACGGAAACTCCACTACCGTACCATATCACCGATTGATCGTATGGATTCCAAGTGAAGTAGTCGAACGAGTCCTCAAAGATTCCGTTGTTGATTGAACCATCGATGTTCGAAATGAATTTCGCGTAGTCAGATGCGGTGGAAATCCAGCCTCCACCGCCGTCCTTCTCCTCAATTACGAAGGCCCCGCAGTCAGGATTGGGTGCAAAAGGAAAGATGGGATCGCCATTTTCGTCTTGTCCATCGGGGAAGTGGCATCTACTGTAGTAATCATCGAAGTATGATACCTCTCCCTCTGCCCTCTGATCAGGCATGGTCATACCGATTGACATGCTGTCAATGCCCATCGGAGCCAAGACATTGTCAATGATGTAGTCCTCGTATTCCATCCCCGTCTGGGCCTCGATTATCTGGCCGAGAATCTGGTATCCGATGTTCGAGTATACATATTTAGAGCCGGGTTCGAAGTCCAGCGGCCTTCTGAGCCATTCCGACAGGATTCTTTCCATGTTTATGGGTGCAAGGTTTCCATTGTCGTAGTCATCAATCAGGGACTGTTTGTCTATGCAATCATCGTTCTGCCAAGATGCGACCCATGAGTTCCAGTGCCAGTATGTGGGATCTGAATTCGGATCTCCATCCCGATCAAAGCCGGCTCGGTGGTTGAGAAGTAATGAGACGTTGATGTCCTCAATAGAATATGTAGTCGAATGATTCGGGTATTCACATCCTTCAAGATCTAGTGGAATCAGGTGCGGTGCTAGGTCGACCATTCTGTCATCTAGAGAGATTGTGCCGTCCTGGATCAAAGTGAGGATACCTGCGGCGGTTACTGCCTTTGATAGGCTGGCGATCCTGAACTTAGAATCCACAGTTACATCCGATGTCCAGTAGTTACCGTCCTCGTCGGTGCCTTCTGCGGCGATGCCGTAGCCCTTGTTGAAGACCAAGGAGCCGTT
>CEOQ01060344.1_pt1 | contig 10761 bp, 10 predicted proteins | sample 361351 | NCBI WGS metagenome assembly CEOQ01 (sample SAMEA2619907, study PRJEB7988) | marine metagenome | biome: marine biome (ENVO:00000447); feature: deep chlorophyll maximum layer (ENVO:xxxxxxxx); material: "saline water (ENVO:00002010), including plankton (ENVO:xxxxxxxx)" | depth 60 m | reverse complement strand
TGTCCCGGATGATGCCTAAGGTGCAGTCCCACGCCCAGTTTAACGCCCCGGGCGCGGCAGACCTGGAGCATCTCCAGGCCGTCGTCCATGTTCAGAGACAGGGGTTTCTCCACCAGCACGTGCTTGCCTGCCTCGGCTGCCATCTTGGTGTACTGGGCATGCAGGTGGTTGGGCGAAGTGATATAGACGGCGTCTATCCTGGAATCGCCGAGCACCTCCTCCACCGTGGTATAGCAGGTCTTGGCGCCGTGTTTCTCGGCGAATGCTTCGCTCCGGCCGCGATCACGGCTGTGCACCGCCACCAACTCCGCACCCTCGGCCTGGTTGACGCCGGGAGCTCCCCTGGAATCGGCATAGTCGCCGCAGCTTAGGATTGCCCAGCCGATGGACATCTTTACTCCTGGTTCAGGATTCATGCCGCATGGCGGCAATCGAGGAAAAAGGCTTAGACCCCAACGGCAACCGCAGGCCTGAGACCCTGGCTCGGAGAAGCTTTCTCATAGCTGTCCGCCACCCGGAACAACAATCCCTCTTCGAAGGGGCCGGTTATGAACTGTACCCCGATGGGCAGTCCGCCCTCACTTACTCCACAGGGCACGGTTATGGCGGGAAGACCGACGGAGTTCATGGGACTGGTATTGCGGGATATGATTCCGGAACCGGGGCCCCTGACCCGGTGGTCTTCGCCGTTGATATTTATGTACTCGGCATCGATCCTGGGCGCCGGCACCGGGGCCGTTGGGGTGACCAAGAAGTCAACCTGCTGCATGACCCGGGCGTATTCCTCCTGGATCAGTCGCTGGACCTTCAAGGACTTGGAGTAGTCCTTTCCCAAAACGAACTGTCCGGGAATGGTGCGGTATAGGACATCGGGCCCGTAGTCTTCCCGGTTTGATTTGAGGAAGGGTTCGTGGGTAACGACGCCGTCAGCCATAGCTGCGATACGAAGCGCACCGACGTATTCCATGGCGGGCAAGCTGACCTCTTGAAGTTCGGCGCCCAGTTCCTCCAGGGCGGCGATGCTCCCACGCACCGCCCTTTCCACCTCCGAGTCCAGGACGTCGAAGTAATGATTGGAGGGAACACCCATCTTCAGGCCCTTCAGCCCCTGCCCCAGCAGGGCGCTGTAGTCGGGGACGGGCACGGGCACCGTGCTGGGGTCCAGCGGGTCGTTGCCGGCGAGGACTTGGAGCACCAGGGCACTGTCGGCCACCGACCGGGTCATGGGGCCGATGTGGTCTCCGTTAAAGCTGGTAACCATCAGCCCGCGCTGACTAACCCGCCCGTAGGTCTGCTTGAGTCCCACAACGCCGCAGAAGGTGCCCGGCAGACGTACCGACCCTCCCAGGTCGGTGCCAAGTGACGCGAAGGTTACCCCGGCAGCTACGTTGGCGCCGCCTCCCCCACTGGACCCTCCTGGAATGTGGTCGAGTCCCCAGGGGTTGTGGACGGCCCCGTAGTGGGGATTGTTGGACGTGGCCCCGGCGGCGAATTCCTCCAGATTCTCCTTGCCAAGGAAGATCGCTCCGGCGTCCCGGCAGCGTACGACCACCTCAGCGTCTTCCTCGGGCACATGGCTGGCCAGCACTTTCGAACCTACGGTGGTGGTGATTCCGGCGGTGGCAAGGTTGTCCTTCAGCCCCATGGGGATTCCGTGAAGCGGGCCCCGGTAATCGCCGCGGGAAATGGCGGCTTCAGATTCCCGGGCCTGGTCCATGGCCCGGTCATGCAGGATGGTTATGAATGAATTCAGCGCGGGTTGCAGACGGTCAGCTTCGGCCAAAGCCGCTTCGGTCAACTCCACCGGCGAAACTTCTTTGTTTTTGATCTTGGGCGCCAACTCGGAGATGGTCATCTTGAGCAGATCAGCGTTGGACATGTTCACGCCTCCTGAGAAATTCTTGGAACGGGACTTAGCGGCCGAGAGGACCGGACCGAACGGTGGCTATTCCGCAAGGTCCATGAGGCGGCCTGAAAAGACGTTCGAAAGGTCCAGGTCCTCCAGCTTCTTGAGTTCGGAAAAGTAATTCTCCAACTCGGGCCGGACCAACTCCAGTTCTTCGTCCGACAATTCCAGACCCTGGTAGTCCCGAATCATCGCCTGCAGCGTTTCGTTGGAAATTGACATTCTCTTCCCCTTCCCTCGGAGGCCTGCCAGCGCACCCATAACATGGCGCAACAGGACGCAACCCCCAGATATTACCGAGAGTTTAAGACCGGAAGGTGGAGAATGCCAGGGGTGGGGATGAAGTACCGGTGAACGCGACTGTTCACCGGGGGTGAAACGAAGGAACCGCCAAGTTTCTCCCGCTGACCTATGCGGTGGAAGCCCTGAGAGAGATCATGCTGCACGGCGCGTCGCTCTTTGAAGTTGCTTCCGAATTGGGAGTGCTGGCCGGGTTCGCCGCCGCTTTGCTGACAGTTGCCGCCGTCACCGTCAAACGTTCGTAGTCGGTTTTGGTCAGCCGGAAAGAAGCATACTCAGCAGGGCCACGCGGATGGAAAGGCACAAAAGAGAAGAGTGCCAGGGCGGCAAACATGACGAGGGGCGACCCGGCTTTAGGTCGCCCCTCGAATGATTTGTCCGACCCGGATGGGCCTACCATGATTCGTTGATTAGACCAGTTCCGGCTCGGAGACGAATTCGTCCGGGAAGCAGGTCTCGCCAACCAGGACCATTTGCTCTTCAGTGAGCTCTTCAGAACTCTCAGGCAGGAACCCGAGTACGTCGATGATGCACTGCTGGGTAGCTTCGTCCAGGTGGTTCGGGTCTTCATTTACTCCTGCACCACCGAAGCAGGTCTCTGCCACCAGGTTCACTTCCTCGTCGGAGAGTTCGTCGGGGCTGGAAGGCAGATAACCGAGAACGTCGATGATGCACTGGTCGATGGCGGCATCGTGTTCGCTGGAACTGCCACTGGTCCCATGGTCACCGAAGCAGGCCGCGCCGATGAGGTCCATCTCTTCTTGGGTCAGCTCGTCGGGGCTGGAGGGCATGTAACCCAGTGTGTCCATGATGCACTGCTCGGTGGCGGGGTCCATGCCTTCGTGCCCGTCCGCGGACACGCTGGATACTGACGCCGTCCACATGAAGAGCAGGGCGATTCCCAGGGAAAACAGGGCCAGCGCGGTGACACGCGAGCGCCCCGTGAAAGCCAATTTCGCTGTAGCTAAAGTGTGAGCCATTTCATTCTCCTGCCGGCCCGAGAGATTTGTGGTCTGCCACTGATTTGTTCGACCGACACGGGTCATGTTATTGCGGTATGGCCCTCTGGTCTGTGACGCCAGTCACACCCCAGTTCTCAGCCGCTGAAATCGATCCATATGGCCTATCCCAATGAGGATGGGCGGCATTTCCGGAAGAGGTCCCGGCAGGTGATGAGGAAATGCCCCGCCTTTGGTTATAGAATGTCCGGAGCAGACGGCTGATAAACCCGTTCTTTCTGATCATTGCTAAACCGAGGGGTATTACCTGTGGTCCGTTGGGAAGACATACATCCAAATGAACAGGCGACTTTGATGGAGCGATTGAAGGGAAGATACGCCCCGCCCTTTGAACAAACGCCCTGGGCCCAAGCCCCGAATCTAAGCGATGCCCGGGTCGCCATCGTCACCACAGCTGCCCTGCACCGGTCCGATGACCGCCCCTTCACGGGCCACGAAGGGGACTATCGGGTCATCCCGGGTGAGATTGCCTATGACAACCTGGCGATGACCCACTCCAGCACTAATTTCGACCGCAGCGCCTTCCAGCAGGATGTGAATGTCTGCTTTCCTTTGGAACATTTGAGGACCTTGGCGGAGGCCGGAGAGATCGGCTCCGTGGCAGACTGGCATTATTCCTTCATGGGATCGACGGCCCCAGAGCGTATGGAACCCGCGGCAAGGGAGGTCTCAAAATTCCTGACCGGCGACAACGTAGACCTGGTGCTGCTCATACCGGTTTGACCCAATTGCACCTACGCCGTGGGCGTACTCTCCCAGTACATCGAAAAGCCCGTGGAAGAAGGCGGCGCCGGCATAGCTACCGTCCAGGTCAGTCTGATCAGACCGGTGAGCGAGACCGTAAAACCACCGCGCGCCCTTTGGGTCCCGTTCCCCCTCGGCCGCCCGCTGGGACCTCCCAACCGTCCGGATGTACAGTTGGATGTGTTGCGCCGGACCTTGGGGCTGGTCAACAAAACGGCGGGACCCGTGCTGGAAGACTATCCCGACACCCTCGTGGACGACACGCCTCCGGAAGAGGGATGGTCTTGCCCGGTTACCTTCCCCTCCGCCGAACCGACAACCGGAGCGGAAGCCGTGGCGGCACAATTGCGGACGGAGGTCCAGCTTCTCAGGCCGTGGTTCGACGAAGGACTGCGCACCCGCGGCCGCACCACTGTCGGGATAAGTGGGAAGGGAGTGGACTCCATCGACGAGATGGTGGATATCCTGGTGAGATTCGCCATGGATGGCAGCATGGCCGTACCGGACGGCTATGCCCAATCGATGCCCGAGTTGCTGCGCCTTTTGACCGCCGACGTGAGGGCTTTCTACAGCGAAGCGGCGATCTCCAAACCCGGCGCCGCGTTTCCAGACCCGGAGGCGCTGGAAGAGTGGTTCTTCCTGGAAACGGCCGCAGGGGGCGTTATCTATCAAGTCCGTGAAAGGCTTCTCAGCGCCGACATGCTCGTCCTCATGGCCCACGTTTTGGATGATGATGACATTGATTCCCGGCTGGCCCTCCTCCCGGGCACCGCGGCGGCAATCGGAGAGGGAGTTGTTCACAAACCAGGAATCATTAGAGAACTGCTTCGGGAGACGGCCCTGGCGTACCAAGAGGGTCTGATCGGCCGCTTGACCCGGAGCTTTGTCCCCATAGCCATGCGGGACCGGCACGATGAACGGAAAAAGACCACCGCCGGTTCTTGAGTGGCACAGAATTTAACAGGCACTTAAGGAGAAGGAATGGCAGTACAAGATTGGGAGACCAAGACATCGGGCGTTATCTACAGGAAATTCCAGGCAGGCGAATCGCTGGTCGGCGGCCTTGAGGATTTGGCGAAGGCCAACGGGATCAAGGAGGCCATCATCACCTCTTGCATCGGCAGCTTGAGGGAACTGAAACTGCGCAACCTGTGCGCTTGGGAAGAGGGGACCCCTGAATTCCAGAGAGAGGTCATCACCGAATCCCTGGAACTGGTCAGCGCGGAAGGATATGTCCAGCCCCTACCGGACGGCGAACTTCGGGTGCACATCCACGTCGCCGCGGCCAAGCCGTCGGGTGAGATGATCGGCGGCCACTGCGAAGACGCCACCCTTCTCAGCGGCGCCTTCATGTACCTCCAAGTCATCGAATAATGATTCGGCCTGGCAGCCCACCGAATTTCGGGCTCATCCGGTCTTATCTGTTGCCCGATATCTGGCGCCGATGTAGTATCACTGAGTCCTCCGCCCTTGGGGCGGGTCATTAGGACTGGAATACCCAGGCGAGAAGACCAATCGATGAGGGAATACCCATGAAATATGACGTTGTTATCGTAGGCGGGGGTGCGGCTGGGTCGGTGCTGGCAGCCAGGCTGGCCGAAAACGCGAATACCTCGGTACTGCTCCTGGAAGCCGGAACGGACTACCCCAACGTGGACGTGCTTCCGGACGAGGTCAAGTACGCCACGACAAGTTACGCGGAATCCCCTGAGTCGGAACACAACTGGGCCCTGCGGGGCACCATCACCGAAGAACAGGGTGAGATTCACGTCGCCCAGGGCAAGGTCATCGGAGGTGGGTCATCCATCAACGGCGCCGCCATGCAACGGGGGCTGCCCGAGGACTTCGACTCCTGGGCCGCCATGGGCAACGACCAATGGTCCTATGCCAAGGTCTTGCCATATTTCAGAAAGTCCGAACACGACATGGACATCCGGGACGATTTCCACGGCACCGACGGGCCGATACCCGTCCGGCGGCGCCAGGCCGGCGTGTGGCCGGATATCCAGCAGGCGTTCCATGATGCCTGTTTGAACGAAGGCTACCCAGTGGTAGAGGACACCAACGGGGCCAATCCAGCCGGCGTCGGCGTCTGGCCGTCCAACAACCTGGATGGATGGCGGATGAGCGCTGCCATCACCCACCTGAACCCCATGCGCCACCGTCTCAACCTGACGGTGAAGGGAAATGTCTTCGCCCGAAGGGTGTTGTTCGAGGGCACCAAGGCCGTCGGCGTGGAAGTGGAAAGCGGCGGGGAGATATTCACCGTTGAAGCCGAACGCGTGGTGCTGAGCGCCGGGGCCATCAAATCCCCCCAACTGCTCATGCTCTCCGGCATCGGTCCCAAGGACCAGCTGGAGCAGTTCGGAATCCCCGTGCTGTCAGAACTCCCCGGCGTTGGCCAGAATCTTTGGAACCACTTGAGCGCCCAGGTCACCTTCAAGGTCAAAGATGGGAAGTCCCTTCATGGAGACCAGGAGGCGGTGCACTTTGGCTTGCATTACACCGCCGATGGGTCCGACGAGGTAAACGACATGCTGCTCCGCACCACCCCCATGGTGGACGAGCGTCCGGAGCGCAATCCCGGTCTGCGGACCAAATTCCTGAACGACGACGTTCCCACCGACCGGGTCGCACGGCTCTCCGTTACCCTCGGGTTGCCCGACGGGGCGGGATACGTCAAGTTGGCGTCCGCCGACCCGACGGTCCAGCCGGAATTCAACTACCGTTATCTCCAGCACCCCAACGACAAGCGGCGGGTGCGGGATGGCATCCGCAAGGCGGCCGATTTCCTGGAGTCCGATGCGTACAAAGATGTGTGCGACCGGCGTTTGCATCCCACCGATGAGATCCTGGCCGACGACGATGCCTTGGACATCTACATCCGTCAGACCGTCGGGACCGCCAGGCACGTCTCGGGAACATGCAAGATGGGCCCTGACTCGGACCCCATGGCGGTGGTCGACCAATATTGCAACGTCAAGGGAGTGCAGGGACTTTCGGTGGTGGACGCGTCCATCAAGCCCCGCATAACCAGGTCCGGCGGCAGCCACGCCACCGTTCTCATGATGGCGGAGCGGGCCGTGGAGTTCGTGGCTCCGGCTTAACCAACTGTTCACGGTTAACTTGGTTTTTGGCCGGCAAGGGAGCTTTGGTTCTCTCCCACCATCCCGACATAAAAAAGTGCCCTGATCTCTTAGCGACATCAGGGCACTTTGGTTTTTCAAGCGCAGGCCGGAAAGGAAAAAGGTGGCGTCCCAGGGAGGATTCGAACCTCCGACCCGCTGCTTAGAAGGCAGCCGCTCTGTCCCCTGAGCTACTGGGACGCGTGGGGAGTGATTCTGGAGCTTTCGGTTTGAAGCCAGCCTCAAGTTATCTTACGAACGGCCCAAGAAGGGTGTCAAGGCAACTGGGACCACCCCCGAACACCCGCGATTATGTCCGGTAACCCGCCCCAAACTCTGATTGCGATTGCCCCAGCGCTCTGTCAAAATACAACCCTACAGGCACTGTAAAGCATCGAAGCATATATGTGGGTATACCTGTGCTGGTGGCGCTGGGAAACTTGGTTCCCGCCGGCAGGGGAGTGAAGGGAAATGGCAGACGAGCTACTTAACTTTGAGTCCAAACCGCCGGCAAAACAGCTCATCGCGGGCTGGCGCAGGCAGTGGTCAGACGGCGGCGAGATTTCCGGCGGTCTGCCCCGTTACCTGATCGACAAACTCGGCGCCACTCAGATCGGTGAAATGGGGCCGGAAGTCTCCAAGCTCTGCTACCCGTTCCAGGTGCCTGGCACCCACGACACCTACCGCCCCAGGGTCGCCTACAATGAAGGTCTCCCCAGCCAACCCATGACCCGCCGCAACCAGTTCTATGATGCCGGCAGCGGACTAATCATCTTCCTGGGCCAAGAGCCTTGGTTCCGCATCGATGTATATGCCGAAGCATTCTTCCAGGCCGTCAAAGAGCTGGGTTCTCCCAGCATTGTCGCGGTGGAAGGATATAACGGGGCCGCGCCGCCGGACATGGAACGGAGCGTCAGCTGCATCTACAGCCGGGCCGACATGAAGGAAAAGCTGGACCAGTTCGGGCTGCGCTACTCCAACTACGGCTCCCAGAGCCGCAACGGGCCGACCATCGCCATGGCCCTGGTGACCATTGCCCACTACGAGCACCCGGACCTGGAAATGCTCCGCATGGGCGCCATGGCCCCCATGTTTCCCTTCTTAACGGCCAATAACGACCCGGTGGGCATAAACCGGGACCACCGGTCGTTCTACGACATCATGCGGCGGCTGAAGTCCATGTTTGAACTGGACGTGGACCTGTCCGAGCTTTTGTCCCTGGGGGAGGCCGAATCCCAGGAGTTGGTTGATACGCTGGAGAAGATCTCCTCGACCAACCCCACGGCAAAGGACCTGATCGAAAGGGCCAAGACCGACTTCAACTACGTGCCGTTCGAGACCGCAGTTTCCCTGGACCCGGCGCTGGACCGCACCCTGGAAGACATCCTGCGCAACGCCCCCGACCAACCGGAAGAATCCTAGCTGCTAACGAAGGTCCCTCAGATAAGGCCCTCGGCCTGGGCGGCGGTCTCGATCAGTTCCCAGCCGGTCTCCTGGCCTGGAACGAAGTAATCACAGGCCTCGCCGTCCAACACCTGCTTCCCCACCGGGTCTTCGCTATCAACAGAGAGAAAGGCTATCTCTATCTCGGCGGCCAGCGCAGGATCCATATCGGTCTGGGCCGTGAAACAGCAGTGACTATAACCGGGGCTGGACCAGAAAACCCGCAGTCCGTCTTGGGGCAGGGTCCCTTCCCGGGCCATCACTTCCATAGTCCTTTTGCTCACGGCGCCGGCATCGAACTCCCCCGAGGCCACGCGCTCCACCACGTCCCTTTCGTCGGACTTGGTCTGAGAATTCCGGTCGTCGTAAAAGCTGTTGGCTGACAGGTCTTTCCTGGGGTCGATCCCCGACTCCTTCAAGAAGGAATAGGCCAAGAGTCCCGTCTGTACCGAAGACCGTCTGCCGAAGGCGAATCTCTTGTCCTTGAGGTCTTCCACGGTCAGTATTCCCGAGTCCGCGCCCGTGATGAAATGGGTGGTGAAGTCCACGTCAACGTCGCGCATGGCTATGACGCGGCAGGCGTCCGCCGCCTGCTGCTTGATCTTGACGTAACTCAGGGGGCCGTTCCACGCCAGGTCGATCTCGCCGGAGACGAAGGCGTTGACCATGCTGTCATAGTCCGAATAGAGGACCCATTTCAGGTCGATGCCCTGGCGGCGGAAAAGGGTCTCCAGACCCTGGAATACCTCCATGTGAGAGACCGAGGCAACTCCTCCCAATCTGACCATTGCTGACCTCCTGCGTAGACGCGTCCGGTTAGAGGATTAAACGGCGTTGGTGATGGCGTGGTCCAATATCTCCGCGGCCTGGTCCAGTTGGTCTTCGGTGGTGGTGAAGGGCGGCACAAAGCGGAAGACGGAACCGCGGCGGCGCAGGCTCATGATAAGCCCGTTCTCCAGGCACATCCGTCCGATGGCCCGCCCCCGGTCATAGGCCGGTTCCCTGGTGCCACGGTCGGTTACCAGCTCGATGCCCTGGAGTAGTCCTCGTCCCCGGATGTCGCCGATGATCTCGTGCTTGGCCGCCAGCCTTTCCAGATGGGAGCGCCAGTAGGCGCCGATGCGCTGGGCAACGTCGGTCAGGGCCTCTTCCAGGATGATGTCCAGGCTGGCAATGGCGGCGTTGCAGGGCATGGGGTCGTTGGAATGAGAGTGGCCGACGACGAGCCCCGACTGGGAAGCCTTCTCTTCTATCTCATCGGTGGTTATGGCCGCGCTGATGGCCACTCCACCGCCAAAATGCTTGGAGATGGTGAAGATGTCAGGCACCACTCCTTCGTTGTCGAAGCCCCACATGGAACCCAGTTTGGCCAGACCGGTCTGGGCTTCGTCCACTATCAGGAGAGTTCCCCGCTCCTCGCACTTGCGCTTTAGTTCCTTGAGCCAGCCCTGGGGCAGGTCGATGACCCCGCCCGCGCTGAAGAGAGGCTCGGTGATGACGCCGGCCAGGGGGCCGTCGGCCTGGGCGTCCAGCAGTTCAAAGCTGGTGTTGAGGCAGGAGTAATCACAGCCGCCCTTGTCCTTGCAGAAGGTGCAGCGGTATTCGTAGGGCGCCATGATGGGGTAGTGGCCCGGAGCATAGGGGCCGTAACCCTCGTGCCATCCGGAGAAGGTTACCGCCCGGGTGGAGTCGTTCATGCCGTGGAAACTGACGGCGGGACTGGCAAACTCGTAGCCGCCGGTGAAGCGTTTGGCGATGCCCATGGCGGCCTCATTGGAGTCGCTTCCCGATGTCAGGAACATGGAGCGGTCCATGCCCTCAGGGGTAATCTCGGCCAGGCGGGCGGCCAGGACGATCTCCCGGTCGTTGAACATGCTCATGTGGCTGTGGATCAGTGTCTCACAGCTTTCCATCAGGGCCTGGACGATGCGGGGATGGTTGTGTCCCAGGGCCCCGCACATCTGGCCGGAGTTGAAGTCCAGGTATTCCTTGCCGTTCACATCCCGGACCACTGACCCCCGGCCCCAGACCATGATGGGGCCGGCGACCGCGTTGGTGTCGATACGACTGCGGAAGCTGTATTTGCGGGCCAGCTCCAGCAATTCCTGTTCGTTAAAATTCTGAGTCAACGGGCCGCCTCCGATGTACGAGTGTGGGTCTGGGTTACTTCTTGAAGTTGGGCATGACCTCTTTGCCGAAGCGCTCCAACTGTTCCAGTATCACA
>CEOQ01026411.1_pt1 | contig 10765 bp, 9 predicted proteins | sample 361351 | NCBI WGS metagenome assembly CEOQ01 (sample SAMEA2619907, study PRJEB7988) | marine metagenome | biome: marine biome (ENVO:00000447); feature: deep chlorophyll maximum layer (ENVO:xxxxxxxx); material: "saline water (ENVO:00002010), including plankton (ENVO:xxxxxxxx)" | depth 60 m | reverse complement strand
GATTGGCGACCGTGAACCCAATCCTGCATTTGCTCAAATCGCCGAAGCTTCTAGGCAGCGAATGTCCCTTCAAGAATTTGCTTCAAAATCAGGAAGCGATAGCGGCTTCCTGTTTTCCCAGTTTTTTGAAATAGGTGCTATGTTTATCGGAACAGCATTTATTTTTATGGTTTTGTTTTGGGCGTTCAGGAGGAGAACTCAGTGGGGTAGGGAAGTATATGAAAAGGAAAAGCTGGATACGTCTCATGAAGTGGACCCATTTTCAGATTTATTTCGCTTATCAAAAAATTTGTTTTCCAGAGAAAAATCGAATCAAAAAGATAGAGATTATGTAATACCTGAAGATTTGGATGAATATTCAACGGATATATTGAAATCCTATTATGAAATGAGGCAAATGGCGGAAAATAAGGGAGTGAAATTTAATAAAAATTTCACTCCTGCAGAATCCGTTTCAGCATTTAGTAAATTTTTCTCGATTGAAAACGTTAAATTTGTTACCGAAAAATTTGTATATGTCTGTTACGGAAAGGTTCGATATGGGCATACGGAGGCGAAAATTGTAAGAGATAAACTTACTGATTTAGATCGGTAATTTAATTAAAAAATGTTTTTTCCTAACCAAATACCTACGTAGGCAGAGAGCAAACCCACAGTAAAACTTCCTAAAACATTGAGAGTAAATTTTAAGTAATCTCCATCCTCTATGCTTTTTACGCTTGCTACTGTGATTGCAGAAAATGTTGTAAATGACCCACAGAATCCAACTACTAAAAAGAAACTGAAGTAGTCGTGCCAATTTGTTTTTAAGGAAGCAAGACTAATAAATAATCCCATTAATAAAGAACCGATTATATTTACTGTAAAAGTTCCGATAACAGTTGGGCCCAAGATATTAGTAGCGAATCGGTCGACACCGTAACGAGTCAAGGCTCCCAGGGCACCTCCCAGAGCCACAATAATCCAACTCAAGTTTCTAATTCCTCCAATCCCCAGATTTCATGTATCTAAATGCTGATAGGGCCGATGTTGCACCGTCTCCAGCACATGTTATCAACTGAGATGCAGAGTTTTTTCTTATATCTCCAGATGCTAATATTCCTTCAACCTTTGTTCGCATCCAAATATCAGTCTCTATGTGGCCTGCCGAGTCCAAATCCAATATAGAGCCTAGATAATTAGTATTTGGCGTCAAACCCACAAATATAAACACACCACTCATTTTTTCTGTAGTTTCTTCATGTGTCTTACTGTCAACTATAGAAATCGATTCCACCATTTGGTCACCATTAATTTTTTTAACCTCGGTGTTGCAATGGATTGTAATTTTTTCATTATTATCCACTTTTGTTTGCAGAATCGCTTGTGCGTGTGGTTGAGGTTCCCTGCAATATATATCCACGCTTGATGCGAAGTCAGTTAGCGTAAGGGCTTCTTCAAAAGCAGAATCTCCTCCACCAATCACGCAAACTTTTTGATCTAAAAAAAATGCACCATCGCAAGTGGCACAATATGAGACTCCAGATCCCTCTAGTCTATCTTCCCCTGGAACAGATAATTTTGTTAAAGTGGAACCCCCTGCAATTATCACTGTATGCGTTCGTATGGCTGAATCATAGGTGATAACGTCAATACCAGAATCTCCGGGTTTTATTTCTGTCACTTCCGTGAGAGAAATTTCTGTTCCTGCTGACATAGCTTGGTCTTGCATTAGGCCAACGAGTTCTGCTCCGGACACTCCATTTGGAAATCCAGGATAGTCTTCGACTTTTTCCGCGTTAATGACCTGTCCTCCCGGCATGAGTCTTTCTAATAGAAGTGTGTTTAGTCCGAGTCTTGCAGAAAATATCCCTGCAGACATACCAGATACGCCCCCTCCTACAATCACCGTGTCCCTTATGTCTCTATTCATGTATTCAGGCTCCTATTGTTTAACTTTGCTAGATGCCAAAAAAAGATATTTATACCGATGTATGATACCTATCTATTCAAATGCGAGTTGCAAATTCAGCACCATTGGCACTATAGAATAGTTAGTGAATAATAACTTTACAATTAAGTTAAAGTTAAAGGATTAGTATTTAAACATGAAAAGCTTTCTTTCACATTTAGAATGTACTTATTGTGGCGATATATTTTCTTCAGGAGAACCTAATCGTATTTGCGAAGAATGTGGGAAAGTGCTTTATCCTCGATACGATGTCGATGAAGCTAGGAAAGAGTTTACTAGAGAGTCACTAAATGGTCGAGCGCCTAATATGTGGCGCTATTTTGAAATGATGCCTATATTAGATGAGAAAAATGTAGTTAGTTTGGGGGAAGGTTTCACTCCTATTCTTCGGGCAAAACGACTGAGTGACTTGATCGGGGTGCAAGATATCCGCATTAAGGATGAATCTATGAATCCAACAGCCTCTTTCAAAGCCCGCGGTCTATCAGCCGCTGTTTCAAAGGCCAAAGAACTTGGAATTAAACGACTTACCATGCCTTCAGCTGGAAATGCAGCTGGAGCTATGTCTTGCTACGCTGCCAGGGCAGGTATGGATGCTTATGTGTATATGCCTAAAGATGCTCCAGATGCGAACCAAATAGAAGTTCAAATGAGTGGAGGGAACCTAAATTTAATAGATGGTTTGATAAGTGATGCAGGGATAATTTCAAGGGAGAAAGCGGCTCAACTAGATTTGTTTGACGTATCCACTCTGCAGGAGCCCTATAGAGTTGAAGGTAAGAAAACTATGGGTTACGAAATAGCCGAACAATTTAACTGGGTACTGCCAGACGTGATCATCTATCCTACTGGAGGAGGTACTGGAATTGTAGGAATGTGGAAAGCCTTTGAAGAGATGCAAAATCTTGGTTGGATAGATTCTAAGAGACCTAGAATGTATGCAGTACAAGCGGAAGGATGCGCTCCTATAGTACGGGCTTTCCACAATGGCGATACTTTTGCTAAACCTTGGGAGGGGGCTTCCACATTCGCTGCAGGTATAAGGGTTCCGGGTGCTATTGGGGATTACTTGATATTGGATGCATTAAGAAGCAGTTTAGGAGGGGCAGTGGAAGTTACGGACGGTGAAATACTTGAAATGATGAAACAAATTACTAGCAACGAAGGTATATTTGTATGTCCAGAAGGTGCGGCAACAGCGGTAGCACTCCAAAAGTTTTTGGCTGATGGGTTGGTTTCGGCAGAGGAACAAGTCTTACTGTTAAATACCGGATCTGGCTTAAAATACCTAGACCTTATTCCGAGCATTTAATGTAACTAAGATATATTTCGCTAATAAGCTATTTTAGATCTACTGATGCCACGTGTGGTGCGTAAATAGATAAAGAACTTTCCATCATCATTTTTACCATTGTGTGATCTGGGACACATTCAGGACATTCTTCATTTGTACCTTTTATATACTTAACACTTAGTTCTCCGTTGTCTAAGGAGAGAAATTCGAGAGTGCCCCCTTCAGAGGCTACTATGGTCTCTAAATTATCTAAAACAGTTTGTACGGCAGGATCTGTGTTTTGTATCATCAATGTCTCCTATATTAATTCAGTCTCTCAAACACTGTTGCGACACCTTGTCCTCCACCTACACACATAGTTACAAGCCCTATGTTTGTGTCACTTCTTTCCATTTCCTCCATCAATTTAACAGTCATTATTGCACCTGTTGCCCCTACAGGATGCCCTAAACTAATCCCGCTTCCGTTTGGATTTGTTTTTTCAATATCTAGATCTAATTCTCTAATGCAATATAAGGCTTGTGAAGCAAATGCTTCATTTAGCTCTATAACATCAATATCATTAATATGCATCCCCGCCTTCGTCAAAACTTTTTGTACTGCTGGCACAGGTCCAGTACCCATAATTGCTGGTTCGACTCCTGCAACTCCTCGGGAGTGCCATTTCATTCTTGGTGTTAATCCTAATTCTGCTGCCTTTTCTGTCGTCATTAGAACAACAGCGGCCGCTCCATCATTAATACTGGATGCGTTGCCAGCTGTGACTGAACCGTCTTTTTTGAAAACAGGTCTCAAATTTGATAATCCTTCAATCGTGGTGTCTGCCCTGGGGCCTTCATCTCTAGTTACAATTACAGGATCTGACTTCCTTTGAGGAACTTCTACATTAATTATTTGGCTTTCAAATCTTCCGGATTCAACTGCATGACTTGCTCTTGCGTGACTTAGGACTGCTAGTTCGTCCTGAGACGTCCGAGATACTGCAAATCTCTCCGCGACATTTTCGGCAGTGACTCCCATGTGATAGCGGTTGACAGGACATCCGAGACCTTCTGTCAGCCCATCAACTAACGTTGAATTTCCCATTCGTAGTCCGTCAAATCTAGCTTGATATTCTACTAAAAATGGGATCTGGCTCATATTTTCAGTGCCTCCTGCAACTGCAATTTCAGCTTCTCCAGTTCGGATCAATTGTGCTGCCATGTTTATAGCTTCTAGCCCAGAAGAACATTGCCTGTTAACTGCTATAGTGGGTACCTCGTGAGGTATTCCAGATTTTAATGATGCTAGACGCGCAGCGTAACCTGCTTCAGCTGATTGAATCGCATTTCCCAGAACCACTTCGTCAACCATATCTGGCGATATTCCTGCTCTTTCTAACGCTGCTTTTATTGCTGTTGCTCCCAGATCGGGAGCACTTATGTCTTTAAAAGCGCCACCGAATCTTCCAACTGGAGTTCTGGCTCCGCTTACGATTACCGCCTCTTTCATGCTTTTTTCTCCTAGGTTTAAACAAGTTCGATGTTTCCGCTGTCTAAAATATCAAAGGGAAGTCGAGCGCGCAATTCAGTAGCCTTATTAAGTTCCATCTCACCTTCTAATATTTCACTATGATAGTCCTATGATTGAGAAGATTGTGCTGTGATATTCTACGGTTATATTGCATACATATCGTGTTTATATATCACGATATTTCTGAGGTGATAATTTGTTTGTTGTCGGAACAGCTGGACATGTTGACCATGGAAAATCGGCACTTGTGAGAGCCCTAACAGGGATAGACCCTGATCGTCTCCAAGAAGAAAAAGAAAGAGGTATGACAATAGATCTAGGATTTGCATGGCTATCTTTGCCTAGTGGAAAGGATATATCTATTGTTGATGTTCCGGGGCACGAAAGATTCGTCAACAATATGTTGGCAGGAGTTGGTTCAGTAGATATGGCAATGCTCGTGGTAGCAGCGGATGAATCAATAATGCCCCAAACAAAAGAGCATTTGGCTATATTAGACCTCTTAAATGTAAAGAGCGGCGTGATCGTCATCACGAAAAAAGATCTTGTTGATGAGGAATGGATGGAACTTGTCAAACTAGATGTACAAGACTTGATTCAAGATACGGCTATGGCAAATTCTCCAATTTATGGCGTGTCATCGCAAACAAGAGAAGGCATAAATGAGTTAATAGAAGGAATAGATAACGCATTATCTTTATCAAATCGAGGACGAGATATAGCCAGACCCCGATTGGCAATAGACAGATCCTTTAGTGTCTCTGGTTTTGGGACTGTCGTGACTGGAACTTTAATTGATGGTTGCATAGAAGTGGGCCAAGAATTGGAAATCGCCCCTTCCAGAAAATCAGTAAAGATACGTGGACTTCAAACACATAAAAGGAAAGAGGAAATTGCGAACCCAGGCACTAGGGTAGCCGCTAATATATCTGGGATTGACCAAACCGATGTTAGCAGGGGAGATGTTCTGACTATTCCGGGATGGCTTCGGCCCAGCGAAGCATTCGACGTTCATTTGAAAGTATTAGAAGATGCTCCTAACAATCTTAGACACAATATGTTTGTAAGTCTCCATACAGGGACTATTGAAATAGTATCGAGATTACGTCTTCTAGAAGGTGATATTGCGGAACCTGGTTCAGTAACTTGGGCCCAAATAAAGCCAAATAGTTCTGTCCCAGTGGTTAAAGGAGATCATTTTGTACTTAGGTCTAATATGACGACTTTAGGGGGAGGAGTAGTAGTAGATCCACACGCAAAAAGACATAGAAGGCGTGACGATAAGACAATTGAAAGATTAACTATTTTGGAAATGGGAACTATCTCAGATGTATTGGTGAATACAATCGACTCTCACGGTCTGAATCTATTAGACTTAAAAAACCTTTCCGATAAAATTGGAATGGAGACCTCCATAATAGTTAACGAAATATCTGCTCTGATCAATGACGGAATGATTTTGAGTACAGACGACGACGTCAACGTAGCATTCTACTTCACTAAAAACTCCTGGGACTCACTCGTCGATATTACAACTTTATGGCTTAATGAATATCACAAGGAATTTCCACTCCGGTCAGGGGCTCCGAAAGAAGAAATAAGGAATAGGTTAGGAATGGATGGATTCGCTTTCAATAAAGTTTTGTCACTTTTATGTAAAAAAAACATTGTTGAAGAGAATGCATCAACTATATCTTTAATTGGGTATTCTCCGAGATTATCTTCAAAACAATTGGAGGTAACGAAAGCATATATAGATGCCATATCTAAAGATCCATTTTCCCCTTCTACTGACGTAGTTATTGAGTCAGAGGTATTGAATTTCCTACATGAATCTGGTGAAGTAGTCAAAGTAGCTGACGGAGTTACCTTTTCTGCAGGTAGCTACAATCAAATGGTCTCTTCTGTGAAAGAATACATAAATAAAAATGGGGATATTTCTGTGGGAGACGTTAGAGATTTGTTTCATACCAGCAGGAAGTACGCCTTGGCTTTGGTGGATTATTTGGACCAGCAACAGGTAACTAGACGGGTTGGTGATGTCAGAATTTTAAGATAGTTGTAATAGAGGTAGTTTCAATATCGGTACGAGGAAGAAAATGACATCTGGTAATACGCCCAATAGTATTGTAGTAAAAATCCCACAGTCTGCTGTCTCAGTCTCTCATATGTCTAATTTATTAAGGGTACTTCAAGCAACAGTAAGAGAAATTTCTTCAAGTCAATTAAATGAATTATATCCATCTGGATTGCCGATTTTAGTTGCTAACTTTGAAGCATCCAAGGACCAAACAACGATTAGAATGAGCTTTGGAGACTCCATTAATCGCAACAGTAACCCTATTGTGGGTACAACTACTAACTCATTTGATGTATTTATGTCTATGTACGTTGATTTTCTTAATCAGGATGCTCAAAGTGATTTGTGGGGAGGGAAGCTTGTAAACCAGAACGCACGATTAGGTAAAGGCGTGGAAAGAAGATTTGTTCAATTGACCGGTATTTTAAGAAAGATTCCTGGCACTAGAATGACGGTGTCTGAGCTATCTATTCTATTTAATGAAAATGGATTTGGAGTTTCCTAATTGGCCTTAGATCTTACAGAAACAGCTCTGCTGCTCGATAAGATAGCTATAGATATTGGTAATACACAAAAAGAATCAGACCTAAGGTTAAGGTCGGCGATTGAAAAAATAAATAATTTTGATGAACATCGATTTGCGGAAGATTTGAGAAATTCTTCAGATGTATTCAATTGGACCTCACCTGATTTTCCATCAAGGCCATATGCCTCCACGCCTCCAAGTATTTTGCCAGAAGATTACTGGGTTGTTGGCGTTGACGGGTCTCATATCGATGTCAATCGACATATCCCGATCAGATGTTTCTTGGTAAACACAGGTACAGTAAAAATACGATATGGTGCGTCACCAGAAGCAGATTTTTCTAGCAATCCCTCCTTATATTTTGGGGTTAATGAGACTTATATATCTGACCCATCCCATCCCAATCGTTCTATTGCTATCCAAGGGACAATTTTAGGTGCCGTCAGAGCCGTTAAAGAAATGAAAGCTTTGGCTGACGCCATTGAGAAGTTGCAAGCATCTGATCCACATATCCCTGTTTTAGGATTGATCGATGGGACTTTACTAATGTTAGATTTGTTACGAGCAGGAATTCCTGATTTTGTTTTAGAAAATATTTTGGAAAACGGGTTTCTTAAGGAACTTGGCAGGCTAAAAGAGTTATCTAAAAAGGGCAAGGTTTTGTTAGCAAGTTACATAAGTTTACCTGCTAGTACAGAAGTTATGGATGGGGTTCGTCTATTAGCGTGTCCATATTCCATAGCTGATTGTTCCCTAAAATGCGGAGAAAAATTAGCAGGAGAGCGCCCGTGCGATGGATTTGCCCTAAACCTGTTGGATAGAAATTTATACTCAAGTGTTTTAAAACAAGGGCATAGAAGCGATTTGTATGCGAGTAATTCGAGGTTAGTGAGAAATTATTATGAGGATAATCAAATAAATTTTTTTTATATGAATACAGGCGACGAAATAGCAAGAGTAGAGATGCCATCTTGGGTATCACAGGACCAAGACAATTTACAATTAATTCATTCAATAATTTATAGTCAGTGTAGATCAGGAATGGGGTATCCCACTTCCCTCATGGAGGCCCATGAACAGGCTGTAATATCAACAGCTGATAGAGGGTATTTTCTCAATTTAATTGAAGAGGTGGTTGAATCACAAAACATGTCGTTTTTTACATCTAGAAAAGATCATTCAAAAAGGGTGCGTTGGCTGTAACATGAGCAATACTGAAAGGATTGGCGAGGTTGTCGAAAGCAACACAAATGAGTTTGTTACCCAATGCTATGACCTTTATACATCTCCTCCTATAGGGACCCTGATTCGGGTAGGAGAAACGGAGACAGTTTACGGACTAGTAAGTTATTCATCAACAGCTGGCCTTGATCCGACCAGAAAGCCGATTCCAAGAGGTAGGGGCCTTGGGAATGAGGACGAAATCTATCGTGAAAATCCGCAATTAGATAGACTATTAAATACAGAATTTAAGGCGTTATCTGTTGGCTATAAGACAGGTAACGCCTTAAATTTATACACCTCTCCTGTCCCGCCGAGAATTCACTCATTTGTATCAGTGTGTGAAACTGATGAAATAAACATTTTTGCTAATTCAATGAGGTTTTTGGACGTCGTATTGAGATCACCCGTGCCCCAAGCTGATGATGTTGTGGCTGGATTTATTAGGTTTGCAAGCGACACATTTCCAGAGAACGAAAATATTAAGTTGGAGGCAGCAAGAGTCTTAGCAAACATGCTCAGTAATGATACAAAACGCCTTGATGGGATAATTAGGAGAATTCGATGAATGATGCCACAAGTTATCAAGGTAGATTGGGATTAGTTGTATCGGGTTCATTAGCCGAGGGAGTAAAAGTTAAACTTGATCCTACATATTCAGTAGAGGATGTCAACATCGGTTCAAACGTTGTTATACAAGGGAGAGAATCGAAATTTTTTGGGGTTGTGACAGATATTGCTCTTGAGTCTTCAGATCCATCTCTACAATACAACTTACCTGATGTATCAGATTCATTTGTAAGGGAGGCTTTGTCGGGTACTTCCACGTATGGAGTTGTAACTGTAGAGCCCATGTTAACTGTAGGTATAAATCCTTATTCCGGTAAGCAGTCACCTATGCCGGCCAAGACCCTGCCGTCTCATTTTTCAGAGGTTTCTGATGCCACAGAAGAAGATATTTACAGCGTTTTTGGATCTGAAGCGGATGGAGGTTTTTGGATCGGAAGTCCTTTAGATATGGAAGCTAAGTTGTGTCTTAATATTGAGGAATTGGTAAAACGTAGTAACGGGGTTTTTGGAAAGAGTGGAACGGGGAAAACTTTTTTAACTCGCTTATTACTGATAGGTATTTTGCAGAGTGGGAAAGCGAGTAACCTTATTTTTGACATGCACAATGAATATGGCTGGAAGGGAACCAGTGAATCTAATTATGACGTAAAAGGCCTGAAGCAATTATTTGATTCAAAAGTCTCGGTATTTTCTCTCGATGCAGATAGTGCCTCGAGGAGAGGCTTCAGTCCCGATCATCTTGTAAGATTTTCTTACTCGGACATTTCTCCTGAAGACATACAATTACTAAGAGAAACTTTAGATCTAACTTCTGTATCTGCAGACGTCGCCTATTCCTTGGAAGCACATTTTGGTCGCGGAAATTGGTTTCAAGGGTTTACAAAACTCGATACTGAGCAGATGAATGATCTTGCCATCAAAATAAATGTAAATGGTTCTGCGTTAGCTTCTTTACGAAGACGCCTAGATCGTTTGACTAGGTTTGATTTTGTTACAGAGAATAGAGTGGAAGATTCGGCCAATATGATCATAGATCGATTAAGATCTGGGCAGCATGTTGTTTTAGAATTTGGAAAACACGGTAACAATGCTACTGCCTATATGCTGGTTGCGAATATTTTGACAAGACGTATTTATGATCGATATCAACAGCAAAAAGAGACTGCGATGGGAGATTCTAATATGGAGCCTCCGAACCTGGTGATTACGTTGGAGGAAGCACATAGATTTCTCAGCTCAACTATGGCCAATCAAACTATTTTTGGAACTATAGCAAGAGAGATGAGAAAGTATAACGTTACACTACTGGTAGTAGATCAAAGGCCTAGTGATATCGATGAGGAAGTCATGAGTCAAATTGGTACCAAGGTCAGCTGTCTTCTTGACAGCGCACGGGATGTAGATTCTGTTTTGTCTGGGGTCTCAGGTAGTAGAAAATTGAGAGGAGTTCTATCAAGGCTGGAAACTAGGCAGCAAGCTCTTGTTTTCGGACACGCAATGCCTATGCCGGTCGTGATTAGAACTAGAGACTATGGGACTCCAGAGTCTTATTCCCTTATAGGTAATGGTTCTAAATCCCCATCTGACATAAAGAGAGATGTTGATTCTTTG
>CEOQ01006553.1_pt1 | contig 10770 bp, 15 predicted proteins | sample 361351 | NCBI WGS metagenome assembly CEOQ01 (sample SAMEA2619907, study PRJEB7988) | marine metagenome | biome: marine biome (ENVO:00000447); feature: deep chlorophyll maximum layer (ENVO:xxxxxxxx); material: "saline water (ENVO:00002010), including plankton (ENVO:xxxxxxxx)" | depth 60 m | reverse complement strand
AGAAAAGATTTTACTCGATTTTGGTGTAGAGGGTAAAATAAAAAGAATTAGTTGTGGCCCAGTTGTAACTCTGAATGAATTTGAACCTGCTTCAGGAATAAAAGTTTCTAAGATTGTTAATTTAGCTGATGATATTGCAAGAAATACAAGTTCAATATCTACTAGGGTTGCCACTATACCTGGTAAAAGCACAATTGGAATAGAAATTCCAAATCCTAAAAGAGAAAATGTTTTTTTGAAAGAAATTATTACCGATGAAAAATTTAAAAAAAAAGAAATAAAACTTCCGATTGCACTTGGAAAAAGTATTTCGGGAACACCAGTAGTTGGTGATCTTTTTGCAATGCCTCATTTATTAATTGCAGGTACCACGGGATCAGGTAAATCTGTTTGTATTAATAGCATTATTTTATCTCTTCTTTACAGACACTCGCCAGAAAAATGTAATTTAATATTAATTGATCCTAAAATGTTAGAACTTTCAACTTACGAAGGGATACCACACCTCCTATGCCCTGTAATAACTGAAGCAAAAAAAGCAACTGCAGCACTTGGATGGATCGTAAGGGAAATGGAAAATAGATATAAATTAATGACTAGTGTGGGCGTAAAAAATATTGATGGTTATAATGCAAAAAATAAAAAACACATGCCATACATAGTTGTTGTTGTAGATGAAATGTCAGACTTAATGCTAATAGCTGGCAAAGAAATCGAAAATTATATTCAAAGATTATCACAGATGGCAAGAGCAGCTGGCATACATATAATCATGGCAACCCAAAGACCAAGTGTGGATGTAATTACAGGAACCATTAAAGCAAATTTTCCAACACGTATTTCCTTTCAAGTAAGTTCTAAAATTGATAGCAGAACAATATTAGGCGAACAAGGTGCCGAACAACTTTTGGGTAAAGGAGATATGTTATTTATGTCATCAGCCAATCGAATAATAAGAATTCATGGAACATATGTTTCTGAATCTGAAATCGAAAAAATAAATAGTTTTTTAAGATCACAAGGTAAACCAGATTATATAGATGAAATTACTGAGATTAAAGACAACGAAACATATAGTAGTGATGATTCAGGTACTGAAAGAGACGAATTATATTTTAAAGCATTAGATATAGTAAAAATGGAAAAAAAAGCTTCAACAAGTTTTTTGCAAAGGAAACTTCAAATTGGTTACAATAGAGCTGCGAGAATTATGGAAATGATGGAAAAAGAAGGAATTGTTGGTCAAGCAAATCACGTTGGTAAAAGAGAAATTTTATAGGCTACAATTGATAAACAAAGTATTTTTTTTTTTAAAAATCATTTTTATATACTATTTTTTAAGTATACCTGTATTTGCTAATATAAAACAAAATCTGATAAATAAACTCACTTCAACAAAAACTCTATCATTTAATTTTGAACAAAAAATTTCAGATAAAAAAGAAATTGGGAAATGCATAATAAAGTATCCTTTATTAATGAAATGTAACTATGAAAATTTAAAACAAAAAATTATAATTTCTAATGGAAAAAAATTAGCAATAATAAAAAAAAAATATAAAAAAATTTATTTTTATCCAATTAAATCAACCCCTCTATTTACAATTTTACAGAAAGAAGAAATTTATAAAATAGTCAGGAAGGTTAATCCAAAAAAAATTGATTCTAATACCGTTGAGTTTCTAATAATTGATGAAAAAAATAATAGTTTACGAATTTTTTTTGACACAAATACTTTAAATCTCAAAGGATGGAAAACTACTGATCCTTACTCAAATGAGGTGCTTTTTTTAATTAATGACCTAAAAATAAATAACATATTTGAGGATAATATTTTTAAAATTCCAAGAGATAAAGATCTCTAAGAAACCATTTTGCCAACTTTTTCACCCCCAAAAAGATGAAAATGTAAATGCGGTACTTCTTGTCCGCCATCTTCGCCAATATTTGCTAAAGTCCTATAACCTTTTCCTGTATCAACTGATATTCCTAATTTTTTGGCAACAATGTTTATACCTTTTAATAAGCCAACCATTTCCTCAAATGAGGCATTGGAACTAAAATCATCTAAATCAACATATTTTCCTTTGGGAATAACCAAAGCATGAATTTTTTTTTGAGGATTAATGTCATAAAAAGATAAAACAAATTGATCTTCATAAATTTTTTTACAAGGAATCTCACCTCTAAGAATTTTTGCAAATATATTATTATTATCGTAAGTCATTTTATTGGTTCATTAATTTATCATTTTTGTCTTTTCTTTAACTCATCCATCACATCCTCAATTTTAATACCATTGGCTTCTAAAAGCACCATCAAATGATAAAGAACATCTGCTGCTTCGTGAGTTTTATTTGAATTTTTTTCGATAGAATCAATAAGTTCTGCTATTTCTTCTTTCACTTTTTCAACACTTAACTTTTTATCATTTAATAATTTTTTTGTGTAAGATTCCTCGACTGTAGACCCCTTTCGTTTACGAATAACAGCAATTAATTCTTCTAAAGTTTTAAACATTTCTTAGATTCTTACAGGAATTCCTTTTGAGTCTAAATATTTTTTTGCATCTTTTATAGAATATTCACCATAATGAAAAATTGATGCTGCTAATACCGCACTAGCATTTGCTATTTTAAGTCCCTGGTACAAATGTTCTAAATTACCTACCCCACCTGATGCAATTACTGGAACTTTAACTGAGTTACTTACCTTTTTTGTAAGATCTAAATCGTATCCTTTTTTTGTCCCATCTCGGTCCATTGAAGTAAGTAAAATTTCTCCTGCCCCCATAGATTCTGATTTAATTATATACTTTATAACATCTTTACCTGTAGCTTTTCTTCCACCATGAGTAAAAACTTCCCATTTATTTTCGTTAATTTTTTTTGCGTCAACAGCAACTACAATACATTGAGATCCAAACTTTTCAGCACTTTCTTTAACTAAATCTTTGTTTAGTACCGCTGCTGTATTTATAGAAACTTTGTCAGCGCCATTACTTAATAGTTTATTTATATCTTCAATATTTCTCACCCCTCCTCCTACAGTTAAGGGGATTGAAATTTTTTTTGCAGTTTTTTTAACAGTATTTAAAAGAATATCTCTATTTTCATTTGATGCGGTAATATCAAGAAAACAAATCTCATCTGCTCCGTTTTGATCATAAATCATTGCCTGCTCTACTGGATCACCTGCATCAGTTAAATTAATAAAATTTATTCCTTTAACTACTCTTCCATTTTTAACATCCAAACAAGGTATGATTCTTTTTTTTAACATTTTAAATAATTTTACTTAATTCTCTTATATCGATTAAAGAATCGTATATGGCCTTACCTACAATTACACCCTCTATGTTTTTAAATTTCATTTTTTTTATTTTTAAAATATCAGAAATTGAAGAAATTCCACCAGATATTATTATCGGAATATTAATATTTTCAAAAAGTTTAAACGCACCTAGTGTGTTAGGTCCTTGCATAGTTCCATCTCTATCTATGTCTGTATATATTATTCTTGCAATTCCAAAATCTTTTATTTTTTTTAAAAAATCAGAAGCTAAAATTTCAGTTTGATTTTTCCATCCAGATAAAGCAATTCGATCATTTCGCACGTCTAAAGCTAGTGCAATTTTATTCTTATATCTTTTACATGCTTCTTTAAGAAGATTTGGATGCTCAACTGCAAATGTTCCTATTATAACTTTTTCTACTCCCACACTAATCCACTCTTCTATACTTTTTAAGGATCTAATTCCTCCTCCAACTTGGATATTCACATTACTTTTTTTTATTATTTCTTTAATAATTTTTTTATTAATTAACTCTCCTTTTAGAGCTCCATCTAAGTCAATTATATGAATGTTTTTAAATCCTAGTTTAGAAAATTCTTGAGCTTGTTCTATTGGTGATTTTTTGTACTCTGTTAATTGATTAAAATCACCCTTTAAAAGTCGAACACACTTGCCACCCTTTATATCTATGGCGGGTAATATTTTCATTCTTAAATTTATAATACACCCTTTGTTGATGGCACTTTATTTTTAATTCTCCTATCAATCTCTAATGATTCTCTAAGAGATCTTGCCAATCCTTTATAACAAGATTCGATTATGTGGTGACTATTGTCTCCATACATATTTTCCACATGCAATGTAATTCCTGCGGCTTGTGAAAATGCCTGAAACCATTCTTTAAAAAGCTCTGTATCCATTTCACCTAATTTTTCTACTTTAAGTTTTACCTTCCATATTAAATAAGGTCTGTTAGATACATCCAAAGAGACTCTTGTTAGTGTTTCATCCATTGGAATCATTGCGTGAGCAAATCTTTTTATCCCTTTGGACGAACGTAAAGACTTTTTAATACATTCTCCAATGGCAATACCTGTATCCTCAGTAGTATGATGTAAATCTATATGTGTATCTCCCTTGGCTAATACTTTTAAATCGATTAATGAATGTTTAGAAAATTGCTCTAACATGTGATTAAGAAATCCTATTTTTGTATCTATTTTGTAGGACCCTTTACCATCAATGTTTGTTTCAACAACAATGTTTGTCTCTTTTGTTTTCCTAACTACTTTAGCTTTTCTGGCCATTTTTTGTATCTGTAATAGCAGGGTATATATATAATTCAAGAATATATCAATTAAATGAATTTTTGACCTTGAAGAAATCAAATAAATCTCCACATAAACATAATTATGAGTGAAAATTCTAATTGGCACGGAACAACAATTGTCCTTATCAGAAAGAATAACGAAGTTGTAGTTGCTGGAGATGGACAGGTTAGCTTGGGTAATACTGTTATAAAAAGTACAGCCAAAAAAGTAAGAAAAATTGATAAAAGAAATGTTATAGCTGGTTTTGCTGGTTCAACTGCAGATGCTTTAACTTTATTTGAAAGATTAGAAGCAAAATTAGAAAAACATGCTGGTAACCTAACGAGAGCAGCTGTGGAACTTGCAAAAGATTGGAGAACTGACAAATATTTGAGAAGACTAGAAGCTTTAATGGCAATTGCTGATAAAGAAAAAAGTTTTATAATTTCTGGAACAGGAGATGTTCTTGAACCAGAAGAAGGAATTATAGGTATTGGTTCAGGTGGAAATTATGCCTTAGCAGCAGCAAAAGTATTAATGGATTCAAAAATGTCTGCTGAAGAAATTGCAAGAAAATCTATAAAAGTTGCTTCAGAAATATGTGTGTTTACTAATAACAATATTACTGTAGAGAAAATTTAATTAAATGAAAAATAAATCAAATATAACTTCGCTACCTAAAAAAAATATTTCAGTTGAGGCAGACAACGAATCTTCTGTGGTTTCTTCTTTATCCCCTAGAGAAATTGTATCTGAATTAGATAGATACGTGATTGGCCAAAAAGCAGCTAAGCGTGCAGTAGCTATTGCTTTGAGAAATAGATGGAGAAGACAAGCGCTTAAAGGTGACATGAAAGATGAAGTATTGCCTAAAAACATACTTATGATTGGGCCAACAGGAGTTGGTAAAACAGAAATATCTCGAAGACTTTCAAAATTAGCTGAAGCTCCTTTTGTTAAGGTTGAGGCCACAAGATTTACTGAAGTTGGGTATGTTGGTAGAGATGTTGAACAAATAATTAGGGACCTTCTTGAAATAGCAATTGCAATTGAAAAAGAAAGAATGAGAAAAGAAGTTCATGCAAAAGCTCAACTGGCTGCTGAGGAAAGAGTTTTAAATGCAATAGTAGGTTCTAAAGCAAGCGTTGCAACTAGAGAAAGTTTTAGAAAAAGACTTAGAACTGGCGATTTAGATAAAAATGAAATTGAAATTGAAGTTAATGACACCCCTAACATGCCAAGTTTTGAAATTCCGGGTATGCCTGGAGCTAATGTAGGTATGGTAAATCTTTCTGAAATGCTAGGAGGGAAAACTCCAAAAAAAGGTAAGAAAAAGAAGATGACAGTTAAAGAATCTCATGAAATTTTAGTAGCTGAAGAATCTGATAAAATGATTGAACAGGACAAAATTATAAAAGTAGCTAAAATCGCAACAGAAAATAATGGAATAGTTTTTTTAGATGAAATTGACAAAGTGTCAGCAAGAGGTGATAGGGTTGGCGGAGATGTTTCAAGAGAAGGTGTACAAAGGGATTTGTTACCACTAATAGAAGGTACAACGGTGAATACAAAACACGGCCCAATTAAAACAGATCATATTTTATTTATTGCTTCAGGTGCTTTTCAATTAGCTAAACCTTCTGACTTGTTACCAGAACTACAAGGTAGATTGCCAATCAGAGTTGAGCTAAGCGCATTAACTAGTGATGATTTTAAAAGAATATTACAAGAGCCAGATAATAGTTTAATTAAACAATATAAAGCTCTTTTAGAAACAGAAAAAGTCAATCTAGAATTTACAAAAGATGGTATAGATACTATTGCAAAACTAGCAACTGAAATCAACTCAAGTGTAGAAAATATTGGAGCCCGAAGATTACATACAATTATTGAGAGGGTTTTGGATGAAATTAGCTTTACTGCAACAGATCGTGGTGGAGAAAAAATTATAATTGATAAAGATTATGTTACAAAAAATCTTGGTGAACTTGCAAAAGATACTGACCTTTCTAAATTTATACTATAATTTTTTTAAATAAATATATATAGCTCCATCCCCACCATCCTTTAAATCGGCCTTTGTTATTCTTTTTACAATATCGCTTAGTTCAGTATCATTAAAAACAAAATTAGGAACTGAATTCTTTAATATGCTTGTTTTCTGGGAAATATAAGGATTATTATAAACATTAGACCTTAATCCTTTACCAGTAATTACAAGCAATTTTTTATACCCTTGATTGTAAGATGTTAGTATAAAATTTTTTACTATATTGTTTGCCTGATCCAAAGAAGTGCCATGTAAATCTATTTTTTTTAATTTATTTTTATTTATGGTTTTTTTTTTATCAACTTCTTTATCGTATAAATCCTTTGGATTTCGAATATAAGCTAACCAATCTTTCTGGTCTTTAATTGTTACAGTTCTTTTTTTTTTCACTATTTATTTGAAGTTTCAACCAAATACCAAGTTGGATCGTGGCTCCACATATTTTTTGAAAATTTCCAAACATCATTAACAGTTTTTATTGTGTCTGGATCACCTTCAATAACTTTGTTATTTTTATCCTTCACACACGTAATGATTTCACTAACAAAATTAACTGTAACTTTGTAAATATTTTCTATTTTTTTAAATTCTAAAACTTTTGAAGATTTTAACCCTATAAATGTTGTTTCATATTTTATTTGTTTATTTTTTCTTTCATCTATAACCTCTGAAAATTGCTCAAACATTTTTTTTTCTAATAAAGTTTTTAAAATTTTTTTATCACCTTTTGCAAGTGAAGTAATTATTCTCTCATACGCAACTTCAGCGCCTTTGAGAAATTGTTTTTTAATTTCTTCATCAACATTCCCAGTTCTTATAGCTTCGTTATTTTCTATATCTTTTAAAACTTCCATGCCTTTAGGAAAATACCGATTTACGCGCTTACCTTGATGTCCAGTTTTTCTTCCTAAAACATTTCTTAATCGCAAAATTATAAATCCTGCGAACATTGCTAGCAAAATTATATCTATATATCCAAATTGGTCGCTCATATTGGTTTTTTGATTATAATACTTTAATGATATACTATGCAAACACAAATAATAAGACAAATGAACGCTATTATTCTTTTTATAATTGGTATCCCTTTAATTGAAATTTATTTAATGATTAAAGTCGGTAGTGTTATTGGGGCCTTTAATACAATTTTCCTTATTTTTTTTACAGCAGTAACTGGAATTTATTTTGCAAGGTTAGAAGGTTTAAATGCTCTAAGATCAGGTTTCACTCAAATGATAAAAAATAAAGTGCCAATATATGAAATTATATCTGGAGCAGCTTTAGCCTTCGCAGCAGTTCTTTTGATTATTCCTGGATTTTTAACAGATTTTATAGGCTTTTTATTAATATTACCACCAACAAGAAAAATTATTATTAATTCTTTTTCATCTAAAGTTTATAGAAAAAATCATAAAGATGATTTTATTGAAGGTGATTTTGAAGAAGAAAAACAAAATAAAGATAAAACAAAGGATAATTAATGAATTACAAAATTATTTCTGAATTTATTAAAGACATATCTTTTGAAATTCCTAGTTTAGAGTCTTTTGCTTTGCTAGAAAAAGAAATTTCTAAATATAACATCAACTTTGATATAAAAAGCACTCCATTCAAAAAAAATATAGTAGAGATAAATACAATATTAAGACTTGTACCAAACCAAGATGTAAAAAATAAAATACTTACGGAAATAAATTATACAACTCTAGTTTCTTTTATTGATGTTAAAGAAAAAAAAGATTTGGAAGAAATTATTTTAATAAAAGTTCCTACAGAAGTATATCCTAAAATTTATTCTATCTTCGTTTATTTACTAGAAAAAACTGGAATCCAAAATGTTAAAATGGAAAAAGAAGTAGATTTTAGAAAACTATATAATGAAAAAAAGGGAAGTTAATTAAAAAAAATTTTTTGGCAAAGAAGATTTAAGATATTTTTGATGGTTTTTAATTTCATCATCGCTTAACTTTATTATTTTTCTTAATTTATTATTATTAAATTTTTTTTTATTTAGAGTAAGATTGATTATTTCATTATTTTTTAAATTTAGTTTTGGTTCTTTTTGATCAAGCAGATTTACGTATACATTTTTAAGCAAGTGGCAATCCATAAGCGCGCTATGTTTTTCTCTTTTGGAATTATCAATATTAAATCTTTTGCATAATGCATCTAATGAATTTTGTGACCCTGGAAATTTTTGCCTTGCTAGTTCAAGAGTATCAACCACATTTTTAATATTTATTTGGTCTTTTTTAACAAGCTTTAGTTCATAGTTTAAAAATGTAAGATCAAAAGGTGCGTTATGTATTATTATTTTTTTCCCCTCTACAAAACTCAAAAAATCTTCTGCGATTTCTTCAAATTTTTTTTGTTTTGATAGAAAATCATCACTATATCCATGCACTTTGAATGCGTCTTCTGAAACAGATCTTTGTGGATTTAAATATGTATGAAATTCTCTACCTGTAGCAATTTGATTATCTAACTCAACACAACCAATTTCCACAATTCTATGTTTTTGTGTTGTTGAAAGCCCTGTTGTTTCCGTATCAAGTATTACCTCAAGCATTTAATAAAATCCTTCTTACTAAACTTTTAGCATCTTTTTTAACAGAATTAATCCTAAAATTATTTTTAATAATATAATCTGATTTTCTTTTTTTAAGTTCTATAGGAAGTTGAAATTTTTTTAATTTTTTTACAATTTTTAGGTTAAAATTTGCTCTTTTTTTTAATCTTTTATTAATATCTTTTTTTTCCGCATCCACAAAAATTATAATATCACTTTTTTTATTAATTTTATTTTCCAGCAATAATGGAATATCTAAAACAACTATTTTTTTATTTTTATTTTTTTTAATAAAATAATTCATTTTCTTTTTTATTTCTGGATGAACAATTTTGATAATCTTTTTGAGATTATTTTTATCAAACATAACAGCATCCGAAAGCTTGTTTTTTTTAATAGGATAAGATTTTATATGATTGGGAAGTGCTTTTTTAAGTTTTTTATAACATTTTCTGTTTTTTTTATATAATTTATTAACCTCATGGTCTGCATTAAAAACTGGATAACCAAATTGCTTAGCGACATGAGTTTTGCCTGAACCAATTTCTCCTACTACTGCAATTCTAATCATTATTTTAATAAATTATCAGTTACTTTCGGTAAAATATTATGCCAAATTTTAAATGATAATTGTGCTTGAAAAATAAACATCATTTCACCATTTTCAACTTTATTACCAGATAGTTTAGCTTTTTTTAAAAAATTCGTTTCTTTGGGATTGTAAATTACATCATAAAATAATTTGTTTGATCCAATATCACTATAATTTAATTTTATTTCATCTGTATTTTTTAGACCTAAACTTGTGGTATTAATTATCATATCAAAATCAATAATTTGACCCCAGTTTATAATATTGAGATCTTTGAAAAGTTTTTTTAAGTCTTCTGCTTTTTTTTTTGTTCTATTACTTAAAGTAATTTTAGACGCCCCTAAATTTTTTAAACCTATAATTACCGATGGAGTAACACCACCAGCACCTAAAATAAATATTTTTTTATTTTTTACACTATAATTAATATATTTTAAACTTTGTTCAAAACCGCCTATATCAGTATTGTCTCCGATAATTTTGTTATTTTTTTTAAAAATAGTGTTAATAGATTTTGCGGAACTAGCAGCTAAAGTTAATTCATCAACGAAAGGTATGATTGATCTTTTAAAAGGCACTGTTACATTTATTCCACTAATTTTTTCTTTTTTAATTTCATTTATTATTCCCTCAATATCATTTTCGGAAATTTTTTTTTTTTCATAAATAGCTTTTATATTATTTTCTTTAATCCAATAATTATGCAATTTGGGTGATAAGGAATGTTCTATTGGATTTCCTATAACTAAATATTTTTTCATTTTAATTTTCCTAAATATTCTTTTATCTGTTTAACTGGCAAACCCATAATTGTATCATCGTCACCTTCTATTTTTGAAAATAAAGATCTTCCATCAGCTTCGATTTGATAAACCCCATAAGCATACAATTCTTTATCTTTGATTTTTTTTAAATAAGATTTGATTTGGTCAGAATTAAGTTTTTTCATTGTTA
>CEOQ01292982.1_pt1 | contig 10789 bp, 8 predicted proteins | sample 361351 | NCBI WGS metagenome assembly CEOQ01 (sample SAMEA2619907, study PRJEB7988) | marine metagenome | biome: marine biome (ENVO:00000447); feature: deep chlorophyll maximum layer (ENVO:xxxxxxxx); material: "saline water (ENVO:00002010), including plankton (ENVO:xxxxxxxx)" | depth 60 m | reverse complement strand
TACAATCTGACCTCCAATCATTGAGAAATTCTCTAGCTCAACCACTAGCTAGAATTTTTGACAATTATAGGATTACCAGTTGGCAATTTTTTTATCCATTGTGATGCCTTGGTTGGCTTCAAAATCAGGTTCTACGTAGAATGAATTAACTTTAATGGGTCATGTTGCAAGAAAATTTGTTTAATTTTTAACTCCGTTAGCTATTTAACAATTTTTCTTGTCAGGTTTGAGCTGATAGTATCGCTTCTTCTCGGTGATTTAATGATGAAATCATAAATCATTAGAAATAAGGCTGTCTATGATTACAAGGGCAAAGCTTATTAATTTGCTACCAAGACAATCACCAATTCCAAAAAACATTCAATAATTTCTTGATCTCTTGCAACAATTAATCAGAAAATTCAGTAAGATCATACAAAGAAATTGAAGTAAGAAGTTGTATTTAGTAGTGTACAGATTTACTTGCTAAGAAATGGAAGGCAATTATGATCGGTAGGATATCGCGGTATGCGAAGTAGTTTTCAAATCTTGTTCGAAATTATCGAATAAGATTTGCAAAAGCCCCCAACATCACAACTAGCTACTTTTAAGGCTGAAAAAAGTCCGTGTGGCCAGAACCATTCATTAACTCGACAAAAACGTTTGTTAGATTTCGCAACATGAACATTCGCTAGGCAATCTGAGGCTTCAATCGTGTTAGAAACTAGCTTGTTTCCCTAAACTTGATTATTGCTTTTATTTTCTATTATCCGATTTAGATTAGGATGTTTCTGGTGCCAATCCGTTATTTTTTGATAGGCAGAACCAACTTGACATAACAAGCGTTCAGACAAATGATGACCAACTAGCTGCATGCTTAGAGGTAAATTATCCTTGGTAAAGCCACAAGGAATAGATAACGTTGGTAAACCATTGTAGTTAAAGGGGACGGTAAATCGTTGGAATTTAGCTGGCCGATCAGTCATTGGACCATACAAACCTTCTGCTGTAACTGGGTGTGGTGGTGCTGACATCGAGGGACAAACCATCAGGTCAATTTCTTTCATGGCTCGTTGAAAATATCCATTACACTCAGCTCTCAGATTATTGGCTCTAGCATATTCAGCTCCTGTTACCATCGCACCTTTGTCTAACCAACCTCGAAACCAAGGCCCATAATTGTTTTTTTGAGATGGATAAGTAGAACGATGTGCGAAAACTGCCTCAGCTGTACAGAGTATTGGCCAAGCCAAAATGTATTCATCTAGGTTGGGTAAGTCAATATCGATTAATTCTGCGCCCAGATCAATCAATATCTCTAGACTTTGACGAACAGCGTTGGATAGTTCGTTATCAATATCCGAGGTGGCAAAATTATCGTTGTAACCTATGCGTATACCTTTCAGATTAGATAAACTCGGATTCGGTGCGCTTAACATTCTGGAAACCGGTTGGTATAGAGTAGTTGGATCCTTTTCATCTGACCCTGAAATAATTTCTAGTATGATGCTTGCATCATCCACACTACGAGTCATTGGTCCTATGTGGTCCATCGACTCAGCCAATGCTAAGACACCATGACGACTGACCCGCCCCCAGGTAGGTTTGAGCCCTACAATACCACAAGCTGCAGCCGGGAAACGGATAGAACCTCCCGTGTCACTGCCGAGAGAACCAAAGCAAATCCCGCTGGCTGTTGCAACTCCAGAACCACTCGATGATGAGCCGGTCCAACGATTTATATCCCACGGATTAATTGGAATGGGAAAATCTGGATGGTAACCACCCATAGCACCTTCTGTCAAGTTAAGCTTACCTAGTAATATAGCTCCTGCTTGTACCAGTCTTCGAACCACCGTCGCATCAAATTCAGGAATATGGTTCGCATTAACTCTCGCCCCTCCCATTGTCCGAATACCTTTGGTATAACAAAGATCCTTGACAGCAATGGGAATGCCATGAAGCGGTCCTTTGTAATGACCAGATAGAATTTCTGTTTCCGTCTTTTTGGCAGCATCTAACGCTAATTCGCTGGTGACAGTAGCGTAACTTTTGAGATATGGGTCGAATTTGTCAATGCGTTCTAGTAACGAGAGCGTTAATTCAACTGGGGATATTTGCCTAGAGTTAATTAGCTCTGCTATTTGAAGAATTGTATTAAAGTACAGCATTAATCATGAATTGTAGTTCACTCGTTATTATTAGCTTGGCGGACGGAAAAAATCCCATAACTTCTTCAATACACTCTTTACACCCTTTAATTGTTCTTTTTGTTCATCGACCTGATCTTGTAATAACCCTAGCCCTAGTCTTATTTCGGTTGCTTCCCGACGCATTTGATCCGACAAATCCACTGTTTTTTCTATTTGTTCTAGTTGTTTTTGTAAACGGTTAATTTGTGAGCTTTGAAGTGAATTAATCGCTCGGCTGGAATTATAAGTATCCTCTTTATTAAGCAGTTGTAGATAAACATTTATTTTACCATCTGATTGTTCATCTGATTTGGAACCAGCAGGAGAGTCAGATGGCTGCATCGACAAACCGCTTAAATAATTGTTTGGCAATTCTGTGCCGCTTCCACATAAGTTCAGGGTGGAATTGAACTCCAACCGCAAAAGTATAGCTGGAATTTTCAATAGCTTCAATTACTCCGTCGGTCGCGACAGCTGTGGCTTGGAACCCGGAAGCTAAATCTCGTATTGATTGGTGATGATAAGAATTAACACGAGATGTAGTCGTGTTAGCTGACCGATGCAAGATAGTATCTGCTTCAATATGGATTGTATGAGCTGCGTACCAACCGACGCCTTGCTGGGAATGGCTAACATTTGATGTTGGTATTTGGCTTATGATATCTTGAAAGATAGTACCACCCATAGCTAGGTTGATCATTTGCGCGCCACGGCAAATCCCCAACAAGGGTAAATTTTTCTCTAAAGATTGGCGAACTAGATACAATTCCATTTGATCACGGATTGGATCAACCCGGCCAATTTTCGGATGTGGTTGTTCCCCGAAAATCAAAGCGTCAGGATCTCCACCACCAGATAATAGAAGACCATCGGAGATGGACAAATACATGTCCAAAACCTGCTGGTTTTCAGTATGAGGGAGAATGATAGAACTGCCACCTGCTGCTTCTATGGCTTCTGCATAATGTCGGGAAAGAAAATTGGTATCAGCGTCTGCTTTACAAGTAATGCTGATAACAGGACGTTCAAAAGAATTATGTTGTTCCATCATGCTCCAGTAAATGTGAACCCGATACTAAAAAACTAAATGGTGAATGGTCCAAGTCGATGGTGTCTACTTTATATTGAGTGTCACATACTCCGGTCGACCATTACTATGAAGGACATGCAGCAAGATTTTGGATTCTTTGGCTACTGCATTTAGACGGGTACGATAATCCTCTATGTTAGCAACAGGTTCCCAGTCAATCTCCTTTATTAGGTCCCCAACCTGTAGACCCGCTTTTTCTGCTGAGCTATCACCTTCTATACTAGTCACAACTACCCCCTCTTCATCCTGATAGTCGTACTGGTTAGCCAGTTCATCTGTCAAATTTACCACTTTCATCCCTGCGAATTGTTCCGATTGATCATCATTGGATTCACGCCCCATGTCTTGTCCGGTCTGCAAGTTAGCTAAGACTTTTTCTGTTCTTTTTCCCAACTTAATTTTCAGATTCTTAGTTTTACCTTTCCGGACGACTTTTACGCTAACACGCTCACCAGCCCCAGCATCGGCCACAATATTTCTCAAATCATCTCCATCTTTGATTTGCTGCCCATCAAAAGAAATGATAACATCTCCTCGCTTAAGACCTCCTTTATCAGCAGGACTATTTGAGCCTACCATAACTACTAAGGCTCCATTTGTATCAGGCAGCTCATATTTCTCAGCAATGTCTTTAGTCACTCCCTGGAACTGTATACCAAGCCAACCACGTGTGACTTCACCATCTTTTTTCAGTGCCTGCATGATCTTCTGAACCAGATTACTGGGTATAGCAAAACCAACACCAACATTACCTTGAGACATGCCGTTACTAGTTAGAATTGCTGTATTAATACCAATTAATTGCCCGCGTACATTAATCAAAGCGCCACCGCTATTCCCACGATTAATAGCAGCATCAGTTTGAATAAAATCTGCATAGCTGGCTATACTTACATCGCTAGTGTCTCTTCCTTTCGCGCTAACGATACCTCTGGTAACGGTTTGAGACAAACCGAAAGGACTACCAATAGCAACCACCCACTCGCCAACTTCTAATTGACTGGAATCCCCAAAGGTTAAATGTGGTAAGTTTTTTTCTTCGATTTTTAGTAAAGCCAAGTCTGTACCATCCCGTCCAGAGTCAGTACCAATAATTTTTGCTTCAAACTCACGACCGTCAGATAGTACAACTTGGACGTCACTGGCACCTTCAATCACATGATTATTAGTCAGAATATATCCGTCCGAGCTGACAATCGCACCAGAACCAAGGCCACCTGGGACTTCACGTTGCCTCGGTGGTGATTCTTCATTACCTTCCTCTGGTGGGACTGCATCAGGAAAAAATCGTCTCCATTGTCTAAAGAAATCTTCATCAAACGGCATCTGTTGACGACGATTTGAAATCATACGTGTCGTTGTAATCTGAACCACCGCAGGTTTTGCTTTATTAACTAAATTAATAAAGGCTCGATTGGCTCTTTCCAAATGCTCTTGGTCTAGGCTTAAATTATTCTGTTCTGACTGGGCTATTGCAGTAGGTAAAATAACTGGTAAAGCTTGCCAACTAATACACAAAACTAGAACAAAACCTAGTATTGATCTTAATTTTTCGATCTTTATTAGATTTGAGTATTCTGAGGTGTTTAATTTCATTACTTATTTCCCTTAGTCGTCTAAATTTTGTCTCTATTTACTTTTGAGTATGAATTAAATGCTTAATTTGATCGATATATTGATCCAGACCAAAAATACTTTGTTGACGAGTTTCCATATCTCGGACGGCAACTTCATTTCTAGCTAACTCATCGGGACCAATTACTAAGGCTAGAGGAATTCCCTTCCGGTTAGCATATCCAAAGGTTTGACGAAATGATTTAGGTTCTAAATAAATTTCAGCATTTATGCCAGCGCGTCGCAACTCGGCCAATCGCTTGAGTGATTCTGGCATCATATCTTGATTATAGGGAGCCACTAAAACTTGGGTTGTAGTTTTGACAGCAGGTAACAAATTGAGTTTCTCCATAGAATCAATCAACCGCTCTAGGCCAAAAGAAGTACCAACAGCCGGAATATCTCGACCGATATATTGTCCAATTAGTGTGTCCCATCTACCACCACCCACAACACTACCAATACCAGCAGTTTTTACTACTACCTCGAAAATCGGACCTGTATAATAGTCAAGGCCACGTGCTAGCGACGGATCGAATTTGTAGTGGCTTGTAGGCACATCAAAGGTCTGTAATGTTTGTTGGATTTCTCTCAGTTCGTCAATTCCTTGACTCGTTTGTCCAAATTCACCGATTAATTGGTCTAATTGACCAAGAATATCGTCCCCCTCCAAAGAGATGACAGCGAATATTCTGTCTATTTCGTCTTTAGAAATTCCTTGTTGAATTAGTTCTTCTTGGACTTTTTGGCTGCCAATTTTATCTAGTTTATCAATCGACCGACATACCACACGGAGCTGATCAGGTACACCTGCATAAGCCACCATTCCATCTAAAATTTTGCGATTATTGATAAGGATATGAAAATCGTCAAAACCTAAGTTGACCATCATCTCATTAATAATTGCCAGGATTTCCGCCTCTACTAGCATGGATGAACTACCTACGGCATCAATATCACACTGAGTAAATTCACGATATCGGCCTTTCTGTGGTCTTTCGCCTCTCCAAACTTGCTGGATTTGGTATCGTTTAAAAATGGGTCGCACAAGTTCTGAATTACTACCAATCGTTCTGGCTAGTGGTACAGTCAAATCATAGCGGAGCGCTAAGGTATTTCCATCTCGATGTGCTAAACGGTAAATCAGGTTTTCTGCTTCTTGACCATATTTACCAGTCAATATGTCATAGTATTCAATCGCTGGTGTTTCCAGAGGTTCAAAACCATATTTTTCAAATACACATCGCAACTGATCGGTGACGAAATTTCGGTATACCATTTGTTCTGGCAGTCGATCTCGAAGACCAGAGTAGAGACGAGGTTGAATGGTATTCATATTGCTCCTACTACTATTTATCGTTAACTACGGAATACAACGACAGGCAATGTCATTATATTACATGCTCACAAAGTAAAAATCTAATTATTAAGACTTATGGTTTCGTTTGATGTTCGCAAAATACAAAAAAAGCCGCAAGTGAAGCACCTCACTTGCGGCCTACGAAAGTAATTTCTGATTAATTACTTAGTATCCAATTACACCAATACCTTCTCGATAAGTTGCGGCGGAGCGGTGTAGAGAATCTAACTCCTCGCTACTGAGATCAATCTCCACAATTTTTTCTATACCATCCGCACCTAGGATGATTGGTACACCAATATAGAGATCATCAATTCCATATTGGCCTGTTAGGTGTGCGGAGCAAGGAATTAGGCGTTTTTTGTCTAAAACAATGGCTTCTGCCATCTGAGCGAGAGAAGCACCGGCAGCATAATATCCACTAACTTTAAGAAGCTCTACTATTTCACCCCCACCATTCCGCGTCCGATCTGAAATTTCGTCGATTCGTTGTGGTGAAATCAGTTGAGTAATTGGGATTCCACCAACCGTCGTATATCGAGGCAAGGGTACCATAGTATCCCCGTGACCTCCCATTACCATTGCAGTAATATCTTCAACCGAGACATCAAGCTCCATGGAAATAAAAGTTCTGAACCGAGCTGAATCTAGAATACCAGCTTGTCCTACTACCCGTTCAGCAGGAAATCCACTAACCTTCCAAGCGTGATAAGTCATAATATCAAGTGGATTAGTCAACATTACAATTACAGTTTCGGGTGAATGTTTTACTACATTTTCGGCCACTGAAGCAACAATCTGGGCATTGGTATTAAGCAGATCTTCCCTTGTCATTCCGGGTTTTCTCGGCGATCCCGACGTAATAATAACCACATCGGAACCAGCAGTTTCTTCATAGCTGACTGAGCCCGTTAGTTTAGCATCAAACATTTCTACTGGGCCTGTTTGTGCCATATCCAAAGCTTTGCCTTGTGGTACACCATCAATGATATCAACCATCACCACATCGCCTAATTGCTTCTGTGCGATGAGGAACGCCGCTGTCGCGCCGACATTACCAGCACCAATTACGCTAATTTTTTTTCTTCCCATGTGTCTTACTCCATGTTTTCTATGATGGCCGAGCCAAATTCAGATGTCTTTAGCTTAGTTGCTCCATCCATAAGGCGTTCCAAATCGTAAGTTACTCTTTTTTGAATGATCGTCTGTTCCATCCCTTTGGTTACCAAGTCTGCTGCTGACTGCCAACCCAAATGTTCCAGCATCATAACAGCAGAGAGGATTAACGAACTCGGGTTAGCAACGTCCTGATCTGTGTATTTGGGTGCTGTCCCATGTGTGGCTTCAAATAGAGCAGCTACATCACCGATATTGCCGCCCGGTGCCATTCCAATTCCACCCACTTGAGCCGCACAGGCATCCGATAGGTAGTCACCGTTCAGATTAGATGTGGCAATTACATCGTAATCAGCAGTTCGTGTCAAAATTTGTTGCAGCATGCTGTCAGCAATCCGGTCTTTAATGACAATTTTGCCCTCCGGAATTTGACCATCATGCTTATCCCATAAGTCAGCTTCAGAAATTGTCTGATCCGAAAATTCATCGGCGGCTAATTCGTATCCCCACTCCGAAAAAGCTCCTTCGGTAAATTTCATAATATTACCTTTATGAACCAAGGTAACACTTTCACGTTGATGATCAATTGCATACTGGATCGCCATCCTAACTAGGCGTTTTGTACCAAAAATGCTAATCGGCTTTATACCAATACCTGAGTCAGGGCGAACTGTTTGTCCCATTTCATTCTGCAAGAAATCGATCACACGCTTAGCTTCTGCTGAACCTTGCATCCACTCGATTCCTGCGTAGACGTCTTCTGTGTTTTCACGAAAAATCACGACATTCATGTCTTCGGGGTTACGTACTGGGGTAATAACGCCCTCGAAATGCCGAACAGGTCGAACACAAGCAAACAAGTCGAGTTCTTGACGCAAAGTTACGTTCAAGCTACGAAACCCCCCACCAACAGGTGTAGTCAGAGGCCCTTTGAGAGCCACGCCAAATTCTCTAATGGCTTGAAATGTATCTTCTGGTAGCCATTCGCCATACTTTTCTTGTGCGTTCTCACCAGCATATATATCAAACCAAACGATTTGTTTCTCCCCATCGAATGCTTTCTGAACAGCAGCATCAATAACCCGACGGGTAGCCTTCATGATGTCTCGTCCAATACCATCACCTTCAATTACTGGAATAATTGGTTGATTAGGTACTGTTAGCTTCTGTTCACTATCTTTTTCGATTTTCTCACCGTCTAGAGGCAAGGAAAGCTTGTCATAATTACCCATTGTTGCTCCTAATGGTATCTAGCTTGATTATTCAGTAAAAAAGTTAATTTTTGATAAAAGCGTGATCAACCCGACGTAAACGATCATGAACACTTAACACCTGATCAGGTACGTTCTGATCTTCTTCTGTGTCAGGAACAATTTTTGGGTCAGGTGCAATCACTGGTCTTATGATTTTAAGTTGTAGTTGTTCTCTTCCATCCATCATCCAACCAAATCCACGAAAAACGTAAGTCAATAGTGTTCGATCTGCATCACTGATTCCTAGTGCTTCCTGAACACTCCAAGCCCCAAAGTCCGTGTTTGGCGTGAGACGAAGAGGCGGATCATTTTCTCGGCCAGGCCGAACTACGCCTTCTACCAATGCAATCTGATAAAGCCTCTGGATAATTCCTAAACGATTTAGCTGGTGCTCAGAAAGTTGAATTTCCCCCTTATCAATCGCTGCAAATAATGGAGAAAGATAAATTGCGGCTCTCGGATCCTGTTGAATTTGATTACCACGACCAGCTGCAGAAATTTCCGGATGTCCAAACGTCGGTATGCTAGTTGAGCCTTTCAATCTTTCTCGGATTAAAACTTCTCGTTCTTCTGTAGATAATACTTCCAATTCTTGGATCAATCGAGTCAAGTTGTGAATTGCGCCGAAGTGTCGTTTCCCATCTAGGATCATTTGAGAAGCGACGAAAAAGTCAGAAGTGCTGAGAGCGTGAAGAGATGCCATATAACGAGCCACCATATTCGATGCTGCGGAACCGTGATGAGTCTGAATCATACCCATCATTTCTAAAATTTCCCCTTCAACCTTGGCTACTTCTCGCCCTAATAGCAAGCTATAGGTGGTCTGAAAAGCTGTTTTCTCATCTGCCTGATGCTGTTTAACGAAATTTGTGGTTTGTTCTGCTAAATCAGCTACCGATACATCATTATTTTCTTCCAAACGATAACGCATATAAGTTGACATAGCACCAATAGCTACATTACCCATATGGTTTGAAATTTGCTGAATCAGGAACAGACCAGAATGACGACTATCACTAAACCCCTGATCAGGCCGATGAGCTGTCTCGCCTTTTTTTAAAGCCGACAAATGCTGAATGACCAACTCGGGTCCTGCTTCTGGGTAAGCTTTCATGAAGTTAGCTACTAGATGAGGGACCGCCTGACGACCATCTAGCCCTGACCGACGTTCTTTAATTGTACGGTAAAATTTTCGATCTATCAGAGCAGCCAGAACCTCTGCCTGATCAAGGCCATCTACTGTCTCCGGTCGTCGACCAAACAAGCCCGCGTAGATTAGTTGGGCTGGAGTCAGTTTTCCTGCCACAATTTCACCCTCTCTAACCTGTCCGCGAATAGAAAAACTTCTGATTTGTAACTCAATTTCGGTCCCTTCACACATTGCAGTAGCTGAGTGCTGAACGGGATTAGCAAATACAGCAGTTGACTGAGGTAATGACGACAAACCTGCTAGTGTAGAAGTAATTCCTTTCTCATCTAAAGTCTGGCTTCTTTCTATGGCATCTGAAACCGGAGTATAATTTGAGGGTGGCGGGACTTCTGACAGCGTTTGTCGAATCAGGCGTAATCGTTTCTGGCTTGATATTTCCATTGCACTTCCTTTCTTATGTATTTCAGCCGAGGCGAATTATATATCACTTTCCTACGATAAGTACGTTAATCAAAAGCAGGACTGATACTCATACTTGAAACTAAGAGTTGATTAATCGATTAAATATGACTCGATGCGAAGTCACGGCAACTCAGTTGCTCCCATTAAATAGCGATCAACCTCACGAGCTGCTCCTCGTCCTTCTTTAAAAGCCCAAACTACTAAGCTTTGACCACGACGCATATCTCCAGCTGTAAACACACCCGGAACGCTAGTAGTATAAACGTCTTCATCGGCCTGTACATTTGAGCGAGCGTCCCGTGCCACGTCTAGTTGCTCAAGCATAGCATCATCTGGACCTAGAAAACCCATAGCTAATAAAACTAAATCAGCTGGCCAAATTTTCTCGGTACCTTCAATTGGTTTCGGGAATGGTCGGCCGTTGTCCCCAGGTACCCACTCTACTTGAGCTGTATGGAGCTCTGTCACATTACCATTAACATCTCCAACAAACTTGGTCGTGTTAATGAGGTATTCTCTTGGGTCTGCCCCGAATTGGGCTGCAGCTTCTTCTTGGCCATAATCAAGTTTGTA
>CEOQ01025015.1_pt1 | contig 10801 bp, 9 predicted proteins | sample 361351 | NCBI WGS metagenome assembly CEOQ01 (sample SAMEA2619907, study PRJEB7988) | marine metagenome | biome: marine biome (ENVO:00000447); feature: deep chlorophyll maximum layer (ENVO:xxxxxxxx); material: "saline water (ENVO:00002010), including plankton (ENVO:xxxxxxxx)" | depth 60 m | reverse complement strand
CTAGCCACAAAGCACGGTATCCTAGCCTTTGGACACACGAAATAGCGAAGGATTGAGTAACCCATGACCACACCAGAGATAGGAACCTTAATTTCTGCTAGCGACACTGGAGACTTTTGCGATCAGGTTAGCTTGGCAGAAAGTCTTCAAATACCCACCGCCTGGACGACTATCGGTGGAGCTGGTGGTGCAGATCCACTGACAGCTTTTGCTGCCGCCCTTGATCGAACAAACACAATCAAGGCCGGAACAGCAATAATTCCCACCTGGCCACGTCATCCGCTTGCCATTGCTCAGCAGGCACTCTCGATCGACGAACTAGCGCCTGGACGACTCCGTCTCGGAATCGGCCCGTCACATAAACCAATGATGACAAAATCTATCGGTGCCGAATGGACCAAACCACTGACTCATTTACGAGAATATCTCATGGCGCTGAGTACCCTATTCGAAACCGGAGAGGTCGATTTCTCTGGCGATCAGGTCACACTAAATACTTCAATAAAAAAACCAACATCGATCGAATTACTTGCATCAGCTTTGCGACCTAAATCCTTCATGACTTGTGGAGAACTCACTGACGGAGCTATTTCATGGATGTGCCCAAAAACTTATCTGGTGGAAAAAGCTCTACCTGCGCTAGAGGCGGGTATCAAGTTACAGCAAAAGCAAAAGCCAGTGCCTTTGATCGCGCACGTCCCCATTGTCGTATCCGATGACAGGGAAAAAGCCAAGGGGCTTGCACAGGAACAACTCCATCGATACAGCACGATCCCCTTTTATCAAGCTATGTTTAGAGAGGCAGGATTCCTTATCGATGGTGAGGCTTATCCCGTTGAGCTGCTTGATGATCTAGTCGTTTCTGGCACGAAAGCAGAAGTTATTGAAAAACTCAAACAATACATTGAGTCGGGATGTGGCGAAGTGCTTGCCGCTCCTCTTATAGACCCAGAGAACAGATCGGAGTCGATAAAAATTTCGTTCGAGACGATTAGCGAAGCAAACAAGTCTCTATAAGTAAAGTAAATAGCTAGGCTAAGCTGAATCCCTGATATCCATTAGCGACGACTTCTTCACATTTCTCCTTGTAGGCCGGATATCCGGGAAGCGGCATAAAGACTCGTGTTTTCCCTTCGACGTTGGCCCCTAGGTACCAAGAATTACAGTTTGGATCAGTAAACAGGGTCTTATCTGCCACCGAATTTACGTGATCGACCCATGCATCCTGAGCATCCTGAGTTGCTTCAATCGTAGCGAATTCTTTTTCATCCATGTAAGCGATGCAGTCACTTATCCAGTCCACGTGTTGCTCAATAGACACCATCATGTTGGTGAGTACTGACGGACTGCCAGGGCCGGTAATAGTAAACATATTTGGAAAATCAACTGCATTTAATCCCAAATAGGTCCGTGGACCAGCCGCCCACTCATCTCGAAGAGATTTGTTTTCTCGTCCCTTAATGTCGACTTTCAGGATCGAGCCGGTCATTGCATCGAAACCCGTTGCATATACGATTGCGTCATACTCTCTGAGTCCATCAGAGGTACGAATACCTGTCTCCTCAATACCCTCAATCGGATTGTCGCGTAAATCAATGAGGTGCACATGTTTCTCGTTGAAACTTTCGTAATATCCAGAATCGATGACCATACGTTTACACCCGATCACAATTTCTGGACAGAGCAATTCGGCTGTATCTGGATCTTCAACCGTGCCACGAATCTTATCGCGGACGAAATCAGCGGCAATTTCGTTGGCCTCATAATCTAGGGTGATGTCGGGGAAGCTGCGTACAAACGTAAATCCACCCTTAGTCCACATCGATTCCATGATTTCCTGCTGCTCTTGGGGCGAGTAGGTCATCATCGGTTCGTTCATGTCCTTCAACCACTCCGCCCCGGTACCAGCCGGCATCTTTTGATTTGCTTCGCGGAATTCCTTGTAATTCGCCTTTACATCGGCGACGTATTCGGGATCTGATGGATGATTTGCTGACGGTAGTGAGTAACTCGGTGTTCTCTGATAGACGGTCAATGATTCAGCCTGCTGAGCAATAACAGGAGTCGACTGTATTGCTGAGGAGCCGGTACCGATAATTGCCACATTCTTGCCCGTGAAGTCAACGTCTTCTTTGGGCCATTGCCCAGTGTGATACGTATCACCAGTGTAACTATCCATACCTTCAATTTCAGGCATGTTTGTAGAAGAAAGACAACCAGTTGCCATAATGAAGAATTGTGACGTCACGGCGTCACCCTGATCCGTTTGTATCTTCCAGCGGCTGTCATCATCGTCAAATGATGCTTCAGTAACACGAGTATCAAATTGAATATCTGGCCGCAGATTAAATCTGTCAGCGACATGATTAGCGTATTTCTCAATATCTGGTTGTGCTGAATATTTTTCAGGCCATTCCCAGTCCTGTTGCAATTCCTCAGAGAAAGAGTATGAATATTCCATACTCTGGATGTCACAGCGAGCACCTGGATATCTGTTCCAGTACCAAGTACCACCTACGCCACTTCCGGCCTCGAAAACTCGAGCGGTACGTCCAGCCTGATGCATCCTGTGGAGCATGTACAGTCCAGCAAATCCCGCTCCAACAATAACCACATCGTAGTTCTGATTCTCTTTGACGCTGTCACTCATCGTCATACTCCACAACTCATTTAATTTTTTGCTAATTCAGTCCTGCTATCGTAAGTGAAAAACAACGAAAAACAAAATCGCCGCGAGTTTTAATATAAAATGTCAAAGTAATCTTTTCTCGTTGCTTAGTGTGAGCGCCAATTTGAGACAACTCGACGTAATTGATTCACTTGGCACCTCATTCACACTAATCTTCGAGTTGGGAAAAGTAGAGGAGAGCTTTTCCATCAAGGAATTCTGCGCTGACTCAGGGGCACTCAACAGGAATAATTCAGGCGCCAGATATTCCATCACCGGCGCAAGTCGTTGACTTATGTCGGCAGCGTACTCATCGACATCTGGTGACCCTACTAAACCAGGCAGTGTCTTGGAAATATTAACCTCATCAGACGCATTCAAAAACATTCTTTTAGTTGAGACAGTGATAAAAACTACTCGATCATCAGTGACATCTAGACTAACGGCACTTACTTCTCCCGATTCCATTTGATCCCGGATTTGCTGCCGCATTATTACTTTTGCGCGATCGACAACCATAACTGGAGTATCAATATGCTTTCTCAGCCCCCCCACGATATCCAGCCCACTGCCCATTGCAGTATTACGGGACTCTACAATCCGACCCGAAGCTTCATCTACGAACCCATCACAGGCAATACAAATCGCTGCTGCGGACCGCTTGTTACCCTCCAAAGCAAATGACATTGCGATGGCGCCACCAATTATCCAATCAAGTTCTTCATGATCGAGTCGATCACCTATTTCTATCCGCTCTTTGGCGATGATATGCAACGATGTGTTGGCGAGCTCTACCGATATGGCATCCCGATGGACCTCGATACCTACTAATAGATCTTCTGGGAGTTTCGCCATTATTTCAGAGTCCATTAATGTGATTTAGGACCGGCATGCCCAACTCACGATTCGCCTAGTAACAAAGCTTATTCTATCGACATCACTCTCGCTAAAACCATTGTGCAAGTCCAATATGATTGAATCTCGGGCAGTTCGTAATGCTACGGGGAACTGATCTGAACTGTCCATACCGGCCTGACTAAGTGATAGTTCACTGTTTGCACTTGAAAACTCAAGATTCTCAACTTGAAATGCCCTAATTGAAGTTTCCAGGTCTTCTTTCCAGCCAGGACCACGTATTTTTAGAGAAAACTTGGAATATGCATGCTGAATTCTCCGGCCATGAGACATTCTCGCAACCGAAGCTATTCCTCGTAATCTTGCGTTCAATTCCCAAATCATTGAACGACGTCGATGAAGTTGATCGGGAAAATCGCGAAGTGCTGTCAAGAGAATTCCCACAGTTTCGCGCTGATTTGTATTCGCCGTGTTAGCAGATAATCCCAGTGGCCTTGTCTCATCAGAATCCTCAAATATGACAAGGGTCAAATCATCAAGCTCAGGGAAATACCCCTCAACTCCAAGCGCTTGAGGTAAAGAAAATATAGACGCATATCCAGTCTTACCAACAGGCATTCCCTGTGACTCAGCAAGGAAGGCACTCGAGCAATCCTGAATCAACGGAATACTGTAGTCGGAAGAAATTCTCTCTAGTGCGGGCATATTGGCAGGGTGCCCAAACGGATGTCCTATCACAATTCCAGCTACACCTGGGATATCTTCTATTTTCTGAACAATACCTCTTGGAGAAATTCCGTAGCTGTCCGGCTCAATATCAACAAATTGATAGTTCAAGTCAGACTCTTTTAGATGTCTTGCAAACTTGGGCAAGCCAAAAGCAGAAACAAGTAAGGTTGGGTCTTCGGCAACTGTGCTCTCTGACACTAAGCTACAAATATTTCTCGTGGCTTCCTGATATGACGGAAAGATTACTGTACTTGAAATAGGAATATTTATGAGTGCACAAAATTCAGACCGGAAAGACTCGAATGGGTCCTGATCGGGAGCTGGCTCAATCGTGTCAGCCGTTGGACTAGTCGCAAACAGAATCTGTCCGCCAGCGATAGCTGGATCGTCTGAATTCACCTCGCGACCAGTCGGATACACCATCTGCTCAGTCTAGAGCCTTATAGGTCTAAACTGGAAACATGCTATTGAGAATGCGCGATATCGAGATCGACACAAGTGACCGAACGGCAATAATGGGTATTCTCAATGTCTCTGATGATTCCCCTATTGCTTTTTCGAGAGTGAATAAGGAGCGCGCCGTGGAACGAGCGCTCATCCTGGTTCAAGAAGGTGCGGACATCATAGATGTCGGAGCACATTCCACAGCCACTGGAGCCCGGGATATCTCACACGAGGAAGAGGGTGAACGAGTTAGTTTGGTAATTAGATCGCTTGCTGCTCGAGGTATTGCCACATCTGTGGATACCTGGACCCACTCTGTGGCTCAACAGGCTGCAGAATCGGGTGTCCATTTGATTAACGATGTCACTGGCGGCCAAGACTCTGCAATGAGACAAGTTTCAACGTTGCATGGAATTCCCGCTTGCTTAATGCATATGCGTGGAGCACCTAAGCATCATCGGTCAGTTAACCAACAATATGAGAATATCCAACAAGAGGTGATGCTGTTTTTAAGCAAAGCTCGTGACACATTCGTAAACGAAACGGGCCAAGAGTGTTGGCTTGATCCTGGTTTTGGTTTTGCCAAAAGTCCTGAAGATAACTTGAAGCTATTGAAAGGGATAACGGAGTTATCTTCCTTGAACCGACCGATACTTATATCAGCTTCCCGAAAGGGATTCCTATCCGAACTTATGAATCAAGGAGATCGTCAAGATACAGAAGGGTTACTTAGTGCGTCACTAGCTTTCAACGCCATCGCGGTTCAGAACGGCGCCAATATTATTCGCGTTCACGACGTTGCCGCAACTCGAGCCATGCTTGCGATAGTGGATAAGGCACGCACAAAAAATTAGACTGCCGTGTATCGTGTAGCAAGGGGTAATCGTCTATCACGGCCAAATGCTCTGCTGGTAATTTTTACACCTGGGGGCGACTGACGCCGCTTATATTCATTCCGATTAATCATTCCAATGGTTCGTCTAACAACTTCGGCATCGAAACCCTTGGCAATTATGGCTTCCAGCGAGAGGTCGTCTTCGACGTAGTATTCGATTATGGGATCGAGGATGTCATAAGGAGGTAGCGAGTCAGAATCTACCTGATCGGGCCGCAATTCCGCGGAGGGCTCTTTCGTTATCGAATTCTCGGGGATAACAGGACTTACCGTATTCCTCCATCGCGAGAGTTCCCAGACTAAGCTCTTTGGGACATCCTTAATTACAGCAAAGCCTCCTACCATGTCACCGTACAATGTGGCGTAGCCACAGGCATACTCACTTTTGTTGCCTGTAGTTAATACCATTGATCCGTTGGTGTGATTGGACAAGGCCATCATGATCAGACCACGGATTCGCGACTGGATATTTTCACCGGCCACTCCAGGATCAGGATCGCCCAGATTTCGAAATTCCGGTAGAAGTAGGTCCAAGGTGGGTCCATGTATATTTTCAATCGGTATCGACAGAAGAGGTATCCCGAGGTTCTCGGCAAGATCGACCGCATCAGACACTGAACCTTCCGAAGAGTATCGGGATGGTAGTGATACCCCCGTCACTTTTTCCGGTCCCAGCGCATCAACGGCGATCGCTGCTACTAGAGCTGAATCGATTCCGCCAGATAGCGCGACGAACACTTTCTCAAATCCGCTTTTCGCAATGTAATCTCTGGTGCCAGTCACTAATGCCTGATAGATCTCTTTGTTGGGATCTGTCTCTACTTCTGGACCTCTTGGAATCGGAGGTTTCGGTATCACCTCAGTGTTAATTCTCACAAAATCGCATGCTGGCTCTTCCATAAGTGAATCCTGTGATCGCATTTGCCGGAGTCGTGAATCGTGTAGTTGCTTTTGTCGAACATCCTCTAATTCGATATCTACGGTTAGAAGATCTTCTTCAAACGACTTAGCTCTGGCAACTATTTCTCCATCGGCCAAAGCAACAAACGAATTCCCATCGAATACCAACTCATCCTGTCCGCCAACTTGATTGACATAGACCAAAGCCACCGTGTGATCCATGGCACGCGTTGAAATCATTCTTTCCCGAAGCTGTGACCTGTTGGCTGAAAACGGAGAAGCGTTTATGTTAACCACTACCTGCGCACCGGCAAGCGCAACGTCAGAAATAGGTCCGTCTGGATACCAGATATCTTCACAAATATTCACTCCCACATCCACATCAGAGATATTACAAATCAATGATGAATCACCAGCTTGAAAATATCTCTCCTCGTCGAAGACTCCATAATTTGGAAGCCGTTGCTTATGGTAATCAGCTATAACCGCTCCCTCATGGAGGACCGAGGCGCTGTTATATAGATGCCTGTCAAAATGAAGTGACCCAACAACGAGTGGAGGCATGCCTCGCGCATCATCGGCGAGCTGATTTAATGCGCTTCGTGCGTCGTCAATGAATGCAGAGCGTAGAAGCAGGTCCTCAGGCGGGTATCCACAAATTGCCAGCTCTGGAAATACTACTAGTTCAGCACCTAAATCAGAAGCAGCCCTAGCGTTCGTCAATATAAGGTCGATGTTGCGCTCAAAATCGCCCACTGTTGTATTAATCTGCGCGAGAGAGACTCGAAAAGATTTCATCTGTTGCCCTATCATTTTACTTTGCGTATATTATACGCAAACAAACCCTGGAATTCAATCCTAGGCAACTAACAGTCTCCCGTCAATCATTGCCCTGCAGTTCAAGCAAATGTCTTTGCTGTGCGATCTGCTGTCTGCGCATCCAAATGAAAATTGTTAGCCCCATCGCCGTTAGGTGAATTGATAACGCACCAACCCACATAATCAGTCCACCAAGAGTCTGGTCATCTGCTGGGCTAATAGAGGTGAAAACGGGAGCAAATTCCAAGTAACCGGTATAGAAGAAGGTTGATGAAAAGACAAGGAACGCGCCCACTACGTGTTTCGGCATCCCGGTCAAAAAGATAAATATGGCTCTCATCGGGAGAGCCATGCGGGCATGCAGCGGCTTGGGATCAATGACATTCCACCAAAAAAGCCAGGCCACAATGAGAAAGCTCAGATGCTGAATTCTATGGATCGCGTTGCTCGTTAAAACTAAGTTATACATATCCGGGATATGCCACGCAATGATCACTGCATTAACCAAGACTCCAGCAATAATCGGACTTAGAAAAAGTGCTCGCCCGAGCTTGAAGAAAAAAGATCTCATCGTTGGTGAAACCAGATAGCGCCTAATTAAATTAGGCAATCCGCGACTCACAGGCGTGGTCGGGGCTCCAAGTAAGGTCAAAGGCATTCCAACCATTATCAGTAATTCATGCTGGATCATATGAGCAAAAAAATGTCTTTCAGCAAGAAAATCTAAAGGGGATTCAACTGCACCCAGGAGAACTAACCATCCTAGGAAATAGAGAGCTGTTCTCCACCAGGGATGGTCACGTGTTCTCCCTTCCCATCTTGTTAAACCCCGAATATAAAAAAAAGACAAAATTACAAATGGGATTAGAAGTTCAGGATCGAAGTTCCAATGCGACCAAACAGAGTCTCCCAGTTCGTGTTCGACGCCAACGTGCCCTGGAAACTGGAAGCTAACATCCAGCTGCTCATCGAATTCCCTCAAAAGGTACTCCAGACTTGAGCCACTTTAGTCAGACCAGAATCAACGTAGCGAGGTCAAGAAAATATTTAGTGGTCGTCTTTGTGCTCTATCGGATCACCAACAAAACCACCACCAATCGCATCGGTAGCGTCCGTGGCGAAGAGAACGACTACAGCCAATAGCAACGCCGTCGCTAGTACAAAACCGAATACAAACATTCGAGTGAAGTGAATAGAGTCGAATTTCAAATGCATGAACATAGCAACGACGATATAGAATTTAATCGCTGAAAAAATCAAGAGCCCAGGTATCAAAACAACGCCAAGCTCTTCCTCGTATAGAGACATGACGAGCTCCACAGCCGTTATCACCGACAGTATTAGGCCAATCAAAAGGTACTGTCGGATGGTCGTTGTAGGATGTTCGTCGTGAGATTCTTCGATATGAGATTCAGCCATCTTGTCTTGTCTCCTTATTAATCAGTACTGTAACGCATGCATTCCCTAATACGCAGGGATCAGATACACAACTGTGAACAGTACGATCCAAACAATATCCACAAAGTGCCAATACAGGCCACCTATATCCACATACAGAGGAGTTTCTTTACCAATTCCATTCCTTCGGAAAGCTCCAAGAAGCAGCGAGGACAAATACAGTACCCCTACACCGACGTGGCATCCGTGAAAACCTGTAAGCAGATAGAATGATGCTCCGAACTGGTTAGTCGACAAATTCAGGCCTACTGAACCAAAATGCCGGAATTCATATACCTGAAAACCAAGAAATATCAGGCCCAAAACAATAGTTACTAGCAGCATTCCCTTCATGAGTCCTACTCGACCATGTTGGGCACCATACACAGCAAGCACCATCGATAAACTACTCATAAGAAGAACAAACGTCGAGATGGATGTAATCTCAAAGGCAAAAATATCTGTCCCTGGACCACTCAGAGATTCTCCCTTGAATATGAGATAGGTTGAGAGCAAACTCCCAAAAAACAAACATTCAGATGCAAGAAAAATCCACATCAGAAGCTTTCGGTTATCCACTCCCATGCTCGTATGATGCTGAGTCTCATGTGTTGCGGCGGCCATGTAATCTCCTCTTATTTTGTCACTCGAGTGTCACCGACTACTCGGTAGGCTCTAGAGTCCATCCCCAGATTCCATAAATTGCTACTGCGACCCCAATTCCAACTAACGCAAGATGGGAGAGTAGACCGACTGCAAGAACGCCAATACCAATAGCCAGTATCAAGGGCATATATGATGGCGGTGGCAGGTGGATATGATTATTTTCTGGCACTTCGGGGGGGGCTATGCCCATATCCCGATTGGTCCATAGTGGTGTAGAGGAATGGACTTCAGGTACCACATCAAAGTCATGCTCAGGTGGCGGACTACTCGTAGCCCATTCTAGAGTCGAGCCATCCCATGGATTATCGGGGGCAGTCGGCTCTTGGCGCATGGTTCGGAAAAAGTTAACTAAGAAGATAAGAACGCTGACCGCAATGAGATATGACCCGATTGTGGCAGCCATATTCCATGCTTCCCAACCAAAGCCCTCATCATACGTATAGATCCGTCTAGGCATTCCAGATACCCCAAGGAAATGCATAGGGAAAAAGGTGAGATTCATTCCAGCGAACATGACCCAGAACGACCACTTACCAAGGGTCTCACTTAGGAAACGGCCGGTCATTTTGGGGAACCAATAGAAAATTCCAGAGAATATACCCATGATCGCGCCGCCAAAGAGTACATAGTGGATGTGAGCCACTACAAAGTAGGTATCCTGATGCTGAGAATCAACAGCGGGGCCAGCATGCATAACACCTGAGATACCACCAATCGTGAACAACGCAATAAATGCCACTGAGAAATACATGGCAGTCGTGAAACGTATACTGCCTCCGTACATCGTCGAAAGCCAGTTGAAGATTTTCACCCCTGTGGGGACACCAATTCCCATAGTGGTCGCACTAAAGACTAGTGCTGGGACAGTACCCAATCCCGTAGTAAACATGTGATGGGCCCATACCCCGAACCCGAGCACACCAATGGAGGCTCCCGCGAAAACGATCGCTGCATAGCCAAATAAGGGTTTACGTGAAAATACCGGAATCACCTCTGACACGATCCCCATCGAAGGAAGAATCAGTACATATACTTCAGGATGGCCAAACAGCCAAAATAGGTGCTGCCAAAGTACCGGGTCACCCCCTGTCTCAGGAGTAAAAAAGTTGGTCGTGAAATTACGATCAAAGTACAACATCACTAGCGCAACCGTAACGATTGGCAGGGATAGAATAAGAAGGAAAGACACGACCAAGGTCATCCACATATATACCGGTAGCCGCATCATTGTCATACCAGGTGCACGCATATTCAAAATCGTGACGGCAAAGTTAAGTGACGCCATTAGAGACGACAATCCTAGAATAATCAGTCCGACACTGTAATAGTCCATGCCTGAGCCAACAGAGTACTCAATGTCAGTCAATGGAGCATAGGCGAACCATCCA
>CEOQ01056186.1_pt1 | contig 10804 bp, 6 predicted proteins | sample 361351 | NCBI WGS metagenome assembly CEOQ01 (sample SAMEA2619907, study PRJEB7988) | marine metagenome | biome: marine biome (ENVO:00000447); feature: deep chlorophyll maximum layer (ENVO:xxxxxxxx); material: "saline water (ENVO:00002010), including plankton (ENVO:xxxxxxxx)" | depth 60 m | reverse complement strand
TCGTCCTGCTCCTCGGCAGCAGCATCCTCGTCGACTTCAGCAGCATCCTCGTCCACTTCAGCAGCATCCTCGTCGACAACTGCCTCGCTCGCCTCGTCAGTCTCGATGACATCGACGGCCTTGGCCCGCTTCTTCTTTTTTCGACGCCACTTGCGCCGCGGAGCCGGTTCCGACGACACGTGAACCACGTGTCTCAGGAAAACGCCCATCGAAACAACCAGCAATCCGGGCGACGAAACCATCAGGGCCAGCTTGAGGAAAGCCACCAGGTGGGGGGTCCGCTCAACCAGTTCCCCGTCAACAAGATTCGGCTCAACGACGAGTGCCAGTCCACCGATGGCAGTCCCTGCCGAGGTCCACATCAGGAACCTCGCGGTGCGACTGGTCTTCAATTCTCCATCCATCACCCAGGCCACGCTGGCAACCAGTGCTCCCAGGGGCAACAACCACGCCAGCGTCTCCCGTTGCCAGACCGTCTCGAAACCAAACTGCATCAGCACCAACTGGGAAATCGACCGGTGGGCCCCGGTGCCGACCACTCCCGCAATCACCAACCAACTGATCGCCACGCGGGTCCAGGCACGGTAGCGTCCGTCGAAGTCGGTCAGGCAATGGCCGCGGACCCACCCGATCACCAGGGCCATTTGAGCGGCCACAACCAGCAGTGCGCTGGCCATCCATGTGGCGGCCGTGGCCGAATCGACACCAAGAACCACCGAGTAGGGGATTCGAATTCCCTCGGGGACACTCTGCTGGAACCAGGCTGCGGCAATCACCGCGTCACAGGCCGACAACAACAACAGCGACCACGCCAGAACCGCCCAGCCAGACCGTGGCACGACTGAACGGAGGCTCAGGGTCGCCGGCTTGGACGGTTGTGCCTCGGAAAGATCCCCAGCATCCTCCACCCTTGTCTCGTCGGACATCTCGTCTACTCCCTGGTCAACGGCCAACCGTCTTCTCCTGCGTTCGTCCAGCCAGCGTGCACCGGCAAATCGCATCGCCATCGGACTCACTCCTATCCGAGGTTCACCCGCCCGGAAGACTCATCGGTTCGATTGAACGAAACTGACAATATCTGCACCGGACTCATTCGCTTCTTATCGGCATTCCTCACCCGTCTTCGTTGGTTCAACCACTGCCCGGAGCAGGGTTTCCCGAGTATGCTGGTACTGGAGACTGCCGCTGGAACCACCGTTGGAATTCGCCCGAACAGATCCCCCCGCCGCCAGGACACTCAACAACATGCCATCCGGTTATTCCTACAGGCTGCCAGGAAACTCGCGGTCCCGCCGTCGGTTGCTGGTCCTGCGGGCCGCTGCCGAGCTCGAAGAGAAACAAGCCCGACGGCTGGCCCGGGCGGCGGAAGCCGCATCGGGAGATCAGACCAGACCCGTGGTCGAGGAACCGGTCGCCGTGCAAGCCACGGAGTCCGTCGGGGCAGCGGTCCCCGAACTGGCCGGACAACTGGCCGGACAGATTGCAGAGCACGGCATCGAACCGGATCCGGCCAACGACGAATCGAGCGGGTTGGACACGCTGTTCCCACAGCAGCAGACAACCGACGGGCCCGATGCCGATGAGGTTTCAACCATCCGCGAACTGGTTGCCGGTCCGCGACCAGCGACCTGGGTCTTCTGTGGTGATGGGCCCGACGAAACAGCGTTTCCAGATCTTTTCGCCGCTGAGCTTCGCACCACCTATCGCCGGCCACTGGACGCTGTCGTCAACACGCTGGTGCCCGGATCGCCAATCGAAACCGTGCTCGAAAACCTCGAGTGGCAATTGGCCCGTTTCCAGCCTGACGTCGTGCAACTGGTCATTGGCCGGGCTGCCGCATCCGCCGGATCGGAATTTTCCACCACGCTGGCTCAACTGATCGATCAACTGAGGAACCTCAAGGCCGCGATTGTGATTCACGCTCCCGATGCCAGCGGATCCGATGAACTGGCCAAGCCTGTCGAACAGATCCGTGAACTGGCCAGTTCACGGGCCATTCCGGTAATTGATCATGCCGACTCCGACAGTGACCACGACCGGGTCAACCGCCTCTGCCAGGAACTCAATCTGCAACGCCCTGGCGACTGATCGTTCACCGGGCCGAACCACAGCGCGGCTCACCTCGGGTTGGCAAACCCGGCTAGTTGCCGTCCGTCGCCTGGGCCGCAACCGACTGCATCCAGTCCTGCAGGGCACGAACCCGAGGGACGGGACTCTCGACCATCGCCTCCAGTGCCCTCACCACGGCCAGGCATCCCGGTAGAGTGGTCACACAGGGCACCCCGTGAGCAACCGCCGCGGCACGGATCTTGCCCTCGTCGGTCCGTGCTCCCTTGCCACTGGGCGTGTTGAAAATGAACTGGATGTCACCATTGGCGAGGAAGTCCAACAGGTTGGGACGTCCCTGGGCCAGCTTCTTGATCGTCTCGACCTCGACTCCCGCCTCGCGCAACACGTCGGCGGTTCCGTCTGTGGCCACCAGTTGGAACCCCATCGCCTCCACCCGCCGCGCCGGCTCAACCATCGCCGCCTTGTGCGGACTGGCCATGCTGATGAACACCCGGCCCTCCCGCGGCAATTCGTTTCCGGCCGCAAGCTGGCTCTTGGCAAACGCCAGTGCAAATGACTCGTCAATCCCCATCACCTCGCCCGTCGAACGCATCTCCGGGCCCAGGATGATGTCGACCCCGGCGAACCGATTGAACGGGAAGACACTCTCCTTGACCGACGTGTGTTCCGGGACGACCTCTGCGGTCACGCCCAGTTTCTCCAGGGTCTCACCGGCCATCACCTTGGCGGCGACGCGGGCCAGCGAGATGCCGGTGGACTTGGACACAAACGGCACCGTCCGGCTGGCGCGGGGGTTCACTTCCAGCACGTACAGCATGCTGTCCTTGACGGCAAACTGGATGTTCATCAGTCCGCGGACTTCCAGGGCCTCGGACAGCTTCCTCGCCGCCACCTTGATCTCCTCGACCATCTCCTCCGGCAACGAGTAGGGAGGCAGGGCACAGGCAGAATCCCCCGAGTGGACTCCTGCCTCCTCGATGTGTTCCATCACCCCACCAACAAGCGTCATCGTTCCGTCACCGATCGCGTCGACGTCGACCTCGATCGCGTCCTCGAGGAACTTGTCGATCAAAACCGGGTGGTCCGGCGAGGCCTCGACCGCCTCGGTCATGTACCGAACCAGCGAAACTTCGTCGTAGCAGATCTCCATCGCCCGACCACCCAGCACGTAACTGGGCCGGACCAGGATCGGGTACCCGACCTGCTCGGCCACGGCGCGAGCCTGTTCGACATTGGTGGCGATGCCGTTGGGAGGCTGTCGCAAGCCGGACTGGCGCAGAATCGACTGGAACCTCTCGCGGTCCTCAGCCGCGTCGATCATATCAGGCGACGTGCCGATGATTGTCACGCCGGAGGCCTCAAGGCCCCGGGCCAGGTTCAATGGTGTCTGGCCCCCGAACTGGACAATCACGCCATCGGGCTTCAGCCGGTCACAGATATTCAGCACGTCCTCGGTTGTCAACGGCTCAAAGAACAACAGGTCCGACGTGTCGTAATCGGTCGAAACGGTTTCGGGATTCGAGTTCACCATGATGCTCTCGATGCCCAGTTCGCCCAATGCAAACGCGGCCTGGCAACAGCAGTAGTCGAACTCGATCCCCTGGCCGATCCGGTTGGGTCCGCCACCAAGAATCATGATCCGTGGATGGTTGTCCTCATTTTCGGGCGTCTCGTCCTCGTCCTCGTACGTCGAGTAGTAGTACGGTGTGTAGGCCTCGAACTCGGCGGCACAGGTATCGACCTGCTTGAAGGTCGCGGCAATCCCCAGCTCCAGCCGGTGGCTCCGCACCTCGCTCTCACTCGTGTCCCACCACCCGGCCAACTGCTGATCAGAGAACCCGTTGCGTTTGGCCTCCCGCAGCACGTCCCGTGGCACATCCTCAATTCGGTGGTATTCGCGCAACTGCTGTTCACGCTCGACCAGTTGCCGCAATTGGTGCAGGAACCAGGGATCGATTCCGGTCAGCCCCTGGATCTCATCAACGCTCATCCCCTCCAGCAGGGCGAATCGCAGATAAAAGATCCGCTCGTCGTTGGCGATCGACAGTTTCTTCTGGATCTGGTCAGGAGTCGGTTGCCGTGACGTGCCCCACGGATCCTTCTTGCCGCCGCCCAGGCCAAAGAAACCAATCTCCAGGCCCCGCAAGGCCTTCTGCAGCGACTCGCGAAACGTCCTGCCGATGGCCATCGTCTCACCGACGGACTTCATCTGCACGGTCAACTCGGCATCCGCATCCGGGAACTTCTCGAACGTCCATCGTGGGATCTTGGTGACCACGTAATCGATGGTCGGTTCGAAGCAGGCTGGTGTTTCACGCGTGATGTCGTTGGAGATCTCGTCCAGACGGAAGCCGACGGCCAGCTTGGCCGCGATCTTGGCGATCGGAAACCCGGTCGCCTTGCTCGCCAGCGCACTGGAACGGCTCACCCGGGGGTTCATCTCGATGATCACCATTCGGCCCGACGACGGATCGATAGCAAATTGCACGTTCGACCCACCGGTCTCAACACCGATCTCGCGCATGCAGGCAATCGTCGCATCCCGCATCCTCTGGTATTCCTTGTCGGTGAGTGTCTGGGCCGGCGCGACGGTAATCGAATCGCCCGTATGAACACCCATCGGGTCAAGGTTCTCGATCGCGCAGATGATCACGACGTTGTCGGCGACGTCCCGCATCACCTCCATCTCGTACTCTTTCCACCCGATCACCGATTCCTCGAGCAGAACCTCGTGAACCGGCGAGAGTTCCAGACCACGACGGACCTTGGCTTCAAACTCGTCCTTGTTGTACGCGATCCCTCCACCCGATCCGCCCAGCGTGTAGCTGGGACGAATGACCATCGGCAGCCCGATCTCCCGGACCGCATTCCGCGCCTCCTCGATGTTGTGCACGATGAAACTGAGCGGAACATCCAGCCCGATCGACTCCATGGCCTTCTTGAAGCTCGCACGCTCTTCGGCCTTGGCGATCACGTGCTCCTTGGCCCCGATCAACTCGACACCGAGTTGGTCCAGTACCCCGCGACGGGCCAGGTCCATGGCCACGTTGAGCCCGGTTTGCCCACCCAGCGTTGGCAGCAACGCGTCGGGGCGTTCCACCTCGATGATCTTCTGGACATACTGCCAGGTGATCGGTTCGATGTAAGTCCGATCCGCCATCTCGGGATCGGTCATGATCGTGGCGGGGTTCGAGTTGACCAGTGTCACCTCGTACCCTTCCTCGCGCAACGCCTTGCAGGCCTGGGCACCTGAATAGTCAAATTCGCAGGCCTGACCGATCACGATCGGACCCGAACCGATAATCAGAATCTTCTGGATGTCGTCTCGACGGGGCACGGCAGCACGCTATGACGTAGGGTCCTCGTTGACAAAAGTCGCCCGGACGGGGGCAAATTTCCCCAACGGTAACAATCTTGTTGGCGGATGCAAGAGTGCCCATGGTCACAACCTCCAACAACACCGCCACGGAATCTCCATCCACAATCTCCGGTTGACTCGACCTCGACCGCTCGCCCGGGCACAATGGCGTGGCCAAGGCTTGTTAGACACCTCGTGAGGAAATCACCGTGAAGACAATTGTTTCCGCCCTGCTCGTCCTGGTCACCATCGCCAGCAACACGGCTTTCTCGGCCGACGCCACCGTCAGGCTCAAACGCGGGAAGGACTCCGTCAAGGTGACTGTCGACGGCCAGCCATTTGCCACCTACAACACAAGCAGCAAGCTGCCCAAGCCGTTCTTTCTTCCGGTGCGAGGCCCCCAGGGCACCGTGATCACCCGATCTCTCGAACACCAGGAAGACCACCCTCACCACAAGGGAGTCTGGGTGGCCGTCGACGAGATCAACGAGGTGAGGTTCTGGGCCGAGAAGGGCAAGATCGTCAATCGCAAGATCTCGCTGGATCGGAAGAAGGGCAACCCGGCCGTGATGGTCGTCACCAACGACTGGCTCGGAGACGATGGAAAACCGATCATTGTCGAAACGACCCGGATCAGCATCTTCGCCAACCGCCTGTTCTCCTACGACATCACGTTCACCGCACACCGGGACACGGTCACCTTCGGTGACACCAAGGAAGGACTGTTTGGAATCCGCATGCGGAATGAACTGCGTGAAAGCCAGGGCGGCAAGGTGATCAACGCGGCCGGCAGTATCGGCACCAAGGCCTGCTGGGGTCGGGTCAGCAACTGGATCGATTACTACGGAACGGTCGACGGCAAGACGGTGGGCATGACGCTGTTTGACCACCCACTGAACTTCCGTCGTTCCCGGTACCACGTCCGCAACTACGGGCTGTTCACGATCAGCCCGTTCGGCGAACGGGCCTACACCGGTGGACAGCGACCGGCCAACCCGGCCCTGCTGACCCGTGGTGGCAAACTGAGACTCCGTTACGGACTCTATATTCACTCGGGCAACACCAAGCAGGCCAAGGTTGGTGCCACTTACCTCGACTATCTCAAGGTGTCCGGCGACGGCTTCGTGCTCCGATCTCCCGAGGAACCGGAATCGGTCACGGCATCTGGAGGTGACCAGTAGGAGTTGTCGAGAGTGCCACCGACCGGGTTCCGTCGCCCTTCGCGGGAACACCGGCAACCTCTATAATCGTCCCCTCGCGCCCCCGGCGGCGCCTCTCCAACCTCACTCCACAAACCACAGCACATCACAATGCTGCGTACCCACACATGTGGCGAACTTCGGGCCGACCACATCGGCCAAACCATTACACTCGGCGGATGGGTCCAGAATTATCGGGACCACCGGGGACTGGTTTTCATTGATCTCCGTGATCGCTACGGCATCACCCAGGTCGTCTTCAATCTCTCGCACGACGAGCAGATGCAGGCGGTTGCCCGGGCGCTGCGAAGCGAGGACGTGATCCAGGTCGAGGGCGAGGTGATCAGTCGATCGGAAAACGTGAACCCGAAGCTGGCCACCGGCGAGATCGAGATCAAGACGACCCGGCTGCATGTTTTCAGCAAGAGCAAGACGCCGCCGTTCGAACCCAGTTCCACCGAGTTGCCCAACGAGGAATTGCGGCTGAAGTACCGTTTCCTGGACCTCCGGCGAGACGCTCTCAAAAACACCCTGGTGATGCGACACAAGCTGACCAAGGCCGCTCGCGACTTTTTCGATTCGAACAACTTCCTGGAAATCGAAACACCGATGCTGGGCCGCAGCACTCCCGAGGGAGCACGTGACTACCTGGTCCCCAGCCGTGTGCATCCCGGCAGCTTCTTTGCCCTGCCCCAGAGTCCCCAGATCTACAAGCAGATCCTGATGATCGCCGGCTACGATCGTTACGTGCAGATGGCACGGTGTTTCCGGGACGAGGACCTGCGGGCCGACCGTCAACCGGAGTTCACCCAGATCGACGTCGAGATGGCCTTTGTCCAGCGCGACGACATTCTCGAGACCATCGATGGGCTGATGGCTCACCTGGTCAAGGAGGTCCGGAACGAAGAACTGGCCCTGCCGTTGCCACGGCTCGCCCACGCCGACGTGATGGAACGTTTCGGTACCGACAAACCCGACCTGCGATTCGACATGGAACTGGTCGATATCGGTGAGATCGCCGGGGCATGCGAATTCGGAGTGTTCAAGAACACGATCGAATCCGGTGGCCGTGTCCGCGGCCTGAATGCGCGCGGAGCCGCCGAGAGCTACAGCCGGAAGAAGATCGACGAGTTGACCGAATTCGTGGGCGACTACGGTGCGAAGGGCCTCGCATTTTTCCGGGTCGCCGACGGTGTCCTCGACTCGCCCATTGCCAAGTTCCTCGACCCCGAACACCACACGGCGATCATCGAAGCGTTTTCGGCCGAGCCGGGCGATCTGTTGTTCTTTGTCGCCGATTCCAACTCGGTGACATCCGCCGCACTGGCAGCACTCCGCAACCGTTTGGGCGCCGAACTGGAACTCTACAATCCCGACGAACTGAATATTGCCTGGGTGATTGATTTTCCGCTACTGGGATGGAACGAGGGCGAGGAACGCTGGGATGCCGAGCATCACCCGTTCTGCTTCCCGGTCGAGGAGGACATGGAATCTCTCACCAGCGATCCCGGTGCTGTACGAGCCCAGTCCTACGACCTGATCTGCAACGGCTACGAGGCCGGCAGTGGCAGCATTCGTATCCACGATCCACTCGTCCAGCAGCAGGTCTTCGATCTGCTGGGAATCGAGGCCGAGGAGGCCGAGATGAGATTCGGCTTCCTGCTGGAGGCACTACGTTACGGTGCACCACCGCACGGCGGCATCGCGCTGGGACTGGACCGCTGGGTCATGCTATTTGCCGGACACGACAACATCCGCGACGTGATTGCCTTCCCCAAGACACAGAAGGCCGCCGATCTGCTCAGCGGTGCACCCTCAACAGTCGACGACCACCAACTCCGTGATCTGTCGATCAAGACCGACCTGCCCGACCCCGTCACAACTTCCTGAAATGGCCCGGGGTCGACCGGGGAAACAGGACCGGATGAACCCATGCCGGCCAAGCACCCCCCACGCTATCTCGACAACCACGCCACCACGCGAACCGATCCGCGTGTGGTCGAAGCCATGCTGCCGTTCTTCAGTGAACGCTTCGGAAACGCGGCCAGCATCGGCCACTCTTTCGGTGAGGACGCCGCACGGGCCGTCGAAACCGCTCGACAGGAAGTCGCCAGCCTGGTGGGGGCACGGCCCGAGGAAGTCATTTTCACCAGTGGGGCAACCGAGGCCAACAACCTCGCTCTGAAGGGACTGCTGAGCACATCCGGCAATCGGCGTCACCTGGTCGTCTCGGACATCGAACATCCGTCGGTCCTCGATCCCGTCGCACGGTTGGCCCGGACTGGCTGCCGGGTGACTCGTGTCGGCTGCGACACGACCGGCCAGGTCGACCCCGCGGAAGTCGCCGCTGCGATTGAGCCGGACACGGCCCTGGTCAGTGTGATGTGGGCCAACAACGAGGTCGGCACCATCAATCCGGTCGCAGAAATCGCCGACCGCTGCGTCGACGCCGGGGTGGTCTTCCACACCGATGCCGTGCAAGCCGTCGGACGCATCCCGGTCAACTGCCGCAACGTGACCGCGGGGCTGCTGTCACTGTCGGCTCACAAGATCTACGGTCCCAAGGGGATCGGGGCCCTGGTCGTCCGACGGAGCTCACAACGGATTCGGCTTCTTCCGCAAATCGAAGGAGGTGGTCACGAAGCCCATCTCCGCAGTGGAACGCTGCCGGTGCCACTGATCGTTGGATTCGGAACCGCTTGCCGACTGGCGGCCGACGCCCTCGAATCCGAATCGGTCCGACTGGCCGGATTGGCCAAAACGCTGGCCGCGGGCATCGGGGAACGGCTCGAGGGAGTGCACATCAACGGGCACCCCGATGACAGACTTCCGGGAAACATGAACCTGGGATTTGAAGGTGTCGACGGTGATGCCCTGCAGGCTGGCCTGAAACGGATCGCCGTCAGCAGCGGGTCAGCTTGCACCACCGCCGATCCCGGCACCAGCCATGTGCTGGCAGCAATGGGAGTCCCCGAGACACTCAGCCGGGCCAGTCTTCGGTTTGGCCTGGGACGATTCAACACCGAGGACGACATTTTGGCAGCTATCGACGAGATCGTGGAGACCGTCGAGCGATTGCGGACTACAACCCGGCCGGGTTGAAAAAGACCGCCAGTTGACACGGTGGCCACGGCGGCACTACAGTCCCGCCGCTCCCCGATTCCGCCCGGAGATTCCCGGTGTCATCACCTCCCTCACAACGGTTGCCCAACTGGCACCAGGTTTGGGCTGTACTGGCCACGGGGCTGCCGCTGGCGATTCTGGCGGTTGGCTGCCTGAATGCACAACGGGTGCCCCCTGATACGGCGAGACGGCCGTCGCAGCAGGCTCCCGCACGCCCCACCATCGAACCCACCGGCGCTGCCGATAACAAGACGCCGTCCTCGTGGAAACCGTTGAAGACGGTCCGCAAGTGGAATTCGATCGTGCTGCATCACACGGCGACCGAAGCGGGAAGCGTCGCGTCGATCCATGCCAACCATCTGCAGCGAACAACCGCCGGAAAGCCGTGGCTGGGAATCGGGTACCACTTCGTGATCGGCAACGGGAAGGGCATGCCCGACGGTTACGTCGAACCGACATTCCGATGGCGCAACCAGTTGCAGGGTGCCCACGCTGGCCAGAAGGATCACAACCAGCACGGAATCGGAATCGCGCTGATCGGCAATTTCGAGAAACGGCCTCCCACCACCGCCCAACTGTCCTCGTTGCGACGGCTGATCGTGCACCTCCACAGCGTGTACGCAATCCCCGCCACCGGGCTCGTCGGTCACAGCGACATCAAGGCCACGGCGTGCCCGGGCAAGCTCTTCCCGCTGGCAAATCTGAAGACAGATCTCGCCAAGAACAAGATCACTCCTTGACCGCTTTCGCGGGAGCTTTCTTGACCGCCTTCGGATCGACAGGCGTGTCCTGGGGATAAACCAGTACTCGATCGTGAACCAGCACCACCAGGTCGGGCCGGTCGTCACCGGTGACATCGGCAACAATCGCCTCGCGAGGCTCGTTGCCACCACCACTCGCCCCACGAAACGCTTTCTGTTCGAAGACCCGGAAATCCAGGGCGTGGCGCAGTCCCTGGGCAGGCGAAAAATCCAGCAAGCTCACGCGGTGAGCTCGCCTGTCGATCGCCGCGACATCAACCCGACCGTCGCCATTGAGATCTCCGCTAACGGTT
>CEOQ01124138.1_pt1 | contig 10835 bp, 8 predicted proteins | sample 361351 | NCBI WGS metagenome assembly CEOQ01 (sample SAMEA2619907, study PRJEB7988) | marine metagenome | biome: marine biome (ENVO:00000447); feature: deep chlorophyll maximum layer (ENVO:xxxxxxxx); material: "saline water (ENVO:00002010), including plankton (ENVO:xxxxxxxx)" | depth 60 m | reverse complement strand
CTGGGAAATCGCCAACAGCCCCATGGGTGATCCACCACTGGCGCAGGCCTTTGAGCGGTCGGTGCGTCGCAGGCCTGACAATGCCCAGAATGGCAAGGCGCGCCGGGCAGCCCATGATGCCTGGTTCAAGGCCGGTGATGGTGTGCACCGTTATGATCAGGCGACGATTGACCGCCACCGCCTCGAGCTTGACTGTCTCGCCGTGCAACAGGCCGAGGGCTATCCCGATCCCACCGCACGGCTGCTTGCCACCGATGCCGGCAAGCGCAAGTTCCGGCTCAACGACTTCCGCGATTTCGGTGTCATGCCCGATGGCGGCGATCATTTGCGTCTGCAGGGCCATGCCGATGTGCTCGACCCTCGCTATACCGCACCTTCCAGTGATGCCATCACCCGTCAGGTCAAATATATCGAGGCGCTGGTCGAGCGGGTCTCGGAGGGTCTGGTCATTCATGCTGCCGACTTTGATAATCTCGACAAGCTCAAAGCTGGGGCGGTCTTGCCCAATAGTGCGCTTGATACTGATGAAGATATGTTTGAGCCGTTGGTAACCAGCAGCACTGTGGGACATTGGCGCGCGGAGCGCCGTTTGTCTGGTGATCCTGATGCTCACAGGCCATCACCCGCACCGTAACCCGGTTGATTGAACGCGGTCGGGCGGGGTTATTTTATTGCTCCCGGCTCAGTGGTTTTTGAAAGATTTTTCCGCTGCTTTCGTTTGTTTGTGTGAGAATGATAGTGTTCAATTCAAAGCTGAAAGGGTCTATTGTTGTCATCCATTAAACGATTGCTTGCGATTTCTGCCGGGGTCACGCTGGCTGTTTCCTCATGTAAGTCTGATTGGGGAAAGGCGGGTGACGAGTTCGAGGATGATGATGATCCCAATCGCACGACAGTGGTTGTTGATGATCCCGATGCCGAGGTTGATCTCGGTGTTGTGGATTTCAACGAATGGCGGCGGCAACGGGCTCAAAAAACGCTCCATGTGGCGGAGGAGCCGGATAGCCCCGATGAATTCCGTATGGCGGAAATTCGCGACAAGCTGAAGTCGATCGATCTTGGGCGTCGTCTTTTCAATGATCTGTCCGATACCCAGACCACCATGGGTGGAGGCAGCGCGTTGGAGATCACGGATGAGAGCGTTCTTGCTGCCTATCTCTATAACATTGATGCAGTCATTCTGCGTGATGACGCGCCGCCCGGTCGGTTGTTGCTACATGCGGCCCATGAATTACGTCATGCCTGGCAGGACCGCGCTGGTCTGATCAGTGATGGCAAGGACATGACCTTGCAGAACCATGCTGCCAACCTGTTTATGTCGGAAGCCGATGCCCGTGCATTTGCCGTGGCGGTGGCGTGGCAATTCAAGCAGGCTGGTGACAGCTCGGTCTGGGATGCTGCCAAGAACTTTCCGCCATACAGATTGTCGGTTGAGCGGTTTGAAGACCGGATGAAAACGCTGGAAATTCTCGACGGTACCGATCTGGCAAATTCGGATGATGGACTGCGCAGTGCCATGAATGCAGCCTATACCGCGTGGTTTGAGCCAGAGGATGTACGCGCTCCGTATGTTCAGGGCATCATTATTGACATACTTCGCAATGGCGGCAGCTGGTCTGGTGATGGCGATATGCCAACGGATATTGCCGGTCGCCTCGGTCGTCTGCCGGGTGAGGGGCTTGACGGCGCGGATAAGAGTTATCTTGGTGGTCTCGATATCGGATTGGCAAAGTTCTATGCCAAAAACAGTTTTCCAACGCTTGAGCAGTTGCGGAAACTGAAGGCGGCCGCTCAGGAAGCGGCGCTTGGGAATGCGGCCAATAACAACGAGGAACCAGCCTCTGTGCCGCAAACATCACCAGCCGTGACACGTCGGGCCATGCGTCCGTAGCGATGCACAAAATTTGTGCAAACAACATATTTGCCCTGAAATTAACGGCAGCAAGCCTTACTCATTGCATTGAACGCATGTCGGCTATGCAATATCACATGCCTTAAATTTGCGCACTTTCGTCAAGCGGGATTACCAGTGGTTGGCATCCGGACGGTCACCCTGATTGACCGTTCCCCATGAACGAAAGGCTCTCCCCATGGCACCAGTTCAGCAACCCCAAACGACGCCGGATGCTCCCCAATCCGGTAAATCCCGGACCGGACTGATTTTAGGTGGTCTCGCTGCCACTGCCGGCATTGCCGGTATCGGCGCGCTGGTGCTCTCAAGTGGTCCTGACACGCCTGCTCAGGATCGCACACCAATTGTCAGCGTCAATCCGCTGGCAGCCAACGCGCCGGTACAACAACTGGGTGATGCCGCGCCGGAAGGGTCGTGGCAGCGCGGTCTGGTGACCTTGTATAGCTTCACCAATCCTGTCGAGTTTCCGCCCCTGCGGATCGAGGCGGCGGATATTGAGACCGGGCGTTATACCTATCCGGGTGAGTTGACCATTGCCGGTGACCTGACCACACCGGGTGTCGAGATCACTGCCGGTGCCCTTACGGTCGATGGCTCGATCACAGCTGATCACGTGACCCTCGGTACCGATTTTGCCGCACCGGAACAGCGCGACCATCAGGTGATGATCATCAGTGGCCTCGATCATCGCGAATTCCTGATTGCCTTTGAACAGTATTACGCCCGTGGCGACCTGTCGGTTACCGGTGGTGTTAGCGGCGAAAACATTGCCCTGTCCGGTGGTCAGGTAGAGATCGGCGGCGATGTCAGCGGTGGTGTCACCATCACCGGTGCGACCGGTGAGGTCGCCCGTGCCTCGATGAAGCATGAATATTACGATGTCTACCGCTTCCCCGGCGACTGGCGCGACGGCGTACCAGCCGAAGCCTTCAACGAGAAAGAGCGCACACTCGCCCCTGCCGGTGATCAGCCGCAGGTGCGCATCGCCGGTCAGGTCGGCCCGACCGTAGTTCTGGAAGAGCGCGCGGCAGTGCCTGAAGTGGCGGCGACACCAGCCCAACTGCATCGATAACCAGATCAGACCAGACAGGACCCGGATATGCCTGAGAAAAAATACGTCACCGACATGTTCGATAACCCTGATCAGAAGTCACCTCGTGGCGGTCTGATCGCCGGTGGTCTGGTGGCGGTTGCTGGTATTGCCGGGATCGGTGCGCTGGTGCTGACCAGCGGGCCGGAGGCACCGCGTCAGGAGGCCGCCAATGATACTTCTGTATCCGTGGTTGATCCATCGGTGGTGGCGCCCGATGCACCGGTTTATGAACTCGGTGTCGGTGAGGATGGCGACTGGCGTCGCGGGACACAGACCCGTTTCGTGGTCGGTAATTCCAAGTCCCGCCCGGAAATTCAGATCCCGGCGGCGGATTTCGAGCCGGGCCGTTATCACTATGATGGTGATCTGGTCATCACCGGCGATTTCGCCCAACCCTATGTGGAGATTACTGCGGGCAGCATCACGGTCACCGGCAGCATCAATGCCGATAATGTCTGGCTGAACGGCATCGAGCAGGCAGCCGAGCGCAAGGAGCCGGACTTCCTGTTCATGGCGCGCGATACCATTGTCGTGCTCACCGGCTGGGAACATCATTACGAACGCGGCGATATCGCGGTGCGCGGCTCGGTCCGTGGCGACAATATCAACATGGTGGCTGGCGAGATCAGCATTGCCGGTGATGTGACGGGCGCGGTCACCCTCTCCGCATCCGGCGGCGAGGAGGCCGATGTGATCGTTGGTTCTGCCCATGGTCAGGTTATCGAAAGCCTCGGCGATTGGCGGAGCGATGCCATCACCCCGGACATGTACCGCGAGACGGTGCGCTATCCGCTGATGAAGCCGGATGAGGCAATCTCGATCACCGGCATGGTCGGCCCGGCGGTGGTGCAGCAATCCACCCGCGATCTCGCCCGCCAGATCGAACGCGATGCCTTTGCCGCCAGAATCCGCGAACGCCAACCGGCAGAAGATGGCGCAACCCCGCCCCGTCCGTGATTGCATGGGCCGATGGCCTCTATCAGCAGTTGTTGATATAAGTGCCTGATTCATCAAGCGCCGTGGCGCTTTCAAGCTGGGGGTGTATCGTCAATTTGCTTGATCCCGAAGGCATTGTTTCGTGGCCGTTGCCGCCGCTCGAAGTCCGGGACAGGTGATTTGACCAGGATACAGCACCGGAACCGCAGGATCAGATAATGTTGATGGGACTTCGCAAGCATCGGGATTTGCAACTGGCAATCGGTGCTCTGCTGTCTCTCGGTGCTTCTGCCTGTGGTCCCAGGCCGGATGATGCCAACCTCACCAATCAATCAGCGCAGACGCAGGATGCCGACCTTGTCGAGGCCTTGCGCAATGGCACTCTGTCCAGTTTTCGCAAGGGGCACGCCGAACAGTGCCTGACCATGCGCGAAGCGCCGTCGAATAATGTTGAGCAGCATCTGGCCCGGTATCGGGAAATCTTTCGCAGCAGCAGCCTCGGTGCGCGAACCGTTCAGGCGATTGAGGATCAGGGGGTCTCGATCTGTGATCCCTGCAGCGGCATTCTCTCCAGCGTGACCCAGGCTGGCGTGTTCCGCGGTGGTGACCGCACCATCGGGTATGGTGCGGGCCTGCGTGAGGGCGTGCGACAGGTAGCAATTGCCCATGAACTGCGCCACGCATGGCAGAACAGCCATGGTCTGCTGAACAGCTCCGGTCTGTCAAAAGAAGCGCGGGCTGCCCGTGTCTTCATGACCGAGGCTGACTCACGAACCTTTACCGTTGCCTGGTCATGGCAACAGAAACAGGTCGGCAATGCACTGCCATGGAATGCGGTAACCTCCATGTGGACCTACCAGCCGATTGCCGAGGCGTTTGAAAACCGGATGAATGAACGGCAGGCTGCCGGGCTGTCGACAAGCAGTGATCAGGCACTGTCGGATGCCATGGGGCATGCCTTCAAGGGCTGGTTTGCCGACCCACGTATTCGCGGCGGCTATATCGACGGTATTGAGGATCTGTATCGCAATGCCGGTGACAACTGGACCGGCGAGAATGCGTTACCGGCCAATTTTACTGACCGTCTTGGTGGTATTCCCCATTCGGATCTGCCGCGTGGCAGCAGCTATCTGAACCAGCAGGCGGTACGCGATGTGCTGGCGATTGTCCGCGCAGATGTGAACTTCAATCCCGATCCAATCCCGACCGGCCCCGGTATTGAACCGCCACGCCGACATCAGCGGCCTTCGACACCCGCCTGCGCCCTGCCTGCACCGGCATAGGCTTTTGTACCGGCGCTGACGGATGTGCTAGGTTGAGCAAGGGTAATCAAGGGGCTGGGCGATATTGGATAAGCAACAGGAAGCAGGTACAGGCGGAAAGTCGGGCATTGCCTGGCTGAGTCTTCTGGCCTTGCCGGTTATTGCCGTGGTCCTGCTGTTTGCGGCGGTGCTATTTTATCAGCCGATCATTCTGGATCCGCTCGGGTTTCAGGTCTGGGCCGCCCGGCCTTGGCTGATGCAGCCGATTGCCGTTGCCATGGGTGTGCTGGCGCTGCTTGCCCTGTTCCGCCTGCCATGGCGTCGTCGCTCACCGCAAACCACATGGGGCATGTTGCCCGCCGCCCTGATACTGCTGCTCGCCTGCGGTGTTGGCTATGGCGGTGCAACACTCAGCTATGGTGCCACGCCGTATACGCTGAACTATTGGCAGCTGGCCTATCTCAATTCGCTCAGTACGAATATGACGGCATCTGCGATGTCCTCGCTGTATGCGCGGGAATGTATCAATGAGCATTTGAGCGGGCTGCCGGATGACAACGCAGCCGGGGTGACGGATTTTGAGCGCTACCGGTCTGTCGTGCAATCAAATTGCGCCTGTCCGACGGCCAATGCTGCAGACAGTATCGCGCTCTGGATGCAGCGCGACCAAGCGCTCACACGCGGCGATCTGGCGCTCGACTGGCGGGTGGTGGATTGCGAACATATCGCGCTTGATGTCAGTTTCAATTCGGCTGCCGCTTGTGCCTATCTGATCTATCGGCGGGTTGATGCGCTCGATATCAGGCTGCAGCGTGGGGAGGTTGCACTGGATCCGGCAAGCAATCCCGATGGTATCCGCGAGTTCTGTTACCGCGATGATCTGCCAGACGCATTCTCCATGATTCATCCAGTGAGAACCCTGTCATGAGTACAAAGGCGCGTCCTGTCTGGCCCCGCCGGCTTCTGACCTTGGCCATATTGGCGGTAATTGTGGGCGGAAGTCTGTGGTCGATCCGCCAGCTGGCGCTGTATTGGGTCATTGAGCGCATAAACTATATGACCAATCTCCATGCGGATTATGAGGCCGTGGAGATGTTGGCGGGCAGGTTGTCCTATGAGGTGTATCTGGAGCGGCTGCCAACGGAAATGTATGATGCGGCTGATGGATCAGGGCGTGGCTATGATCATGCCGGGGCGCTGTATGACAGGCAGGTTGATGCCCTGTTGTATAATCGCGCCATGAATTTTGAAGTTTCAACATCGGCCCCTGATACCTACAGCCTGACGATTGAAATGCTGCGCGATCGTGATTGTGCGCCAGTGTTGAATGTCCTGCTCTATGAGGAGACCGATTTCAGCATGATCGGGCAGGTTGCGCGGCCAGCGCTGAGTGATTTGTTCCAGCCGCTTGATCTTGATTACAACTTTATCTCCGGTCCGCGACTTGCCGAATTGCAGGCGCTTTCGCTCGACGGTCAGGTGATTGATATTTCGACCGGTAATGATGCCGCACCGTTCGATGCTTGTGCTGCATTGCTTGACGGGCGCGGCCAAGCGCGCCGCAGTGGCCATAATCAGGAGCCGATCGAGGTTGTTGCCCGGTTCTCGGCTCTCGATGAGTTGCCGGGATCTGTGCGCGATCTCTGGGCGCATCTGGTCGAGAGAAAGCAGCGTTCCGGTCCGGCTCCGGTGCAATGACGGGCGTTCCCTGCCTGTTTATTTCACGCCGCTAATAAAAACCTTGCCGGAAATTGCGAAGTTCATGTTGCGGCGCAAAAAGCTGTTGGCGGAAAGCAAAAGCGCTGGCAGCCTCGAAATTGTGCTGGCGCGATTGCCAGCAGCTTTGCAACTCGAACGCAACCGACAACAGAAACTGATGAGGAGAGTGTTGATGCTAGTCACTGTATCACCCTTTAAGCCCTCCACCGGTTTCGGTTCGGTCCCATCCTCAGCGATAAAATATCGCCATTGACGATGGTTCCGGTCCGACCTGGAAGGCGAAACGACCAACCGGGTTTGGATTATCTCTTGGGCACCCAGTCAATATGCCCGCACCATAAGAGAGCTTCGGCAGCGTTCGGTTACTTACCGAATTTGCGATCATAACAATCAGTACAACAGGCCATTTCTGCGCCTGTGCGCCGGGTACATCTGTGCCCGGAATATGTCGCAAAACCGCTTTTCGAAAACCCATTCCCGGCCATGGAACAGCCCGCAAACTGCGCTCTGTATGACCCGTAAGGGTATCCATGGTCACGGTCGAGCCCGCGATCCCACACCGTTTTCCGGCCTTAGGAGCGGACAACTCCACGATAAGGCAGGTGCGGCATGGTTCGTGTTTAATCAATTATATTGACGACATATAGAATGGAGTACGGCCAGTCCCTTGATAAAAGTGCAGGCGGACCGGCCGTTAAAAATCATGAACGAGGATTTTCAAAACCAGAATACCAATACCGGCCAGCGTCGTGCGACCCACGACAAAGGCCGCCAATCGGCCCGGCTCTACGCCAGAACCTGGGCCTATTCATGGAACTACTGGCGCCGCCACCCGAAACTGGTGATAGGTGTTCTGGCAGCTTCCTGCCTGATGATCGCGGCTGATGCGATCTCGCCCTGGCTCGCCGGGCGGGTCGTCGATGCGATTACCGTGGAGAAGAGCTTTACCGCCGGTCTCTGGGGTGTCGCTGGCTATGTCGCCATCATGGCGATGTTCCATGCCTCGAAGCACGTGACGGAACAGTTATGGATCCGTCTGGCGCCGAAATGCATGGAACAGATCGTCAATGACGCGTTCCGCCGGGTCCAGCGTTTCTCCTCCGACTGGCATGCCAACAGCTTTGCCGGTGCGGTGGTGCGCAAGATCACCCGGGGCAAATGGGGTTTCGACCTGTATGGCGATACCCTGCTCTGGGGCGTGTTTCCGGCCTCGGTCATCCTGATCGGCTGCAGCGCCATGCTGTTGGTCCAGTGGTGGCAGGTCGGCCTGTTTGTGGCGGTGATGGGCAGTGTCTATGTCGGTGTCAGCATCCTGCTGGCGACCAACTGGATCGGTCCCGCCAACCAGAAACAGGTGGCACAGGACAGCAAGATCAGTGCCCTGCTCGCTGATGCGCTCAGCTGTAATGCCGTGGTCAAGGCCTTCGGGTCCGAGACGCGGGAGGATCAGCGGATCGCCAAGGCGGCGCGGCTCTGGCACCTCCGGGCGCGTCGCTCCTGGGGGCGGGCTGTCGGGTCAGGCGGCTTTCAGGGTGTCATGGTGACGGTCATGATGGCCGGTGCCCTGACGCTGGCGATGTGGCTCTGGCATACGGGTCAGGCCACGACCGGTGATGTGGTGGTGATCATGTCGACCATCCATGTGGTCAACGCCTATCTGCGCTTTGTCGGCCAGCATGCCGAACAGTTGCAGAAGTCGGTGAACGAGATGGAAGACATCATCAACTTCATGGATCAGGAGATTACCATCCGTGACGTACCGAACGCGCCGCCTTTCCAGGCCGCTGTCAATGACAGTCTGGACGGCGCTGCCAACGGTGCCCGCGGTGGTATCGCCGGTGGTATCGCCGGTGGTGGGCGAGGAGGCGATATCCGGTTCGAGAATGTCACCTTCCGCTATGGCGGGCAGAAACGCGCACTCTATCGCGACTTCAATCTGGAGATCGCACCGGGTGAGCGGATCGGTCTCGTCGGGCCTTCCGGTTCTGGCAAGTCGACCTTCGTGAAGCTGCTGCAACGGCTTTACGATCTGGATGAGGGGCGGATTCTGATCGATGGTCAGGATATCGCGCTGGTCCAGCAGTCGAGCCTCCGTCGGGCGCTGGCGATGGTGCCGCAGGAGCCGATCCTGTTCCACCGCTCGCTCGCCGAGAACATTGCCTATGGCCGGCCCGGTGCCAGCCGCAGTGCAATCGTCGAGGCGGCGAAGGAGGCACTGGCCCATGACTTCATCATGCGCCTGCCGGACGGGTATAATACCCTGGTCGGCGAGCGCGGCGTGAAGCTCTCGGGCGGGGAGCGGCAGCGGGTCGCCATTGCGCGGGCCCTGCTGGCCGATGCCCCGGTCCTGATCCTGGATGAAGCCACGGCGGCACTCGACAGTATCGCCGAGGCGGAAATCCAGCGGGCACTCGATCGCCTGATGGCCGGACGTACCACGCTCGTGGTCGCCCACCGTCTGGCAACGGTTCAGAACATGGACCGGATTCTGGTGTTCGATCAGGGTCGCATTGTCGAGGAAGGCAGCCATACCCAGCTGCTGCAACGTGAGGACGGCCATTATCGCGCCCTCTTCGCCGAGCAGGCGCTGGGCCTGATGGATGGCCTCGACGAGGCCCAGAAAGCCGCCCTGCTCGCCGCCAAGGAGGCGGGCATCCAGAGCGGCAAGGTCGCCAGACTAAACAACGGCGCCGCGTGATAAGGCGTGGTCGTTAAATTGAAAGCGGCTCCTTGCAAAAGGGGCCGCTTTTATTTTGAGTTTATCAGCGATGATAGCAAAATTTTGCTGTGAGATCCTGAAACTATAGACTGTTTATATATTTTTAGATTTATTTTTCTTATGTAGTCGTCAGTATGTGGTGGGAGTATTGTGATTTTGTTATTGCTATGCAAATATGTTATGCAGTATTTTGGTGAGATTGGAACCCAAAAACCAAGTCCATTTCCGTATATTATTTCAGCTATTGGTTGGCTTCCTATAATATAAGATTTATTGTTTTTTATAATAGGTGATATTCCAACAGACATTCGATTAAAAAGTTTGACCGTCATGCTGTTTTTTTGGCTTCTAGCTTGAACTTTTGCATTTTGCTGAATCCGTTTTTTGGTTTTTTCGCTCTTAATTTCGGCCTCTTCCAAATCGCTTATTTCAATGCCACTTTCTCTATCTGCTTGAATGCTATCATCAATAAATTTTTCATATACATTATCGGTTAAAAGATCATCAAAGGCCTCTGGTGCTCTTGATCGTTGTTGATACATAAATAAATCGAGTGATTTTTTTTGTTGGTCTGATATTTCTGGGGTCAGCCCTTTTTCCATATTTGGTATAATTATTTTATTGAATATGATGGAAATTTCGTCATCCAGCGTTGCAAATTCATGCTCTAAAGAGTGATCTTTATTTTCATGATCATCAATGTAAGAATTTAAATAATTTTGTGAAAATGCTTCTGTTATTGAATAATCTCTTATTTCATTTAATGCATCCCTTTTGTTCCATAAAAATATTTTTTCTGAATTATTTGTAAAATTTTTTAGCCAAAATTTGGGTATATAATGTTGTTTTTTAGGGGTATTCATTGTAAATTTACTTATTGCGAAGTTGGGATAAAGGGTTGTTCAGCAATTTTGCCTTCGGGCACTTTGATTCAAGCAGCACTCGTCAACGGTGTCACATTCTCTGCATCTGATGCCGCATCCCGCGCCAGTTCGAGTTCATAGCTTTTTTGCAGGTTCATCCAGAATTCGGGGGTGGTGCCGAGGGCGGCGGCGAGGCGGAGGGCGGTGTCGCCGGTGATGCCGCGATCGCCCTTGACGATGGCAGAGATGCGATTGCCCGGCACGCCGATATGTTTGGCGAGGGCATTGGCGCTGAGGTCCAGCGGTTCCAGAAACTCGGCATAGAGGATTT
>CEOQ01141667.1_pt1 | contig 10837 bp, 9 predicted proteins | sample 361351 | NCBI WGS metagenome assembly CEOQ01 (sample SAMEA2619907, study PRJEB7988) | marine metagenome | biome: marine biome (ENVO:00000447); feature: deep chlorophyll maximum layer (ENVO:xxxxxxxx); material: "saline water (ENVO:00002010), including plankton (ENVO:xxxxxxxx)" | depth 60 m | reverse complement strand
AATATCCATACGGTTCAGGATTAAACCGAACTAATTGGGAGATGGCTGTTCCGACTATTATTATGAATACCCCGCTTACAAAACTGGTGATTCTCCAACTAAAGTTATCCAGCCCATAAGCGAGTATTGGAGGGAATATTATTCCCCCAACGCCCAAGCCTAGCATAGCAAAACCGATCGCTTTTGATCTATTAGAGTTAAACCAGTTATTTATACTAGCCATTACTGACAAAAAACCGGGGGGATCCGCCCCTGTGGAAAGTATTAAAAAGAAAAGATAGAAGGTTAAGACGGAATTTGTTTGGCTAAGCAGCATAAAGCCTAACCCAAACATTATGAAAGCTAGGGTCATGACTGTGCGGGGTTCATATTTTTGTATCAAGTACCCAACAAGTGGCCCCATGCCGGCACTTTGAATTCTTGAAACAGCATATGCACCGGATAGCATTGTTCGACTCCACCCAAAGGTTTGCCGGATAGGCTCAAAGAAAAAGCCAAACCCGGTAAAAAATAACCCGCTGGAAAGAGCCATAGTAGCCATACCTGCTACTACAATCCACCATCCATAAAATACTTGATTGGGTCGGCGAATAAATTGACTCATGCTTTAATCGTAATACCAATATACGAAAGATCTAAAATTGCTGTGACCTTGTATGAGGGAGAATTAGGTTTTAGTGGATAAAATAACATTACAGGATGCTATCACTACAGCCATTATTCTGATAGCGATTTTATACGAGTCTGGCTATCACCGAGCAATGTTTTTTTGCAAATCCTATCATTCGAGGTATGAATTTAATGTAACAGGCCTATCAACCGTGTCTCTTTATTGCTAACTTAGTAGCCTACTTAAAACGCAATATATTCCCGTGTCGAGGAGTGCATGAATTTAGTTTAAGAAATTGATCATCCCAAAATTACCGTTGGATACTGATTCTGGATCTACACCTAACCATTTTTCTGCAATGGTCGAATAGGTAGTTCTAAAGTCATTGTTAAAGGCTAGGTCTCCCTCTACTTGATCTTTTTCATTTAATGACGGGTAGCGACCGTATAAACCGCCTTTGACATCACCCCCGATAACAAAAGCGACGCCGCCAGATCCATGATCGGTGCCTGCTCCATTATCTTTTATACGCCTTCCAAATTCAGAAAACAGGAAAATGATCGTATCTTTATCTTTTCCATGCTCTTTTAGATCGGACATGAAATCAGATAGTGCTATACTCAGTTCAGACCAAAGTTTTTGATGACTGGCTATTTCGCCAGAGTGAGTGTCGAAGCTTCCGTGTTGAGCATAGAACACTCTGGTACCGATATCTGCGAACATTACTTGAGCAATAGACTTTAAGCTTTGGGAAATGTCTGTGTTGGCGTATTCTACCGTTGATGAATACATTTTTGGGGCTCGTCTCAGTATGTCAGCTCCTTTCATTGCATCCATTCCGGTTTGCGAAAAAAAGTTTGCTATAGTGTCTTTGCCGATTCCGCCATACATTTGGCTGAAGGCGTTGAGAGCAATATTTCTTGATTCGTCATCTTCTATGTCAGGGAATAACCCATAGGTGTTTAAATCCCCAACTGATGCTACAGGTACATCCTTCGCAAATAGTGCTCTAGGAAGTCCGCGTCCAAAGTTGACTCCTGTGAGCACATTTTCTCCTCGAGGATCTAGCTCTCTTATAGCTCTCCCAAGCCATCCTTCAGTTCCCACTGATTTTGTTTCTCCAGTATGCCATATGTCCATAGCTCGAAAGTGAGAACGATTGGGTTCAGCATAACCGATTCCATTAATGATAGCTACGTTGCCATTTTCATAAAGATTTTTGAGTGGCGCCATGCTCGGATTGAATCCAATATAGTTGTCAATTGGTAAAACTTTATCTTGCGGTACATTTACAAAGGGTCTGTTATCGTAATACAGCTCATCCCCATATGGGATAATTGTATTTAGGGCATCGTTTCCTCCTGAGAGTTGAACAACTACCAAATTTTTAGCATTACTTTTAGTTACCATAATTCACTCCGATCTATGCCTTTAATTTATGTCGTAAATTTGTACTCTATGTCTGTTGCTTTCAGTAATATAAATTCTGTTGTGAGAATCTAGCTTTACTGACATTGGTGCCCAAAACAATTTTTCTATGTGAGAAGAGACTTCATGAGGATCATTAGTAAAATAATCAAGCTCTGTCTCAAGGTCAGAATTATTTCTGGCATCAGCTTCTTCGACATTGATTTCCAAAAAAGCTTGTGCCCATTTTGATTCTGTTGCCTGACCTCTTAAACTTTGAATTATTTGTCCGGATGGGTTCATGACTTTTACCCGCTCATTTCCCCAGTCAGCGATGTATATGTAATCATCTTTATCAACGCATACACTGGCCGGTCTGCGAAGTTGATGTTCTTCTCTTCCAGATTCTCCGTATGATGCTATGAAGGTTCCATCTGTACTGAATCTTTGGATTCTGTCGTTGTGCCAGTCAGCGATATACAAATCTCCATTAGGGGCGATCGTTATTCCCCAAGGTGAGTTCAGATTTTCCTCTCTGCTTCCAAGTTCACCAAAGGCACCTATGCTAGAACCCTCTTGTGATAAGACCTGAATTCTATGATTATGATGGTCCGATATATACACATTATTCTCGGTGTCCACGGCGATTCCTGCCGGGCCATCAAGGTTGATATCTTGCATTCCTGCATTGTCCCAAGTACGTATTAATTGTCCGGTTGTTTCAAAAAAACTTACTCTGTTTAAGTATTCGTCTGTCACGATAATGGTATCGTCGTTGGACTGCGTTATAGATGTCGGCCATATTAGATCACCTGGATCTTCTCCATAACCAGAAAAAGTACCATAATATTCTTCATCTATGTCGTATATAGTTACCCTAACGCCTCTTGTGTCACCGTCCAGAGAGCGACTGACCGTATATAATTTTTCATCTGATCCGATAACTGTGTCAGCTGGGAAGTAGAATCCTCTTCCCTCCATAGAGCATAATCCAACGGTGCGGTTGTAGCTTAGTTTGTCCGTGCTCATTTTGTGTTAAGCCCTTTGGTATTCGTGAGTTGCAGCAATTAGCCTGATTATTTCTTTGACTCTTCCTCTAAGGTCTGATGTCCTTTTGTCAGCGCTTTGAAATGCAACTTCATCAATAATTGATCTGGTTTCATTTTTTAAAGTTAAATATCCAAGCTCCTCCAGGCACCTAGTGACCAAATAATGTGGATCGACCTCACTAGAAATGTCGTTGCATATGTTATCTATGAGTTGGGTTACACCTTTGTAGGACTCGTTCCCAAGCTGTCCGCTAGAAAAATTCACTCTTTCAACTAAAGTTCCTGTGTCGACCCATTCTAGCCCTTCGTGCCAACCCTCTACAGAAGGAGGATTGTTTAATGCTTGCCCCATGAATTTCATTTGTTCAGACCGGTCTAGAATTTCTTTTCTAGGCCTGTCAAATTCACCGCTTATTCTTAATACTCCTGCTACAAGTTCTGCTGGGCTTTTAACTCGGTTGTACCAGCATGACTCGGATCTAAAGAATTCTGAATTGAAAAGAACTTCCAACATCGATTCTATGTTGTAGCCACTTTCAAAATAAGCATCAACCAATTCCTCTATGGCGTCATTATCGTACGGTTCTGTGTAAGGCCATTGAGGTACTGATGGTTCATCCCTAACAAAAAAACTATACATATGTCTGGCGATGAATCTAGCGGTTGATTTTTGCCTGACTATAACATCAATAATATCGTCGCCGTTGAAATTACCTGATTCACCAAGGAATGTTTTTGGACCGGAATCGTGGTCATGTTCTTTGAATTCGTAATGCCAAGCGAGCCGTCCATATGGCCAGATTGAATCTCTTTCTGCCCTTAAAGCCATGTATTCTGTATTTCCAATGGTCCATCCAGTAAAAGCTCTAGCAGTTTCCTTTATATCATCCTCACTGTAATTTCCAACTCCCATTGAGAACAGTTCGAGCAATTCTCTTCCATAATTTTCATTTATAGAGCCGTTGTGATTATCATTATTGTCTAACCAGGCTATCATTGCCGGGTCTTGAGAGATCTGCACCAATAATGTTTTGAAATTTCCTCTTCCATATGCCCTAAACATCCTGATCTGACGTACTAGAGCCAGGCCTTGGCTGATTTTCGGGTATCCCGTTGCGAAAATACCATGCCAAAAGAGGGCCATTTTTTCAGTGACAGGATCTTGGGTGCCTATCATCTTGTAGAGCCAGTATGCAGCAGGATTGTTTGATCCCATCATTGCAGAATGTTCGTGGTGGTATCGCCAGATTTTATCGTCTGGGATATTGTTTTCACCCTTGCTATTCAGCAACCTATTTACGGCTTGAGAGTATCCTTCAGATGCAAGGCTCTCAATATCCTTTTTAGTACCTCCGAAACCTGCCCTTCTCAGCAAATGTGCAACCTCTAATAATTTGTCAGTATCGGTACTAATAACCATGTTTCATCTCCATAATTACTTTTAATACACATTCGCGCACTGTTTGAATATATATACTATTAATAAATTGGATACATTTGTCCGCAATTATAAATAATATCCAATCCAATACCAAATCGTATGCCATATAAGGTATTTAGGGACAAATCACGGATTTAGATTTTGATCGGAGGTATAAGTGAATATGATTGGACTTCTGGGTGCTTCTCAGTACGAGCCTATAGTGGAAAATCTTGATGAAAGAACAATAGTGTCGACTCGATTTGGTGATGTCTCCGTCTTAAAGGGGAGAATTTCTGATAATACCGTTTTTTTTATAAGAAGATTTGGTTGGCACGACAATAAGGCGTCTGACGTGGTAAACCATGCAGCCCACACCTTAGCTTTTAGAATGCTAGGAGTTAGAAGAGTTATTACTTTGAATGGATTTGGAGGTGTAAATCATGACTTTAATGTTGGGGATTTAGTTGTTTATCATGACTACGTAAAAATGTTAGAGCGAGGGCCCACGACTATTTTTTTCGGTGAACAAAGATGGCCTCGAGCAAATATGACGGACCCATTTTGCACAGAAATTAGAGAAACGTTAATAAATTCTGCTAGATATAATAGTAATCGCAACTTACATACGATGGCTGTAAACATTTGCGTTCAGGGCCCACATAACGAGACCCCTGCTGAATTTGAAGCGTTCAGGCGCCTTGGTGCGGATATAGTAAGCACCGCTATATACCCAGAAGTGGTGTATTACCGTGAATTGGAAATGTGTTTTGCTGGCTTATCATGGATAACCGATTCAGGATCGGATAATGACGAAAAAAACTGGGTGCGAATTGGTGTTGACGAACTTAGTTCAATTGTCCGTGAAGCAATTAAAAATATTCCAGATGTTTCAAATTGCAGATGCCAAAGTACATGGATAGGGAATGAGAGCGATCACTACAATGACACAACTTCGTTGCCTTCGTGGTATTTGGATATAAGATAAATTGATCTTAACTGGGGAAAATATTAATTTAGGCTTTGGATAAAATTCTTTATGTGTGCCCCTATTTCAGTAGGGGATATCTCTTGTATGAAATGTCCCCCCTTAACAGTTACTTCTTTTTGATATTTCCAACTTCTGGCTGTTTCTCTCTGAGCACCTACAAGAATAGAGCCAGGGTCAGCATTGATAAATAGTTTAGGAATAGAGCTATCTTTTAAAAAATTTCCATATCTTTCAACTATTTCGACCACCTCTTGCGGTTCACCTTCGATTGGTATTTGCCGAGGCCATGTTAAGGTTGGTCTGCGATCTTCTCCCTCATGTAAATATGGTTTCAAATAAATATCCAAATCCTCTTTCGAGAGATTCCCATCATTTTTCAATATTCTTTCCACAAAAATATTTTTTTTTAGGATTAGTTCTTCTCCCGCATCTGACCTAAACGCTTGGAATATATTTCTTGCAACTTCTGGCCAGTCACTCCAGGTTTTGATGGGTTCTACAATAGCTTCCATATACACGATACTTTTTACCTTGTCTGGGTTCAAATAAGCCCAATTAAACCCCAAGGCGGATCCCCAGTCGTGCACTACTAATGTTGCTTTTGATAGACCTAGTTTATCGAGGAGTTCGTATAAATATGACGCATGTTCCACAAAAGTGTAACTATCAGGGCCCGAAGAGGCTAATTTGTCAGAGTCTCCCATGCCTATTAGGTCAGGTGCGATAATTCTTCCACATCCCTTCACTGAGGGGAATATGTTTCGCCATAAGTATGATGAAGTAGGATTTCCGTGCAAAAACACAATTGGATCACCTATGCCCTCATCGACGTAGGCCATATTTATCTTATTTATCAGGGCACATTTTTTTTTGAATGGGAACTTTATCTGTTTATCCTTAAACACTGTTCGGTGGCCCGTAATTTTGATTGATTCTTTATATGGTTATTCGTTTTCTTAGGTAGGTTTAATAAGAGACTTATCCGCTCGTATTGGAGCAAAAATTGTTAGTAGAGCAGCCATAAGGGTTAAGGCTCCTGCGAAATAATATACAGCTCCATATCCTCCAAATTTTTCAATCACTAGAACTCCGAGAAATGGGGATGCTGCACCTAAAATTCCGTTAAGTCCAAATATTAAGCCGACTGCGGCAGCTTCTGTGCCCGTACCTACGACGTCCAGAACTGCAGCTTGTATGACTTGATGAAGGGCAAAGCTGAATAATCCCATACCAGCGAAAACTAATAGGAGTAATATTCCCTCACCCGTAGCGACGGTGACTAATGAAAATATCGCTGCTAGAGCGAACCCGGGTACTAAAATTGATTTTCTCCCAAATTTATCCGATAGGAGACCTAGAACCGGGGCCGAAACGATACCCATTCCAGTCAGTAGGGAATAGTGAATTCCCGCACTTAAGTGAGTTTTGCCTAGAGTTTCTTCCAAGTAAAAGGGAGACCATGCGAAAACGGCATCTAGCCCAATGCCTCGTAAAATCGCAGCAGATACTAGGAGTAATACAACTGGATTTTTTATGACTTTCCAAGTGTTTTCAAGATGTGTTTTTATGTTTGACGGCGGGCTGTCTCCATATTTACCAATGTCTCGTAAGGACCACCAAACAATCACGCCTGTTATTAGGGCTGGGATGGAATATATGAAAAGTACACTCCTCCAAGAGGCAACCAGTCCTAAGAGGGCGGCGGCTATTACAGGCCCGGACACATTTCCCAAGTTTGCTCCGAATCCATGAATAGATATTGCCCAACCTCGCCTGTCTGGGAATACTTGAGATAAAGATGCGGTGGATGGTAGATGCCACAAAGCTCCCGGAATAGATACAAGAAAGGTGGTAATTAAAAGTGTGGGGAAGTTAGGAGACGCACCGACTAACAAGAAAAGTAATCCCGCTGCCACCATGCAACCAGTTAACATTAATCCCCAATATTTTTTCAGCATGTCCACTACCAATCCTCCACCAATGTTCACGATGCCGAATCCGGCAAATCTAAAAGCCATCACAATTGAGACCTGAAGGTTGGAAAGGCCGAAAAACGAGGCTATTGTCGGCATTAGGACAGGTATACCCTGATCGTATAGATGAGCAATCGCGTGTCCAAATGACATACTACCCAAAATGAAATTTCTGTTTTCAGGTATGTTAGTGCGTTCGTTTTGATTCATTAAGATAACGTTCTATCGGTTCTGTTTTTTTCTTATTTAGTTATACTCACTTCAGACATAGTATATGTTTTGATGAGTGTTATTTAGAAGCTGAAATTTGATTTTATATGTCTAATATAATCCAGTCATTGATTTTAAGAATAAAATTTCTTCAAGTTAGTTAATTTTCAGTTAAATTAGGAGTTTAATAATGGTTTCTCAGTTACGAATATACACTATCAATCGAGGGATGATGGATTCTTGGATTAATTTGTTCGAAGAGAAACTTAGACCTGGTCATGAGAAATACGGTATTTCAATTGAATCAACATGGGTAAATATGGATAAAACAGAATTCATATGGGTGCGATCCTTTGAGAGTTTGGACGATATACCTGTGAAAGAGAAGGAATATTATTCTTCTCCGGAAAGATTGGCGATAGGTGAGGAACCACAAAAGCATATTGCAAAAATAGAGGTTCGAACTATGAATAAATCAGTAATATCTTCTACAGATTAGCTTATATCTATGCGTATATGTGACTATTTTTATTTCCTTGATTCGCCATTGTTAGAGTTTGTGTAATAATCCATCATTGCGGAAAAAATTTTTAAAGAACAGGTGATGCCTCATGAAAATTACTGAAGTTATAGCTATACCGATGTCTGATCCGATACCAAGGGAAAGACAACATCGGACTGACCTAGGTACTAGAGTGAAAAGTGATGCTGTTTTAGTCATGGTCAAAACAGACGAGGGACTTACTGGTATTGGTGCTTCTCTGGGCAGTCCTCCAATTCTTTGTGCAGTGGTAGAACACGAGCTTGCTCCAGCTCTCATCGGAGAAAATCCTATGTATTCTGAAAGGTTGTACGAAAAAATGTACAACGGATCTCGGTGGAAGCCCGCTCTTGAACGCGGGCACGCACAGCCAGGAGACGGAAGAAGAGGGGTGACTATGGAGGCTATATCTGGTGTTGATATAGCAATATGGGATGTAAAATCTCAAATTATGGGTATTCCCGTTTATCAAGCTTTAGGTGCAACTAGAGATTCAGTTAGAGCATATGCTTCGGGAGGATGGGCACCTGGAGATGAAGCGGAAGAAGAGATGGGCGGATATGCTAAGAAAGGGTTTTCGGCTGTAAAAATGCGCGTAGTTGGTCGGGACGGGTTCTCAATTGAAAATACCATTAAACGTGTGACAGCGGCCCGTCGTGGTATTGGTCCTTCTGTTGAATTGATGTTAGATGCTCATGGGTCTCTTGATGTAACCACTGCCATCAGGTTGGCGAAACAATTAGAAAAATTTGATATAGCTTGGTTTGAAGAGCCTATTTCACCTGATGATCACCTTGGCTTGGCTGAAGTTAGACGTTCTACAATAATCCCAATAGCCACAGGTGAACGAGAATTTACCAGATTTGATTTTGATGATTTGTTTTTTCATAGGTCTGTTGATATAGCACAGCCTGACATTGCGCGGGCGGGCGGCTTTACGGAAATAAGGCGTATTGGAAGTATGGCCTCTGCAAAGGGGATACGTTTGGCTCCACATGCATGGGGTTCAGGGGTGTTATTTGCAGCCAGCATACATATGGCTATGTCGGCTCCTAACTGTCATATCCTCGAGGTCAGTCAGGGATATATGCCAATGATGTATGAGTTGTTTGAGGAACCTTACGATATAAGAGAAGGGGTCGTTTACGCTCCACAAAAACCGGGATTGGGGTTCACTTTAAGGGAGGAAGCATTAAAAAGATTTGAGTACATACCTGGGCCAGAATATATATTTTAAGCATTCTAATTCTTTTTAAATTTAGAGAAATTGATCTGAGTGAGGTCTGATATGCACTATAAGTTGAACGAATTTTCATCTGAATTTCGTAGTAGAGTAATCCATGATGGCCAAGGGGAGATACTTACAAAATCTTTTTTTAGGGATGTTTCCAAATTACCAGTCAACTTTGATATATGGGAGCTCGCACCGGGGGTGAGTGAAGGGATACATGTTCACGAAAATGAATCTTCACTGGAGGAGATTTATTACTTTATGGAAGGGGAAGGGATCATGTGGATTGATGAAGATACAGTCCCAATTGTAAAGGGGGATGTAATTTTGGCCCCCGCGGGTTCAAACCACGGAATTCAAAATACTGGATCCTTTCCATTGAAACTTGTTATTTTGTGGGGAGAACCAGTGTAAATTTGGTTTGATATTGGCTATAGTCGGTTTAACTTGTGGATGGGTGAGCCGTTACACACTAACCTAAATTGTCTAAATGAAAGGATTATGCACATGACAAAATTAAATGGAGCTTTATCCGGTACTAGAGTAATAGCGTGTTCAACAGCACAGGCAGGGACTGTTCCTTACACACTTATGGCGGATCTCGGTGCTGAAGTGATTAAAATAGAGGTTCCAGGGACTGGAGATAATTCAAGGCGTGCAGGCGAACTTAAAGGAGACATTAGTTCATTTTTTGAGACTAATAACCGAGGGGTGAAAAGTGTCACTTTGAATCTCAAACTTCCCGAGGCTCGAGAGATATTGTACAAGCTTGTGGAAACAGCTGAAATCTTCGGTCAAAATTTTCGTCCTGGGGCTGCAGAGCGATATGGGTTTGGGTATGAAGACCTTAGGAAAATAAATCCGGCTTTAGTTTATGCTTCAGTCTCTGCATACGGCCCGGATGGCCCGGATTCTGGATTGCCAGGAACGGATGCTGTAGGCCAGGCATTATCGGGAGTTACAGAAGCTTTTTCCGTACCCGGCCAACCAATGAGGACGGGCGTAGCGTCCGTCGCGGACGAGACTTGTGGGATTCTGACTTTTGGAGGAGTACTTGCTGCTTTGTTACATGCAAGGGCAACAGGTGTAGGGCAAAAGGTAGAAACCTCTTTAGTGGGCAGTGCTTTCAGACTGATGGGATGGACTATGACAACCGCAATGTGGAAGAATTCTGGTCCAATAACTGGAGCCAGAATCAATGGCACTCGTGAAAGAGCCGGCATAGCGGCGTGTTTCAACGATTGTGACGGCAAACCTTTAGCTATTCAGCTTGACCCTAGGAATTGGGAGCCAGCTTTAAAGATACTTGGGTTTTATGATTCCATGGAAAACAAAGGCTTGACTGACCTTGGGCTCGCCTTTGAATCTGAAGGCAACAAGAATCAGATACTTGATTCCTTATCTT
>CEOQ01131721.1_pt1 | contig 10840 bp, 9 predicted proteins | sample 361351 | NCBI WGS metagenome assembly CEOQ01 (sample SAMEA2619907, study PRJEB7988) | marine metagenome | biome: marine biome (ENVO:00000447); feature: deep chlorophyll maximum layer (ENVO:xxxxxxxx); material: "saline water (ENVO:00002010), including plankton (ENVO:xxxxxxxx)" | depth 60 m | reverse complement strand
TTTTTTGGTTGTCTCAATAAAATTTAAACTAATAAATAACTAGTTGTCATACCCCTTTAGGGGTTGACTACTGTTAAGGAAATCAAAACATCCAAAAAAAGAATTTACACCATATTTAATTTAAAATCTAATCAATTCTGAAATTATGGCGGAGAGAGGGGGATTCGAACCCCCGGTTCCGATATTACCAGAACACGAGCTTTCCAGGCCCGCCTATTAAACCACTCTAGCATCTCTCCTATTAAGGATTTTATTAGTATTCTGAAAGATGTTATTCTACCTCTCTATGAATATACCTCAAGTAAATGAATTAATATCTAAAGGGATCAAGGTCATTGATCCCCAGACTACATATATTGATAAATCAGTGAAAATAACTGGAAAAGGAATTGAGATACACCCCAATACATTCATAAAAGGGGAGACTGAAATCAACGATAACTGCACAATCGGTCCAAATTCTTTTCTGAATAACGCTAAAATTGATAGAAATGTAAAAATTACGTTTTCTCACGTTGAAGATAGTCACGTTGAAGATAACTGCACAATCGGTCCATATTCTAGGATTAGAAATAATTCTGAAATAGGTAAAAACGTTACCATAGGAAATTTTGCTGAAATTAAAGCGAGCACTATAGGAGAAAATTCCAGAATTAACCATTATTCGTATTTAGGAGATGCTTTTTTAGGTACTAATGTGAATATTGGGGCAGGCACAATTACCTGTAATTATGATGGAGAGAAAAAGAATAAGACATCTATAGGAGATAATTCTTTTATTGGGGCAGGTACAATGTTGATTGCTCCAATAAAAATTGGGAAAAATGCTAAGACTGGAGCGGGTTCGGTAGTAACTAAAAATGTTAATGATTTTGTAACGGTAGTTGGCAATCCGGCAAAAATATTGGATAATGCATAGACATTTATGACTGAATTAGAAGAACCTGGCCCGACGAAGCCAGAAAAACTTAATAGAAATAAAAGTTATATTAACTTTGCTGAGGTAAGTAATTGTTAACTTTAACTTTTCTGGTAATCATCTCAATATTTCTGTCTATTTTTATATTTTTAAATAGTTTCTTTAATAATACATCTACAAGATCTTTAGTTGTGCCAGATTCTGATGATGTTGAAGAATCAACTAAGAATGCCAAAGATATATCTAAAATATTGGTTGTTATTAGGTTTAATATACTGATATTAGCCCTAATTAATTCTTCTTTGCTAAGCGCCTTATTTGTAAATTATGAACTATTCAGTAGTAACTTTTTGCTGTTTATTTCTAGTTTATTAATCCTATTTGTATTTATTGGAGTGGTTTTTATTGCCTCTGAATTTATTCCAGAAAATCTATTAAAAAGATTCGCAATTTTTGCAAAATTAATAAGACCAATATCAATAAAAATTATTGATAGTATCTCTTTGAACGGAAATGCCAACGGAAATGCTGAAATGAATAACGAAAACTCTGATGAGATTGAAGTATTTGAGGCTGCAGGATTGTCTGTGGATCAAGACGAGATGAAGATGATTAAAGGTATTTTGAGAATGGATATAGTTAAAGTTAGAGAAATTATGAAGCCAAGAGTTGATTTAGTGACTATTGAGATTGATTCTAAATTTGATGAATTATCTGAACTAATTTCTGATAGTGGTTATTCAAAGATTCCTGTTATAGGAGACTCAATTGATGATGTTAAGGGCATAGTTTACGCAAAAGATGCCCTTAAAATTAACTTACAAGATAATAAGTCATTAAAAATTGATGAAATAATGAGACCTGCTATTTACGTGCCTGAGTCACAAAGCCTGGAGCAGTTATTATCAGAATTTCAAGATAATAGGACAAGAATAGCAATTGTCATGGATGAACACGGAGGTATATCAGGATTAGTAACTGTAACTGATCTTATAGAAGAGATAGTAGGTGAACTTGTAGATGAATTTGATCAACCTGACCCTTCTTTTTACAAGATTAATGATAATAATTTGATCGTAGACGCAAGAGTATCTATTTCAGATTTGAATGAAGAGATAGGTTCGTCCATACAAATAAATGGTTATGACACCATCGGTGGGTTGGTTTACAAGGAATTAGGGAAGATGCCTTCTGTAGGAGACAAAGTGAACTTTGAAGGTTTAGAGATAGTAGTTCAGTCAACTATTGGAAGAAGAATTGGGAAATTAAGAATTCGTACTATTACTAACTAACAAAAAAGAAACAACCCCAAAAAAGGGTTGTTTCTTTTTAAATTCTAAATTGGCTATTAAGGAGCTGCTTGTAATGCAGTTCCACCACCAATAACAATTACACCCATAGCACCGCCAGCCTCAAGAAGATGAGCGCCAGTAGGTAATCCTATTGTGCTTAGAGTAACTGAGAAAGCACCACCTGCACTTGCTGTAGCAGAACCAATCTCGATTCCACCAGCAGATATTGTGATACTTGCACCTGCTTTAAAACCAGCACCAGAAATAGTAGCACTAGTTCCTGCAACATCAGCTACAACGACTCCAGAAGCGCCGGCACCGTCTTTACCTGCAGGTCCAGGGATACCTGGAGCACCTGGTGATCCATCCTTACCATCCCTACCATCTGCACCATCTGATCCATCTATTCCAGCAGCACCTTGCGGTCCAGCAGCACCTTCAGGTCCTTGCGGTCCTTGGATACCTTGCGGTCCTTGCGGTCCTTGAATACCTTGCGAACCTGTTAGCCCACTTCCACAGGCAATCAGGCTAATCATTGCTATTATTGATATTGTAATGAGAAGACCTTTTTTCATTTGGCCCGTCCTCCCTATCGTTTTGTTTTAACTTTCAATATTAATTTATACTATTATCTCTCTTTAAGCTAAAAAAGAAAATAGTAATAGAAAGCCTTTTTTGCTTTATTATTCTATGCAATATTAGACTTGCCCAAACTAAGATGTCAAGTATTTTTAGGTCAAAGTTTTAATTTTTTAAAAAGATTGGTAGTATTTCTAATCGCTAGTAATAGTGGTATGCTATGCAAGTTATAAATAAGTATTACTACAATTTTTTAGATATTAATCGAGAAAAGCATTAAAAAAAACTTATAGTTTTAAAAAAATATTGCCCAAAATTAAATTATGCAAGAATTAAAAAGTAAAATAGCTAAGGATTTTCAAAATAATAGCAATGATAATGGATCAGCGTCGGTGCAGATTGCATTATTAACTTCAAGAATTCAAGGCTTAATAGAGCACTCTAATGAGCATAAGCATGACTATTCTGGTAAGAGAGGCTTGATTTCATTGGTTGAAAAAAGAAGAAAATTATTGTCGTACCTAAGAAGAAAAGATAATGCAAAATATCAAGAAGTAATTTCATCTCTTGGTCTTAGGCGATAATTCAATAAGTAAGTAAGTTAAGTAAAGTAAGAAAGAAAATAAATGACAAATAAATATGAGTTGGAGATGGGTGGAAGAGTTTTCGAGTTTGAGTTCGGAAAAATAGCTAATCTAGCAGACGGCGCAGTAACAATTAAGGTAGATGACACAGTTTTGTTGGTCACTGCGTGTGCAAGAGATGAGGCGATGGATGTAGACTTCCTTCCTTTGACGGTAGAAGTGCAAGAAAAATCTTATGCAGCAGGGAAAATGCCTGGTGGGTTTTTTAAAAGAGAAGGCAGGCCATCTGAGCAAGCCATACTTAATTGTAGGTTAGTGGATAGGCCTCTTAGGCCCCTTTTCCCAAAGAATTATCATAACGATACTCAGATAGCCATAACTGTTTTATCTACAGATTTAGAATTCCCTTATTCTTCATTAGGTATTTTAGGAGCATCAATGGCATTGATGGTTTCTAACATTCCATTTAATGAGCCAGTTGGGGCCTGTGAAATTGGATATGTAGATGGAGAACTTATAGTTAACCCTACATACGAACAGCTTGAATCAAGTGACTTGCAGTTAACTGTTGCTGGAACTTCAGAGGCAATTATGATGGTTGAGGCAGGAGCAAATTTTGTATCTGAGGAATTACTATTAGAGGCTCTAGAGTTAGCTCAAGAAAATAACATAAAAATGGCTGAATTACAGAAAAAAATAGCTAAAGAAATAGCCAAAGATAAAATTGTTGTTGAAGAGAGTGAATTAGAATCTGTTATTAGCCCTGAACTAATAGAATCATCATCTAAAAAAATTAATGATTTGTACGATAAAGGTCTTAGTAAATCTGATCTTTCAGAAGAAAAAAAGAAATTAATTGCCGAATTATCTGAAAAAATAGATAGTGAAGAGGATTCTGATCCGTTGTCTCAGATCAAAGATGAGATCTCATCTTTAGAAAAGGGTATTGTTAGGGAGCGTATTATTGAAAAAGGTATCAGGCCGGACAATAGAAAATCTGACCAGATAAGGGACCTTGAATCTGAAGTTGGAGTTTTGCCTAGAGTTCATGGCTCTTCAATCTTTAGAAGAGGTGAAACTCAAGCCCTAGGTACTGTGACATTAGCTTCTCTGAGCGAGAAACAGAAGTTGGATTTTTTATCTCCTATTACTGAGAAAAGATTTATGCTGCACTATAATTTTCCTCCATATTCAGTAGGTGAATCAGGGAGATTTATGACAAGTAGAAGAGAGCAGGGGCATGGAGCTTTGGCAGAGAGAGCAATTCAGCCTGTATTACCTAGTGAAGAAGATTGGCCTTATGCGATGAGAGTAGTATCTGATGTTCTAAGTTCAAATGGATCTACATCTATGGCAACAGTGTGCGCGGGCATACTTTCATTAATGGATGGCGGAGTGCCTATCAAAGAAACTGTAGCCGGAATAGCAATGGGATTGATTTTGAACCCTGATGGCAAATATGCAATCTTGACTGACATACAAGGATTAGAAGATCACTTAGGAGATATGGATTTTAAAGTTGCTGGTTCTCGTTCTGGAGTAACAGCTCTGCAGATGGATATTAAAGTTAAAGGGGTAACCCCTCAAATATTAAGTGAAGCCTTAGAGCAGGCAAAGAAAGCTAGATTAGAAATAATTGAACATATGGAATCAACACTGCCAGAACCTAGGGAAGAAGTAAGTGAGTATGCTCCTAAAACTGTGAAAATTAACATCCCTACAGATAAAATTGGAATGGTTATTGGAAGCGGAGGATCTACAATTAAAGAAATAGTAGCTGAATTTGATGTGACTATGGACATAAATGATGATGGAGAGGTCAGGATTGGCGGAATGTCTTCGGAAAATATAGAAGGTGCGAAAAATAAAGTAGAGCAAATAATTAAAGATGTTGAGGTAGGAGATGTGTACGATGGAAAGGTTGTGAAGTTGATGGATTTTGGCGCTTTTGTGAATATATTGCCTGGCAAAGATGGGTTAGTGCATATTAGTGAGATAAGCGAAGAAAGAGTAGATTCTGTTGAATCAGCCTTAGAAGAAGGTCAAGAAATCAAAGTAATTGTTAAACGAATTGATGATCAAAAAAGAATAGATTTATCAGCTAGAGTAGATGCTTATCTTTCCGGAGAATTGTCCTTAGAAGAAGCTAGTAAGCCTGATAAAAAAAGAGGTGGAGGCAATAAGTTTAGAGGTAGAGATTCTAATAGAAAAGAGATAAGGCGAGGTGGGAATAAACCTCCATCTTTGAGAAATTAAGCATTTTAATAATAGAATATTGAAATGATGAATGTACTTATAAATGGTTATTTGGGCAAAATGGGCCAAGCTGTTGTCAAAGCAATTAATGACTCAGATAAATTTAATTTGGTTTGTTGTGTAGATATAAATTCAGAAGCCTCAGATTCTAATTTTTCTAAATTAAGTGAAGTTAGGGAGGAAATTATTAGAGATACTCATTGCGTGATTGATTTTAGTAATGCTTCTGGTTTTATGGAGTCCGCTAAATTTTCTCTAAGCAATAGCATACCTTTCGTAAGTGGCTCCACTGGTTATTCCCAAGCAAATCTGGATGATATTAAGCATTTGGCAGATGAAAAGAAAGTAGGAGTTGCTCTTTGTTCAAATTTTTCAACAGGTGCTATATTAATGAGCCATATTGGATCAATCGCGGCAAAATTTTATGAATATGCTGAGTTGATCGAGAGTCATCATGAAAACAAGGTCGATGCCCCTAGTGGCACTTCAATATCAATTGCTGACGCAGTATCTGAAGGAAATCCAAATAGATTTAAAAAGGTTGATTCTGAGGTTAACAAGATAAGTAATACTAGAGGTGGAGATGGAGCTGGAGTGAATATTCATAGTTTGAGACTACCAGGAATAATAGCTAGGCACGAATTAATATTTGGTGCAAAGGGTGAAAATTTAACTATAATTCATAATTCTTCCGATAGAGAAAGTTTTATGCCTGGAGTACTTCTTGCTGTAGAGCATGTAGTCAAAAATAATGAATTTATAGTGGGACTTGAAAATATATTAGGATTATGACCAATAATAAATTTCCTTCAATATCAATCGTTGGGGCAACTGGAGCGGTTGGCAAAGTCTGTTTAGATATTTTAGCGGAAAGAAACTACCCTTTTGAGAAAATAAAACTTTTTGCATCAAAAAGGTCTATAGGAAAAAGAATATCTTACAAAGGAAATGACCTAATAGTTAATGAAGCAAATAAGAGTTCATTTGATGGATCTAATGTGGTTTTCATATCTGCTGATAGTCAAGTTAGTTTAGATCTTGCGCCTGCTGCTGTTAATAGTGGAGCTCTAGTTATTGACGACGGTTCAGCCTTTAGGATGAAAGAAAATGTCCCTTTGGTTGTTCCGGAAGTTAATGAAGAAGATATTAATTCTCATGAGGGTATTATTTCTATTCCTAATTGTACTACCACGCCTTTAGTAATGGCTCTTAGTCATTTAAGAAAAATATCTAATATAAAAAGAATACAGGCATCAACATATCAGGCAGTTTCTGGGAGCGGCTCCCTTGCTGTTTCTGAATTGAAGAATCAAACAGAAAACATTCTCAATAATGAAAAGATTTCTAAGTCTGTATATCCACATCAAATTGCTTTTTCTTTGATTCCTCAAGTTGATGATTTCTTAGAAGATGGCTATACCAAAGAAGAGCATAAAATGGTTAATGAGACAAGGAAGATTATGCATGATAATAACTTAAATATATCTGTAACATGCGTTAGAGTTCCTATTTTTTATTGCCATTCAGAATCAGTTTCAGTTGACTTTGAGGATGATATTGATATTCAAGAAATTGTGAATTTATTTTCTAATGCGGATGGAATTAAATTAATAAATGATGGCAAAAATGAAAATTATCCTACACCTAGTATGGTTGAAGGAAAGGATGATATTTTTATTGGAAGGATTAGAAAAGATCTTGGTAGCAGTAGAGGAGTAAATTTTTGGCTTGTATCGGATAATCTAAGAAAAGGAGCAGCTTTAAATGCGGTGCAAATTATGGAATCTGCTATTAAACTAGGCAAAATTCCTAATTTTGTTGGATAACTTTGTTTTCGAGCTCTTGATGTTATATATTCTCTGAAAAGAAAAACTATATTTATAAAATGATAACTAATGATAGATTAATAACGGCCATGATTACTCCATTTCAAAAAAATGGAGACGTAGATTACGATGCGGCAAAAAGGCTTGCAATTGCATTATCAAAATCTGGGAGTGATGGAATTTTAATAGGCGGGACAACTGGAGAATCCCCAACTTTGTCAGATGAAGAAAAGTTGAAGTTATTTAAAGAAGTAAAAGAATCAGTTGGAGATAATGCTAGAGTTATAGCAGGCACCACTGACAACAATAATTCTAAATCTATTGAATTATCAATAGAAGCTCAAAAATTGGGAGTTGATGCTTTATTGCTAACAGTTCCAGCGTATAATAAACCAACTCAGCAAGGTCTTATAGATCATTTTAATAAAATTGCTGATTCTGTTGATATACCTGGCATTTTGTACAATGTTCCGGGCAGGACATCTCTTAACATGACTGCAGAAACAACTCTAATCTTATCGTCTCATGAAAATATAGTGGGCATTAAGGAAGCATCTAGTGACTTAGGGCAGATCACAAGAATTATAAGTGAATCTTCTGATACAGACTTTAGAGTATGGAGCGGAAATGATGATGAAACATTTTCAATTATGGCTTTGGGGGGTTTTGGGATTGTGAGTGTAGCTTCTAATATTGTTGGAGTTCAAATTAAGAGAATGATGGGGTCAATCTTAGAAGGAAATATAGAATCAGCAGCTGATCAGCACAAAGAATTGCTTCCACTTTTTCAAGGGTTATTTTGGGTAACAAATCCAATACTGATAAAAAGAGCTTTGAACATCTCTGGATTCAATGTTGGTGGTTTAAGGCTGCCTATGAAAGACAGCGGAGAACTCGAAGAAGATTTTTCTAAAATGATATCTAGGTACGATATTGATGTTACCAAAACTTAATTAGATATTGTTTGGTCTCTTTTTGGGCCTGTCGAAATTATATCAATTTTAATTTCCAATTCTTTTTCAAGGTAATTCAAATATTTTTTAGCATTTTCTGGCAAGTCAGAATAATCTTTTATTCCAATGGTAGATTGATCCCATCCAGAAAGAGTGTCGTATTTGATTTTATTATCTATATTATTTAAAACTTTTATTTCTTTAATGCCATCTAAAACATCAAGTTTCATAATCGCAATTTTATTAAAACCATTTGTCATTATAGAGTGCTTGGCGGATTCAATATCAAACCATCCACACCTTCTTTCTCTGCCAGTGGTTGTTCCAAATTCATGACCTTTTTCCAGTAAATGCTTTGCTACAGGGTTTGATTTTTCGATTTCTGAAGGGAATGGACCCTCTCCTACACGAGTCGCGTAGGCTTTGAAAATTCCTATCGTATCTCTAATGTCTGAAGGCACCAATCCTGTTCCAGTTAATGCTCCTCCAATAGTCGAGTTTGAGGAGGTTACAAAGGGGTAAGAGCCATGATCTATATCTAATAATGCTCCCTGCGCACCTTCAAGTAAAACATTTTCATCTTTATCTAATAAATCTCTTAATAATTTTTGAGTTGATGTGATGTGACCACCTAATTTTTCTTCCCATTCTGGCCACTCAGCAATATTTTCCATTCTGTGCCCGCTTCGAGCAACCTTATCCATATAGGCTGGACCTATACCTCTTCCAGTAGTTCCTATTTTAAAATCACCTCTTGCCTTTTCTTGCTCTGAATCTTTTTCGATATGCCTCGGGAGTATTATGTGAGCTTTATCACTTATCATTAAGTTCTTTGGAGATACTTTTATGCCTACGTCTTTTAATTTATCTATTTCGTATAGGAGAACTTTTGGATCTATTACACAACCATTGCCAATTATACAGGTCACATTATCATGCAAAATTCCGGATGGTATTAGATGCAACTTGAATTCCCCAAGATCATTAATAACAGTGTGTCCAGCATTGTTTCCACCAGAAAATCTAACTACCGCTGAATACTTTGAAGCTAGCAGGTCTACTATCTTACCTTTTCCTTCGTCTCCCCATTGTCCTCCAATTATTACGTCAGCTGGCACTTTATCGGATATCCTTCTACTAAAATCACACCAAATTAGTTTAATTTATTAATAGTTTTTAGCCAAGATGAAATAAATTGGATAAAACTGTTGATATTTTGACCATCTGAAGGTATAGTTCTTTGCTGATCCAATTTTTTGAGGATCCCTGTTTTTGTTAATTTAATGAATCAGGTTTAACAACTGAATAAAAAGCGAATAATTACATCGAGAGATTTCTTGAACAAAGAAGTTTTTCTTGAACAAAAGTTGATTCTCTTAATGGGTTAAACTATTAAGGGCATATGGTGGATGCCTTGGCAATAAGGGCCGAAGAAGGGCGTAGCAAGTCTGCGATAAGCCTCGACTAGCTGTCTAGCAAGCTTAATCGGGGATTCCCGAATGTGGAAACACATCTTTTGAGATACAAGCACGTTTACGTGTTTGAGGTAAGTGGGGGAACTGAAACATCTAAGTACCCTGAGGAAAAAAAATCGAATGAGATTCCCGGAGTAGCGGTGAGCGAAATGGGAATAGCCTAAACTTTTAGATCTTAACGGGTTGGAGCCTTACGATCTAATTTGGTTGTAGGAGTCTATATGAGCATCTCCAAGTGCTCAGAAAAGTAAAAAATTATTCCTTTATAAGAATGAAGTTTGGAAAAACCAGCCATAGAGGGTGATAGCCCCGTATTTTAAAGAGGAGTAACTTTTCATAGATTTCCTGAGTACCACGGGACACGTGAAATCCTGTGGGAATCTGGGGAGACCACTCTCCAAGGCTAAATACCCTTATTGACCGATAGCGAACTAGTACCGTGAGGGAAAGGTGAAAAGAACCCCGAAAGGGGAGTGAAATAGAACTGAAACCGTATGCTTACAAGCCGTTGGAGCATTTATATGTGACAGCGTGCCTATTGAAGAATGAGCCGACGAGTTAATTTATATAGCAAGGTTAAGATATTAAGTATTGTAGCCGAAGCGAAAGCGAGTCTGAATAGGGCGTTTAGTTGTATGGATTAGACCCGAAACCGTGTGAGCTACCTATGGCCAGGCTGAAGCGGAAGTAACATTCCGTGGAGGGCCGAACCCATTTACGTTGCAAAGTGATGGGATGAGCTGTGGGTAGAGGTGAAATGCTAATCGAACACGGAGATAGCTGGTTCTCCCCGAAATGTATTTAGGTACAGCCTCAAGAATTAACTTGTGGAGGTAGAGCACTGGATGAGCTAGGGGGCGTAAGCTTACCAAACTTAACCAAACTCCGAATGCCACAAGGGTTATCTTGGGAGTGAGACAGTGAAGGATAAGCTCCATTGTCGAAAGGGAAACAGC
>CEOQ01075734.1_pt1 | contig 10848 bp, 11 predicted proteins | sample 361351 | NCBI WGS metagenome assembly CEOQ01 (sample SAMEA2619907, study PRJEB7988) | marine metagenome | biome: marine biome (ENVO:00000447); feature: deep chlorophyll maximum layer (ENVO:xxxxxxxx); material: "saline water (ENVO:00002010), including plankton (ENVO:xxxxxxxx)" | depth 60 m | reverse complement strand
TAGCAAAAGGGCTACTATATTTGTTATTTTTATCATTGGGTTAACGGCTGGCCCAGCAGTATCTTTATAAGGATCACCAACGGTATCTCCAGTAACAGCAGCTTTATGAGCGTCAGATCCTTTACCTCCATAATTACCATCCTCAATAAATTTTTTTGCATTATCCCACGCTCCTCCACCGGCAGTCATAGAAATAGCAACAAACAAACCAGTAACAATTACACCCAACAACATTGCGCCTACTGAGGATAATGCGGCTTCAATACCTGCAATAAAATAAATTATAATATACAAAACTATAGGAGATAAAACTGGCAACAATGAGGGAATAATCATTTCTCTAATTGCAGCAATGGTTAATAAATCGACTAATTTGCCATAATCAGGTTTTCTTTTTCTTTTCATAATTCCAGGTATTTTTTTAAACTGTCTTCTAACTTCTATTACAACAGCTCCACCAGCTCTTCCCACAGCTTGCATTGACATAGATCCAAATAAATATGGAAGCATTCCTCCGATTAATAAACCAATAACTACAAAAGGATTTGATAAATCAAAACTTACAGAAATATTTTCTAGTTGTGATCCGCTAACTTTTGAAAAAAATTTAATATCTTCAGTATAAGCGGCAAATAAAACTAAAGCCCCCAAACCTGCGGATCCTATAGCATATCCTTTGGTTACAGCTTTAGTTGTATTTCCAACCGCATCTAGAGCATCCGTTGTTTTTCTAACATTTTTTGGAAGATTTGACATTTCTGCAATACCACCCGCGTTATCAGTTACAGGACCGTAAGCATCAAGTGCAACCACCATACCAGCTAAAGCCAACATAGTTGTTACAGCAATAGCAATGCCAAATAATCCTGCAATATGATTCGTCAATAATATTCCTGAAACGATAATTAATGCTGGCAAAGCAGTGGCTTCTAATGAAACGGCCAGACCCTGAATTACGTTTGTGCCATGTCCTGTTATTGACGACCTAGCAACACTCTTTACCGGTCGAAATTTTGTACCAGTATAATATTCAGTAACCCAAATAATAAGTCCTGTAATAATTAAACCTATAACACCACATAAATAAAGACCAAATCCAGTAAACTCTGTATTTGAAAATGAATAAATATTTTTTAATCCTATAATTTTGTCTGTGATTGGATACAAAATTGCTAATGATAATAAAGCTGTAGCTATAAACCCTTTGTACAAAGCTCCCATAATATTTTTGCTATTTCCTAGTTTTACAAAAAAAGTTCCAATTATTGATGTAATTATGCAAGCTCCTCCAATTGCTAGCGGATAAATCATCATATTAATATTTTCAGTAAAGAATATTGAAGCTAATACCATGGTAGCAACTATTGTTACTGCGTATGTCTCAAATAAATCAGCGGCCATACCAGCGCAATCTCCTACATTATCCCCAACATTATCAGCAATTACTGCAGGATTTCTAGGATCATCCTCAGGTATTCCCGCCTCAACTTTACCAACTAAATCTGCACCTACATCGGCTCCCTTTGTAAATATACCACCGCCCAATCTTGCAAAAATTGAAATTAATGATGCTCCAAATCCTAATCCTACTAAAGCATTAATTATTTCTCTGTCATTAATGCTTAATTTAATTAAAAATAAATAATAAATTGAAATTGATAATAATGCTAATCCAGCTACCAACATTCCAGTAACAGCTCCTGATTTAAAACCAATATTCAATCCAGAAGCCAAACCTTTTCTTGAAGCTTCAGCTGTTCTTACATTTGCTTGGACTGAAACTAACATTCCAATATAACCTGCTGCACCAGATAATAATGCGCCAATAAAGTATCCTAAACCTACCCACACACCCAAGGCATAAGTGATTATAACTAATATAACTATACCGACTATACCTATAGTTTTATATTGACGATTTAAATATGCTCTTGCACCTTCTTGAATTGCGCTCGCAATTTCTTGCATTTTTGAATTTCCAGGACTTGCTGATAATATTTGAACGCCAACTACATAGCCGTAAACAATAGCTAATAATCCAGCAAGAATAATAATATAGAGTGTACCAATCATATTTCAAAATACTGTAAAAATTAAAAACGAAAACTGCCAAAAAATACCATAAAACGCAACTATAATCTTTGACACAATAGGATGGTTTATACAGCCTTGTGTCTACTAATATTAGAGACTTTGTCTAGAATTGCATTTAAAAAGCTCTTTTGAGTTTCAGGAACAAAGAAATCAGCCACTTTTAAATATTCATTAATTACAACTTTGGTTGGAGTTTTGTGCATGAACATAAATTCATATATAGCTGCCATAATCATTAATTTTAACATCAATTCAGTTTTATTTTCATTAATATCTTCCCTTAATTCGGTATCAATAATATCCTGGATAAGATCTTTTCTTTCAATGGTGCCATTTACAACATCTTTTATGAATTTTTTGTATCTATGTTTTGGAAAATTTAATTCACTCTGCTTATTTAAGTGATGTCCATACAATTTTTGTATTACAATCACCCTAGGATTTTGAAGAGCATCTTTTTCGCTCATTTGCGAAGACCTAAAATAGATAAAACTGCATTAGCTGCTTCCTGTCCTTTTTTTGAAGATCTAGCTATCCCTTGTTCCAAGTTTAAACAAGTAATGATACCATTTCCTATTGGTTTTTTATGGTCTATAGAAAGATTCATAATTGCATTTGTTGTAGCTGAAGAGATAAAATCAAAATGAGGGGTTTCTCCTTTAATTACACATCCTAAAGCAATAAAACCATCATATTTTTTAATATTTTTTGAAATAACCACAGGTATTTCAAAAACACCTGGAACTAGTATAAATTTATATTTTGCTTTTTTATCTAAAACACTACTTGTATGCAAACTTAATGTATTAGTTATTTTTTCGTAGTAATTTGCTGCAACAATTAAAATTTTAGGTTTCATTTTATAATCTCCTGTTTCACAATTTTAATACCATAACCATCTAAACCGATAACTTTCTTTTTTGACCTCGTAACTAATATCATATTTTTAACACCCACAGCTTTAATAATTTGAGCCCCTATTCCATAGTTTCTAATCAGTTTATCTTGGCCGCTTTTGTAAATTTTTTTATTTTTATATCCTCTTAAGGTTTCAGATACAGATTTAAGATTAGCATCTCTAATAAAAATTAAAACACAATCTTTGTAATTTTTAAAGTATTTAATGGTTTTATTAAATGAATTAGGAAGTTTTTCTCCTAAAAGGTAATTTTTAACTATGTTAGATGAAATTACTCTAACTCTAGGATTTTTATTTGATTTAATTTTACCTTTTATTAATGCAAAGTTTTCTGATCCATCTAGTAGATTTTCAAAAATTTTTATACTGTATTTTTGATCTTTAATTTTTATAAAAGATGATTTTTTAAATTTTATTAATTTTTCTTTATTTAATCTATATGCTATAAGATCTTCAATTTTTCCCATTCTTAATCTATGTTTTTTAATAAAATTAAATAATTGCTTGCCTTTAGCCATGGTGCCGTCATCATTCATTATTTCACAAATTACAGCTGAGGAACCACAATTTGCCAATTTTGATACATCAACGGATGCTTCTGTATGTCCAGCTCTAACTAAAACTCCACCGTCTTTTGAAACTATTGGAAAAACATGACCTGGAGAAACAATATCTTTTGGTGTTACATTTTTTTTAATTGCTGTTTTAATTGTTTGGGCTCTATCATGCGCAGATATACCTGTAGTGACTCCTTTTTTAGCTTCAATCGAAATCGTAAAAGCAGTTTGTGTTCTAGAATTATTACTTGGCGACATTAATGAGAGATTAAGTTTATTTACTTGAGCTCTGCTTAAAGCCAAACATATAAGTCCCCTTCCATATTTAGCCATAAAATTTATTGAATTTGGAGTGGCTTTTGAAGCAGGTATTATAAGATCGCCTTCGTTTTCTCTACCCTCATCATCAACCAAAACAAACATTTTTCCACGTTTAGCATCTCTTACAATATCTTTAATCTTAGAAAATTTTTTCATATCAAGCATTCTTATATTTGCTCAGAACGTCATATTCAACATTGACTATGTCTCCTTTTCTAAGCTTTATTAAATTCGTGTACTTGAGAGTTTGAGGAATAACAGCAACTCTAAATATTTTTTTAAATTTTTTTGCAATAGTTAACGAAACTCCATTAATTGCAATAGATCCTTTTTCAATGATGTATTTTTTATATTTTTTTGATAAAGCAAAATCAATAAACCAAGATTTACCAATAATATTTATTTTTTTTACCATTGATGTTGTATCAACATGGCCTTGAACAAAATGACCAGAGATTCGATCTCCATATTTCAATGATTTTTCAAAATTCACAATCGAATTTTTATTTAGAAATTTAAAGTTAGTTCTATTAATTGTTTCCTTGGATATATAAAAGTTACTAATTTTTTTATTAAAACTTTCTAATGTTAAGCAAGCTCCTGAACAACATATGGATGATCCTATTTCAACTTTTGTAAATTTAATATTAGATCTAATAGATACGTAAAACTCATTTTTATATTTTTTGATTTTAAAGATTTTTCCAGTAAATTTTATTATACCATTAAACATATTAAATTTTATATCTAATCAGTTTATCTCCGAATAAGTTAACTTTTATATCCACGTGTTTTTTATTTTTTACATATGATTTTAAAAGTTTTTTTATATTATTTTTTCCATGTCGATTAACATTTTTATTAGAAATAAATAAATAAAAATCGTCAACAAGTTTATATTTAAAAAAATTACTACTTAATTTTAAGCCACTTTCCAAAAGGATTCTTGAAAAACCGAGCCTTTTAACTTTTAAAAGAATTTTTTTCAAATCAAAGTTTTCATCTGAACATAATGGTTCTCTAAGCAATTTAATATTCATTTTTTTCAGAATCTTAATTTTCTTTTTTTTTATTTTATTATAAAAAATTATTGTACGATATTTTTTAGCTAATTGTATTATATTATAATTAATAGGAATATTAAGACCACTATCTAAAATAATTCTAGCTGGTGATCTTTTTTTTAAACCTGGAATTCTACACGTAAATCTAGGATTGTCATCTATAACAGTAGATGAGCTTGATAAAATACAATCATGATTATACCTCAAGAGATGTGCTCTTGATCTTGAAAAATGGTTAGTTATATTTTTATTTTTTCTATTATTAAGATAATAATCTTTTGAAGCGGCAAGTTTGCATGTAACAAAAGGAAGTTTTTTTGTCTTAAATTTAATATAACTTCTATAAAAATTATTAACCTCAGATGATATTATATTTGTAAATGTTGATATTTTATTTCTTTTTAAAATAGTTAAAGATTTATTATAGGTTCTTATATCCGGATCTTTTATTGAAAAAAAAACTTTTTTAATTTTTTTATTTATAATTTTATTAACACAAGGACTGGTTTTTCCGTAATGAGAGCATGGTTCCAAAGTAGAATAAAGTGATACTTTTTTATCTTTTTTTTTTATTTTTTTTAGTGCATTAGATTCTGCATGAGGTCTACCATTAAAACTTGTTGAAGCAGCAGAAATTAAACTGTTATTTTTAACAATCACGCAGCCAACAGCTGGATTTGTGCGCGTTTTGCCTAGAACTTTATTTGCTTGCATTAATGCAAGCGTCATAAAATATTTACTTTTTGGATTTTCCATCTAATTCTTCGATATATTCTCCAAATTGGCCAACTTCCTTGAAATTAGTATATACCGAGGCATATCTTACATATGCTATTTTATCTAGCCCTTGAAGTGAATCCATTACTTTTTTTCCTATTACACTAGATTGGACTTCTGTTTGACCTAATTCCTCTAACTCTCTAGTTATTTTTGAGACAACTTTTTCAATAGTTTCTTGATCTATTGGCCTTTTTTTTAGAGCTGTAAAGAAAGATTTAGCTAATTTTTCTCGATCAAAAGGAGTTCTTCGACCATTTTTTTTAATAACAGTAAGCTCCCTTATTTGAACTCTTTCAAAAGTAGTAAACCTCATGCCTCCATTACAGGTACATACTCTTCTTCTTCTAATAGCAGTTCCATCTTCAGTGGGTCTAGAATCAACCACTGAAGTATCTTTTTCTCTACAAAAAGGACAAAGCATATTTTATTTCCTATTTAAATGTTTATATATTGGAAATCTGGAACACAGTTCCACAACTTCCTTTCTAACTTCGTTTTCAACTTCTGTATTATTATCTTTATTCTTTTCTAATCCTTTAATAACTTTAGTTATTAAATTTCCAACAATTTTAAATTCATTTAATCCAAATCCTCTAGTGGTAGCTGCTTGACTTCCCAATCTTATTCCGGAAGTAATAGTAGGTTTTGCTGTATCAAAAGGTATTCCATTTTTATTACACGTAATATTTGCCTTACATAAACTCGTTTCTGCATCTTTTCCAGTAACATTAAAAGGTCGTAAATCTACAAGCATTAAATGAGTATCTGTACCACCAGAAAATATTTTAAAGCCATTATTTTTTAAAGTTTCTGATAAAATTTTTGCATTATCCAAAACTGATTTAATATATTCTTTAAAACTTGGTTGCAAAGCTTCATGGAAAGCTACAGCCTTAGCAGCTATTATATGCATTAAAGGACCGCCTTGATATCCAGGAAAAACGGCTGAATTAATTTTTTTAAAAATATCTTCATTGTTAGTTAAAATTATTCCACCTCTCGCACCTCTTAAAACCTTATGAGTAGTTGAAGTAACCACGTCTGCATAATCAATGGGATTAGGATAACCTTTGCCAGCAACTAAGCCAGAAAAGTGTGCCATATCCACCATCAGGTAAGCATTTACCTGTTCAGCAATTTTTTTAAATCTTTTAAAATCGATAATTCTTGAATATGCACTTCCGCCTGCAATTATTAGTTTCGGTTTATGTTTATTTGCTAACTCTTCAACATTATCATAATCAATTAATCCAGATTCTTTGTTAACTTCATAATGAAATGCATTAAGCCATTTACCTGACAAAGCCACTTTTGCACCATGGGTTAAATGGCCTCCAGAATTTAGACTCATTCCAAGTATTGGATCACCCGGTTTCAAAAGTGCCAGATATACAGCTCCGTTAGCTTGAGCTCCTGAGTGCGGTTGAACATTTGCAAATTTACAGTTATATAACTTTTTAACTCTTTGAAGAGCTAAATCTTCTGCTTTATCAACAAACTCACAGCCCCCATAATATCTTTTGGAAGGATAACCTTCGGCATATTTATTTGTCATTATTGAACCTTGCGCATCAAGAACAGCTTTAGAAACAATGTTTTCAGAAGCTATTAATTCAATATGTTGTTGTTGTCTTTCTAATTCTTGTTTTATTGAATTATATAAATCTGGATCTGATGTAGATAAATCGTTATCAAAAAAATTATGATAACTATCAGATAAATAATTGTTTACTTTTGTCATTAAAATTATATTTTCTTTATTCTTCTTAAATGTCTTCCTTTTTCAAAATCTGTGTTAATAAATGCGGTAACAAATTTTAAAGCGTTATTTTTTTTTGTAAATCTTGATCCAATAGCAATAACATTTGCATTATTATGTTTTCTGCTTAGTTTTGTGTTTTTGATATTGTAGCATAAGGCAGCTCTTATATTTTTGTGTCTATTCGCAGCAATACTCATACCTACTCCTGATCCACAAACCAAAATTCCAAATTGTTTGTTGTTTCTTTTCATTTTTTTAGATAGACGATGTGCAAAATCAGGATAATCAACTGAGTTTTTACTATATGTGCCTAGATCCATTACTTTTTTTCTCTTTTTAATTAAAAAATTTTTAATCTCTTCCTTTAATTTAAAACCAGCATGATCTGATGCTAAAATAATGTTTTTCACTTTTATTTTTTTATCTTTTGACACATCTAATGTTAAATTAACACTACATATATTATAGCATTATAGTACATACCACAATATTTTGATTTAATTTTAATTTTAACTAGTTGAATTTATAGTCTGGCAAACAAGCCACTAAATGGACTCTATTTTCTTCTCCACCATTGAAGGCGTTATGATATTTAATATTATTAGTAATATAAACAGAGCCATTGGCAGGAAGATGCTTAGCCACATTCTCTATAACCATAATGCATCCAGGATTTGTAATAATTGGTATATGAAGTCTAGGCTCCGGATCTCTGTGCCAGCTTAATGTAGATCTCGGTTGTTTTAATAAAATTCTTACTCTTCCAAGTTTAAATTTTTTAGACAATTTTTCGTAAACTTCTTTAAAATAAGTTTTTTCAAAATCTTTAACGAACTCAGTATAGGCTCTTTCATCAATCACTTGATCTCGTGTAGATTCTTTGCCTGTATGATCTGGTTTTGTCCAATACACTCCTCTAGCGTAACTTCCTTTTATTGAATCTGGATTTCCAGGAATTTGATTTAAACAAATTGCGCCAAAATTACTAATACCACCAGCATCATCATATTTTTTTATTTTTAAAACTTCTATTAATGCTTGTTGAAGTTTTTTAGGATCAAATTTTAGATCCTGGATAGTGTGAAAATCATTTAAATTTGTCATATAAAAATTATAATATACAGTATTTAACTTATTATATGTATACTAGATAGGTTGGTTTTGTCGCAATAGAATAATAATTAATTATAATATAAACTTATAAATTGAAATGAGAATAGTTATCATATGAAGAATATTGGCTCATATCCAGCCGTAAGATTAAGAAGAAACAGAAAGTCTGAATGGTCTAGAAGATTAGTTAGTGAAAACGATTTGTCAGCTAATGACTTGATTTGGCCGCTATTTATTAGAGAAGGAAAAAATATTAAAGAACCTCTAAAAACAATGCCAGGGGTTTATAGATACTCGCTAGATAAACTAGAAAGTGTTGTTGAAAAAGCTATTAGCAAAAAAATTCCTATGATTGCATTATTTCCAAATACCCCAAACAATAAAAAAAATGCCAAAGGCTCTGAAGCGCTAAACAAAAACAACCTTGTTTGCAAGGCATTAAGATTAATAAAAAAAAATTATAATGAAATAGGTTTAATGTGTGATGTTGCACTAGATCCTTATACAAATCATGGTCACGACGGAATTTTAAAAAAAGATTACGTTGATAATGACGAAACTATAAAAATTTTAATTAAGCAATCTCTTTTACAAGCTGAAATGGGTTGTGACGTAATAGCCCCTTCGGACATGATGGATGGAAGAGTTGGAGAGATAAGAAAAGCTTTAGATAAAAATGGTTATAAGTTAGTTCAAATTTTATCATACGCGGTTAAGTATGCTTCCAATTTTTATGGGCCATTTAGAGATGCGGTTGGATCAAAAAAATCTTTAAGGGGTAATAAAAAAAACTATCAAATGGATTTTAAAAATATTAATGAATCTCTTAGAGAAGTAGCCTTAGATATAAGCGAAGGGGCAGATTTTGTTATGGTAAAACCCGGAATGCCGTATCTTGATGTGATTAAAATTATCAAAGATAATTTTAAAATACCTGTATTTGCGTATCAGGTATCAGGTGAATACAGTCTTATCATGAATGGAATTAAAAATAAAATAATCAATGAAAATGCAATTTATGAAAGTTTGATAGCATTTAAAAGAGCTGGAGCATCTGCTGTGGTAACCTATTTTGCTGATAGAATTGCTATTAAAAAAAAATAAAAATCTTATTTATTTATACTATAATATTTTTCTAAAATACTTCTCGATAGAGGTAATTTAATTTTGTTGGGAAACAAAAAATTTTCAATCAACAATGATTTGTTAAAAAATAAAGCTTCTTTAATATCAGAATTAGTATAATTATCACTATTACGAAGGTATACTGAAGGTATTTTAAAGTTTTTATTATTTATTTTAATAAAATCACTGTCTTTTTTAAATATAGTTTCAAAACCTAAATTATTTATAAGTGATAATTCCCAAAACAAATATAGTTTAATCCAGTTCTCATCATTTAATTTGTTAATAAAAATTTCATACGAATTATATATTTTTTTATTTATCTGATTATCTGGCAATAATATTTTTAAAATAGATGATGCAGATAAAATGCAAATTGATCTTTTTTTATCATCAAAATATACAGGAGAAATTGCTTTTAAAAGCTCAACATTAAAATACCCCAGTTTATTTTCATTTTTTGATTTCCAATTTAATAAAATTTTATTTCCAATTTGAAATATTTTCTTTTGTTTTCTAGAAGAGCCTCCGTAAACAATTCCTGAATATTTTCCATGATCTAAAGTAAATGTTTCAATAATAATTGAATTTTCATCAAAATTATTCTTAGATAACAAATATCCTTCGTCTTGCCATAGCATAAGAAGATTAAATAATTTTTTTTCCGGTTAATAAATTTCCTGCTGCATTAAGTTCAGCTTCTTGTTTAGAGCTGCCTTCACCAATAAATTGTTTTGTACCTTCAATAATAACTCCAATTTTAAATGTGGGACTATGTTTAGGACCTTTTCTATTTAATAATTTATATACAGGCAGTTTTTTAAAATGTTTTAAAGAATATTCTTGAAGTTTAGTTTTTGAATCAAGGACAGTTACATTTGATTTTTTTATATTATTATTCCACAATTCCATAACAATTTTATTTGTAACTGAAAAATCTTGATCGATGTATATAGCTCCAATCAATGCCTCGCATAAATCACTAAGTATTTTTTTATCGTTTAATGTAATTTTATATTTAGAATTTCCCAAAACTATAAGATCTTGAAGTCCTATCGACCAAGCTATATTAGCGCATGTCTCACGATTTACCAATTTAGCAAATCTTTTGTC
>CEOQ01059778.1_pt1 | contig 10849 bp, 8 predicted proteins | sample 361351 | NCBI WGS metagenome assembly CEOQ01 (sample SAMEA2619907, study PRJEB7988) | marine metagenome | biome: marine biome (ENVO:00000447); feature: deep chlorophyll maximum layer (ENVO:xxxxxxxx); material: "saline water (ENVO:00002010), including plankton (ENVO:xxxxxxxx)" | depth 60 m | reverse complement strand
AGGTTTCGCAAAGTAGCCAGTTATTTCTCCACCTAAAAAAATCGGGAAACTCAGATTTTCTTCCCATTTGAAAAGAGTTTTTGAGTCAGGAATTTCCTCTAGTTTGAATTTTCCTTTTCCTTCGACAAGACCGTTATGGCTAATTGCCATTATTTCATTAGGAATCCATTCAGTTATTTCCATCTTGTCTGTCGTTCTAAGTGGTCCAACATGCGTCTCGCAATCGAAAGTCACTCCTAAACCTTCAACATGACCAGAAGTGATATTTATTTTTGAAGCATCCATCATCCAGTTCACATGGGTCTTGATATCTGAAATATTTTCCCAAACATGCTGAACTGAGGCATTTATCTCAATTTCTAGTTTGATATGAACCATTGTTAATTATGCCGATTTTTTGCTAGTAAAGCAGTTGCCTTTAACCTGAGAGAGTGGATATTTATCTCGATCATGCCGCTAGCACACCTGTGCGAGAAGAGGTGATTCAGGCAATGTTGCCTTGGCTTTCAGAACACCCGGGCAATCCTTCTGGATCGCATCGGCTAGCACGCGAAGCAAGAAGAGCTATAGATGACGCACGAGACAATGTAGCTGCCTTGGTAGGGGCAGATCCTGGCAATGTAATTTTTACCAGCGGGGGAACCGAATCAGATAATTTGGCGATAGACGGAGTACTTGGTGCCAAAGGTGGACAAGCAGTATGTTCTGCAACTGAACATCCAGCAGTTCTAGAACCGGTTAGAGATTCTGGTGGAATGATTGTGCCGACAGATGAAACAGGAAGGATAGATCTTGAAAATTTAGCTGCCCTTTTGGATTCAATAGCCAATATTTCTTTGGTTTCAATCATGATGGCAAATAATGAGACGGGAGTTATTAATGATCTCGATATGGCAGCTGATCTCATAGCGGAGAAATCTCCTGGCAGTGTGATTCACACAGATGCCGTCCAAGCAACTTCTTGGTTAGATGTTGCTGAATTGTCAAAAAAGGCGCACTTAATAAGTCTCACTGGGCACAAGTTTGGTGGACCTAAAGGAGCAGGAGCTCTGGTTTTAAGAGATGGTGTAAATTTGTCACCCGTAATTCGTGGAGGAGGACAAGAAAGAGAAAGACGAAGCGGGACTCAGAATGTTCCAGCGATTGTTGGTCTTGGTGAAGCAGCACGCTTAATACAAGATGAACGTTCTGAGGTGAACAAGAGAGTAACGAAGTTGAGAGATAAATTGGAAAACGGTTTGATGAAAAAAATAAGCCATACGAATTGCACCGTCCCAAATGGAACGCCAAGAACACCGGGAATTGCTCATATTTGTTTTAAAGACATAGAAAACGAATCTTTACTTTTTCTCCTTGAAAACCAGCGAATTTACGCCAGTGCAGCTTCATCTTGTGCGAGTGGAGCCCAGGAACCCTCTCATGTTTTGCAAGCAATGGGGATTGATCCGAAAACGGCAGAGGGTTCAATTAGGTTTTCTCTGGGCAGAACCACAACTGAGAAAGAAATAGAATGCGCATTAGAAGTTATTCCTAAGGCTGTTGAACAATTAAGGGAGTTCGGGTAATGGCACGAGTAATGGTAGCTATGTCAGGAGGAGTGGACTCATCGGTTGCAGCCGCTTTAGCTTGTGAGTCCAACAATGAGGTTGTTGGAGTAACTCTTAGACTATGGGGTGGAGAGTCTGACTCGGGTTGTTGCTCTGTTTCAGATGTAGATGATGCTAGAAGAGCAGCCAACGCATTAGGAATTGAACATCATGTTTTTAATTTAGGAGATGATTTTGAAAAACACGTGGTTTCTCCTTATGTTGAGGCCCATTCCGCCGGGCTAACCCCTAATCCCTGCATTGAATGCAATAGACATATCAAATTTGATCGTCTGCTAAATAGAGCAAAGTCGCTTGGTTTTGACAAAATTGTTACTGGTCATCATGCTCGAGTAGTTAAACGAAAAGATGGAACGTCGCGTATTGCTAGAGCTAAAGATGAAGCAAAAGACCAGTCCTATGTTCTTTATATGTTGCATCAAGACCAGATTTCATCTCTCCATCTTCCAATAGGAGATATGACAAAAGATCAGGTAAGAGAAAAGGCAAATAGTTTGGGACTTAGAGTAGCGACAAAACCTGATAGCCAAGATGTTTGCTTCATAACACGTGAAAAAGGAAGAGCAGATTTTCTAGGTAAAAGGATCCCATTAACGCCTGGGCGAGTAATCGATGAAAACGGGGTTGAAGTGGGTCAAGTAGAAGCAATTGAATTAGTTACCGTTGGACAGAGGCGAGGGATGCTTTTAGCCGGTGGTAAAGAGCCGAGGTATGCGACAAATGTCAATATTGAAACAGCTACTGTGACAGTAGGAACACCTGATCAGCTTTTAGTCAAAAAAACAGAATTTAGAGATCCTATATGGTCCGAAAAAAAGATAAAAGGTGAGTTTCTTGTCCAAACAAGTGCACATGGAAAACCTAAACAGGCCAGCGTGGAGGATGGGTTACTTACATGGGAAGAGCCTCATCCGAGAGTAGCTTCCGGTCAAAGTGTTGTTTTTTATGAAGCAGATCAAGTCGCAGGTGGGGCGATCGTCGTATGATCAAATTCGCAGATTTCGTTTTTTAGCTTCAGCAAGTAAAACATTTGGTCTCGCAGGGTTAATTAGAAAGCTTTCAACAATTGAGTTTTCACTAACATTTCGCTTAGTTCCTTTTCTGAGCATTATTGAAAGAGGAGTTGAGCAACTGACTTGCAATGACAAACCAAAAGAACCCTGACTAAGGTCCAGAGCATCAGTTCCTATAACTGCAGGAGATAAATTCGTTAATTGATTTCTGTTTATGAGAGTTGGATCACCGACCGATAAATGGTCGTGTAAGACTATTCCCGCAGGAACAAGAATTATCCAACGTTTTCCTAGTTGATAGATGGCATTTGATGCTATTGCAGCAAGTGGTAACCCACATAAGGAAAGTAAAGAGCCAAGCAAAAAGTTTTGATTCAGTAAAAGAGTAGGTCCTAGAGTTAAACCAGTCACTGTTATCAGCCATGCTAAAGGTCCAAAAAACAGAGAGACAGGTCCAGGTGCTCTCAGTAAGAATCTGCGCTCATCTCCGTAGGAGGCACCGTCTGAAAATTTGTCACCTAAGGGGGCTGACAGTGCAATTGAGGTTGCAAAACCACTGGCCACAAAACCAATTATTCCAGAGGTGGATCCATCAGTTTCTAAAGAACACCAAAGACAGAGTGCAGCGGCAGCAGGCACTCCTATCCTCACTATTGCTAGAGAGATAGGAGAAGTAATCAAAGTTGCTACAAAAATTAAAGCCCATAAAGTCCAAAGACTGATTGAAACAGTTGTTCGCAAGAGTGAATCTAAGTCGTGAAAACTTTTTTCTAAAGATGGCCCACACAGCAAAGGCAAAGCAAGCCAAAGTACGCGAATTATCCATATTGAAAGAGACTCGCTGCGCCTTCCAGGCGCGTTATTTGACAAAAGTTCCATAAAGAGCAGACTAGAGGGTTTCTCTACCGTCACGAACTAATCGTGGCTCAACGGTATTATCGAATTGTGGGTAAAGGTGATTTTTTAGATAGTGATAACGAAAAAGAAGTTTCTTTGCGTTTGGAAAAACTTGGGGAACTAATCAGATATCACAATGATTTGTATCACGCTCAAGGAACGCCTGAAATACCTGACTCAGATTTTGACTCCTTGTGGCAAGAGTTGATTGCTTTAGAGCAAAAGCACCCAAATTTAGTAAAACCAGATTCACCTAGCTCAAATGTGGGGAGTAGAAGTAGCACACCTTTTGCTGAAGTCGAGCACCGTATACCTATGCAATCTTTGGATAATGCGTTTGATATAGAACAACTTCATTCTTGGGCCGACAAAATACAAAGACGTTTAGAGGAAAATCAAAAAATTTCCAGTTGGGTGTGTGAATTAAAATTCGACGGACTGGCCGTTTCAATACGTTACGAGGGGGGTCAATTAGTTCAAGCAGCTACACGTGGAGACGGGGTTATTGGTGAAGATGTAACAGACAATGTACGAACAATTTCGGATATACCTAAGAGTCTCGGAAAAGATGCTCCTGAAATTTTAGAAGTTCGCGGTGAGGTTTATCTCGGAATAGAAGCGTTTGATTCGCTGAATCGCGTGAGGGAAGCTTCAAATGAGCCTACTTTTGCAAATCCGCGCAATACAGCTGCAGGGTCACTAAGGCAAAAGGATTCAACCATTACGGCATCACGCAATCTTTCATTTTGGGCTTATCAGGTCGGGGAGTCAAAAAGTGCATCATTAGAAAAAGGGCATTTTGAAATTTTGCAGTGGTTAAGGAAGTTAGGTTTGCCGATAAATGAACATGCAAAAAGATTCACCCGATTCAAAGACGTTATTTCATATATAGAAAACATTGAAGAATTGCGTCATGACCTTGACTATGAAATAGATGGAGTTGTTGTCAAAGTGGATGATTTGGCTACACAACAAAAACTGGGCTCCACGGCTAGAGCTCCGCGTTGGGCAATTGCATACAAACTTCCTCCTGAAGAAAGAACAACACGGCTTATAGACATTGAAGTTTCAATAGGTCCAGGGGGGCAAGCTACTCCTTTTGCTAAATTAGAACCTGTTTTTGTAGGCGGATCGACAGTAGGCACAGCCACTCTTCACAATGCTGATCAAGTAATAGAAAAAGATGTTAGACCAGGAGATCTAGTAGTAGTTAGAAAAGCAGGGGATGTGATTCCTGAAGTGCTTAGACCAGTTATCAGTGAGCGACCTAAAAATTCTCGTCCTTGGAAATTCCCGAGTTCTTGCCCTGCTTGCGAAACTCCGTTGGAGAGGAGAGAAGGTGAGGCTGCTACTTTTTGTAACAATTATGAGTGTCCTCGACAAATACGTGGACGAATAGAACATTTCGTTTCACGAGGAGCCATGGACATAGAGGGTTTCGGTGAGCAAAGAGTTGACTTATTTGTCTCAGAGGGTCTGATAAGAGATGTTTCTGACATATTCCAAATCGATTTTGAACATATTTCTCAAATGGAGGGTTTTGGTGAATTATCTGTTACGAATCTAAAAAACGCAATCGAACAAGCACGCTCACGGGATTTAGGCCGGTTGTTGTTTGCTTTGCGAATTCCTCATGTAGGGATCACAGTAGCTAATTTGATTGCTGAAAATTTTTATGATCTTGAAGAATTGAAAAAAGCACAAATACAGGATTTAGAAATTATTGATGGACTGGGACCGAAAATTGCTGCAAGTGTTTTTGGATGGTTCACAAATCAAAGGAACATTTCCTTAATATCAAGTTTGCAAGAGTTAGGAGTGGATCCTAAATCTGAACCAACGTTTATAAGCGAAAGTGAAATGAATCTTATGGGCGTGACGATTGTTGTAACCGGTAAGTTGAAAGATTTCAGTCGCGAACAAGCACGCAAAATCATTAAAGAAAGAGGAGGTAAGTCACCTGCAAGCGTTTCTGCTAAAACAACGTACTTACTCGCAGGTGAAGGAGGAGGCTCCAAGCTCGATCAAGCAGAACAATTTGGAGTCTTAGTAATAGACGAGGCAGCTTTCAATTACTTATTAGAAAATGGTGAATTGCCAGAGTAAATCTTCAACCTATTACTCGGAAACACCAATTCATACTCGAACGACGACTAGGTGTTTGGACTTCCCAGTAGTCAACGGATGCACAAATGTTCCCCGCCGGTAGCCGCTCGATTACTTTCCCAGCTTCAGGTCTAAATACCACCGAATTTAAAGCGGTTTCAACTTTTTGTTGATCAAGTGGTATCTGTGTATTTCCGATACTAGTAATTTCACCTTTCCAAGTTGACGAGAAAATCACTCCTACATTTGTTTGAGCTATTACTTCGTCACCGCGGCTAGGTATTAGTTCAATTATTCCTGGATTTGAAGTCAAGACAATATCACTGTTGTCTCCGTCAGCAATCAAAGCTGCGATGACCAGTACACCTATTCCGAAAGCAATAAGAGAGCAGATGATAATTGAGTTGCGGCGCGTCACAATGTAAAGGCTACCTAGAGGTAACCTTTACATGTGACAGAAAAACGTAGAGATAGCGGAACTTTTGGTCGAGGAAGTTCTTGGAGTCCTCAAAATCTATCGGGTCGGACATTTGCGGGGCGCTACAGGCTTCAAAATATTGTAGGAACGGGTGGATCAGGTTCTGTCTATCTGGCAGTTGACTTGAGTTTAGAGCGTCAGGTGGCAGTAAAAGTTCTGCATACCAAACTCGCTCAGTACCCGGGATTTGTTGAACGGTTCAAAACGGAAGCCAAAGTGGCTGCTTCTTTGACAAGTTCTCACACAGTAAGGGTTTTTGACTGGGGTGTAGACGAACAGGCGTTTATAGTCACTGAATATCTGGGTGGAGGAAGTCTCAGAAGCATCTTAGATAGTGGTAGGACTTTAAGCCCTTCTCAAATACTGCAAATAACACTTGAATGCTGTAGAGCTCTTGATCATGCACACGCACAGGGAATAATCCACCGTGATCTTAAACCTGCGAATTTGTTGTTCGGTCAAGACGGACACTTGAGGGTTGCGGATTTCGGATTAGCCGCTGCGTTGTCGGACGCGACCCAAGCAGAAATTTCCAATTCTGGACCTCAACTAGATGAGTTAGGTGGTCTGCGCGGGTACGTGGGGACTGCTCGATACGCCTCCCCTGAGCAAGCGAGTGGATTGCCCCTTGGAGTTAAATCTGACATTTACTCTCTGGCTTTATGCATGGTTGAAGCAAGTACAGGCCATCTTCCTTTTGTGGAGAACACAGTTATAGGAACTTTGAGGGCAAGAGAGGGTAGAGATGTACCAGTTCCGGAGAGTTTAGAGGTTCTGGCTCCAATAGTTAAACGAGCTGGTTGTTCTAGTTCTGAAGAGAGACCTACAGCAGGACAGTTAGGTGCAATGTTGCTAGATGTTGCGAGTAAAATGTCGCGTCCAGAACCGCTACCCTTTGTGGGCCCAGGAGAAATTGGAGCGGCCCCTCTGTCAGGTGAAGCACCTTTGGTGCCTCCGACTGTTTCCTCTCCACCTGACCTTCCCACAGAGCCGATAGAAACTGTTTCATTTGAGACTCAGACACAAACTTCGACTGTAAAAAAGCCTTTGAGGCGACGTTGGGTAAATATCGTGTTGGGGGGATTATTAGTAGTCGCTGTTACTGTTTTCGGAGCTTTTTTGTGGGAGTTAACGAAAACTAAGACTCGAACTTTGCCTCAACTAGTCGGTTCTTCGGGAGAGAGTGCAAAAGAATTGGTTGTTGCTTTAGGTTGGAATGTGGAAACACGTGATGACCGTCGAGATAACACGGTTGAGGGAGAAGTTTTAGCGACTGAACCAATCGGAGGTACTGAACTCGAAGAAGATGAGACAGTGATTTTAGTAATCTCTCTGGGTCCAGAACGCGTCCAAATACCTCTTGATTTACCCGGAAAAAGTCTTGCAGGTGCAGAAAGATTGATTCAATCTGTGGGTTTGAGATTAGGTGAAATTTCTTACGCTTACAGTGAAACTATTGAAGCGGGAATGATTATAGAAGTTTTGGCACCTATGGCTGAACTTCCGCAAGGTGCCAGTGTTGATCTGCTTGTTTCAGATGGAAGAGTTCCAGTATTAATTCCCGTTGGTCTTGAAGGTCGTGAGGTCTCTGAAGCTGAAGCAGCGCTTGAAACTTTGGGACTTTTGCCGCGTCGTATTGGAGTGAGAGATGAATTCGTACCCAAAGGTTATGTGGTTTCTTTAGAACCACCTTCACAAACTGCTGTCCGAGGTGGTTCGGAAGTCGAGATATCAGTCTCTACCGGACCTGAACCGCGAACTATCCCTGATGTGGTTGGGCTCTCAGTAGATGCTGCTGAGTCGAGATTGGCAGCAGCAGGATTTCGGTCTATCTCTGTTGACGGACCTTCCACTGGTTTAGTCACTAGGCAAGAGCCACCTGGAACTGCTTTAGGTTTGCCTGAGACTCCAATCGAATTAATCATTGGATAATGGTCTTGTTTGCCGATATCTCCTCTACCATCTGAACTGTGGTTCAAAGAATTTCGCGAGAAGAAGTTGCACATGTGGCACGGTTAGCTCAACTTTCGTTGAGTGAGGAAGAGTTGGACTCTTTTACCTCACAATTGGGTGCAGTTTTAGATCATGCAGCTGATTTGGAGGCTTTAAATGTGGATGATGTTGAACCAAGTTCACATCCTATTCCATTAAAGAATGTACTGCGTCCTGATGAACCTACAGAAAACTTCGATATCGAAGAAGTCTTTGAAGTAGCCCCTGAAATAGAAGAAAATCAATTTCGTGTTCCACCAATTTTGGGAGAATCCCAATGAAGGCCGTGGAAATTGCCAAAAAAGTTGCGTCAGGTGAACTGACAGCCCGTTCAGTAGTTGAACAACATCTTGAAAACATTAAAAATTTAGAAACCGAAGTGAATGCGTTCAATATTGTCACCACTGAGAAAGCTTTAGAGGATGCTGATCAAATAGATGCAAGGATTGCATCAGGAGAAACTTTGGGACCTCTCGCAGGTGTACCAATTGCAGTAAAAGACAATCTTTGTACCCGCGGTCTTGAAACAACATGCAGCTCAAAAATACTAGAGGGATGGAAACCCCCCTATAACGCCACAGTCATAGACAAATTAAAAAGAGCAGACGCCATTTTAATTGGCAAAACTAACTGCGATGAATTCGCGATGGGGTCTTCAACAGAGAACTCAGCTTTTGGTCCAACAAGAAACCCTCACAATCTTGAACTTGTTCCAGGAGGTTCATCAGGCGGCTCAGCAGCAGCAGTAGCAGCAGGGTTTTCACCTCTAGCACTGGGCAGTGATACAGGAGGATCTATAAGACAACCAGCGGCTCTCTGTGGGGTCGTAGGTGTAAAACCAACCTACGGAAGAGTGTCTCGTTATGGACTTGTTGCCTTCGCTTCGAGTCTTGATCAAATCGGTCCTTTCGCCAAAACAGTTTCCGATGCTGCTTTGACTCTTGAAATAATCAGTGGATACGACCCAAGAGACTCCACTTCAATTTCTGAAAACTCTCCTGAAATTACAAAAGTTCTCGATGAGGGTATAGAAGGTATGCGAATAGGAGTTATTGAAGAACTCTCAGGAAAAGGTTTGGATGGAATATCAGAAGACGTTCTATCACGAGTTGAAGAAGCAACAAAAGTTTTTTCAAAAGCAGGAGCAATCGTTGAACCAGCATCTGTTCCGGCTTCAATCTATGGTCTGTCCGCTTATTATGTGATTGCACCTGCGGAAGCTTCGTCGAATCTTGCGAGGTATGACGGGATACGTTTTGGCCCAAGAACAGAAGCGGCTACTACGGCAGAAACGATGACAGCTACTCGCACAAAAGGGTTTGGAGACGAAGTGAAACGTCGAATAATGCTTGGCACTTATGCACTCTCGGCCGGCTACTACGACGCTTATTACGGCAAATCTCAAAAGGTTCGGACATTGATCATGAATGATTTCGCAAAAGCTTATGAGAAATTTGACATTCTTATAAGTCCGACCGCACCTACTACAGCCTTTCCCTTAGGTGAGAAAACTACTGATCCAATGCAAATGTACCTACAGGATGTATGTACTATCCCTTCAAATCTCGCTGGGCATCCAGCTATGTCAGTTCCGTTTGGTTTGGGAAAAGATGGAATGCCAATTGGAGTTCAGATTCTTGCCCCAGCATTGGCTGAGCAAAACATGTTTCGGGCAGCAAGAGTTCTTGAATTGGGAAACGGTGAAATAAGTGAATGATTCACCGTTAAATGGATGGGAAATGGTTATCGGTTTAGAGGTTCATGCAGAGCTAGCAACCAAAACGAAAATGTTTTCATCAGCTTTAAATTCTTTCGGCGGGGCGCCTAACAGCAATACAGATCCTGTTTCTTTGGGATTGCCAGGTTCTTTACCCGTATTGAATGAAAAAGCAGTGGAGCTAGCAATCAGGGTTGGTTTGGCTTTGAATTGTCAAGTGCAAAAGTCCGTATTTGCTAGAAAAAACTATTTTTATCCGGATATGCCTAAGGCGTACCAAATTTCTCAGTTTGACTTACCAATAAATAAAGACGGATGGTTGGAACTCCCAGACGGACGAAGAATAGGCATCGAGAGAGCACACCTAGAGGAAGACACAGGAAAAATTACACATATAGGGGGAGGTGGCAGAATACATGAGGCTTCTTATTCTCTTATTGACTACAACAGATCTGGAGTTCCTTTAATCGAAATTGTCGGAGCGCCAGATCTTCGCAGTTCTGAAGATGCAAAAGAATATGTTTCTGAATTGCGTTCAATCCTGGTGACAATTGGAGCTTCCGATGGAAAAATGGAAGAAGGTTCCCTAAGAGTTGATTGCAATGTGTCAGTGCGTAGAGAAGGGATTGAAGAGTTTGGGACACGTTGTGAAATCAAGAACATTAATTCTTTAAGATCACTAGGAAGAGCGATTGAGTATGAAGCCAGAAGACAGGTAGATCTAATTGAATCTGGTCAAGAGGTTGAACAGCAAACACGTCACTGGGATGAAGCTGAAGGTCGCACACACAAGTTGCGATCAAAAGAAGAAGCATTTGACTATCGTTATTTTCCAGAACCTGACCTAGTCCCAGTTGACCCTTCTAGTGAGTGGGTACAAGAAATTTCTGACTCATTGCCACCATTACCGCGAGACCGAAGGCATGAATTGGCTAAAGCAACCGGAGTAGATCCGACAGAAGCATCATTGGTTGTACAAAGAAATCTCGATGGGTTTGCTTTAAAAACAATTTCGCTCCAAGCTGACCCAAGCCGTGTT